>Ga0126342_10022192_pt1 | contig 10513 bp, 13 predicted proteins | sample Cyp1metagenome_FD_92528 | JGI IMG/M metagenome (GOLD analysis project Ga0126342, IMG submission 92528) | Coral microbial communities from Lord Howe Island, Old Settlement Bay, Australia - Cyphastrea 1 metagenome | ecosystem: Host-associated > Invertebrates > Cnidaria > Coral ...
GAAGGTGTGAAGATGAGAAGATGTGAAGATGAGAGGATGTGAAGATGAGAAGATGTGAAGATGAGAAGATGAGATACAGACCCCCACTATTGGAAGAACCCTGCGCTCAGACGCTCTCGGGAATAAATAAATAAATGAATAAATAAATAAATGATATTTATATATATATATATATATGGAAATATATAACATATATATAACACACACACACATATATATATAGACATGTATATATGTGCACAGTACAAATGGTAAAAATAATTTAAACTTTTTTGGGGACCCACAGGTACCTGATTTCTTGGGCCAGAGCCAATTTTTCCTAGCGCAAGATGCGCATGCTTCAAGGCAGCCCGAGAAGGTGGCGGTATCAAAGTTATATCTTTCCTTCAAGATGCTTGATCGCAGATAGCTGAGTGCAAATTCGAATTTTGCGGCGTTGAAGTGTGCTTTTGCATGTCTTCATATGGGCCCAATTTTTGGTGGGGGTTCTACCTTTCTTGCGGCCTGAATTGGTTGCTCCGTTGGTCATGACTAAGGATGCTTATGTGATGGCCCAGACCAAAACAAGGCTGTTGAGAGACGTTGCGGGCCTGCAGAATTTAGCAGTTCGAAAGTTCGGAGTACCGTTGAAGAAGAGCAGCCCCTTGGAAGAGCAGAAAACAACCATGGAATGCACAGTGGCCATAGAAAAATCGCCACAAAACTCATTGGTGTTTACAGTGTTTACGGTGTTTTCTATATCCAAACAAAAATCAATTGCCGGTTTTTCCCCAACAGCGTGAGCTAATGGGGTCTTCAGCCCAGAATAGCTCCGTCGTGCACTGGTGCAGGCGCCGGGTCAGGTTCAACGAGGTTCCGGAGAAGGTTCCGGAGGTTCGAGGCTTTGTGCAGAGCCAGGTCAGGTTCAACAGGCTTCCGGAAAAAGTTCCGGAGGGGGAGGCTTTGGTGCAGAGCCGGGTCAAGTTCAACAGGGTTCCGGACAAGGTTCCGGAGAAGGTTCTGGAGAAGGTTCTGGAGAAGGTCCCAGGAAGCCTTGATGCAAAGCCAAGCCAGGCTCAACAGGGACCGGAGAAGGTTCCAGAGAGAGTTCTGGAGAAGGCTTTGGAGACTTTGGTGCAGAGCCAGGTCAGGTTCAACAGGATTCCGGAGAAGGTTCCGGTGAAGGTCTGGGAGGCTTTCGTGCAGAGCCAGGTCAGGTTCAACAGGGTCCGGAGAAGAAGGTCTGGGAGGCTTTGCATGGTGCAGAGCAAGCAAGGTTCTGGAGAAGGTCTGGGAGGCTTTGGTGCAAAGCCGGGTCAAGGTTGAACAGGGTTCCGGAGAAGGTTCCAGAGCTTCAACAGGGTCCAGGAAGCTTTGGTGCAAGGCCAAGTACAGGTTCCGGAGGAGGTTCCGGAAAAGGCTTGGAAGGCTGTGGTGCAGAGCCAGGTCAGGTTCAACAGGGTTCCGGAGAAGGTTTCGGAGAAGGTCTGGGAGGCTTTGGTGCAGAGCCAGGTCAGGTTCAACAGGGTTCCGGAGAAGGTTCCGGAGAATTTTCCAGGAAGCCTTAAATTGGTGCTGAGCCAAGTCAGGTTCAACAGGTTCAAAAGGGTTTCCAGCGCTTCGCTTTGCAGCACGCTTCAGAAAGATTTGTAAAATAAAACGTTGCGGCTGTTGGGGATACCACCGAAGCTTATTTCCCCAACAGCGTAAGCAAATGGGGTCTTCAGCCCAGAAATGCTCCAGTGTGCACTGGTGCAGGCCCCGGGTCAGGTTCAACAGGGTTCCGGAGAAGGTTCCGGACGGAGATGGTTCCGGAGAAGGTCTGGGAAGCTTTGGTGCAGAGCCAGGTCAGGCTCAACAGGGTCCCGAGAAGGTCTGGGAGGGGGGGTTCTGCAGAGGGAGGCTTCGCTGCAGAGCCAGATCATGTGGAGAAGATTCCGAAGAAGGTCTGGGAGGCTTTGGTGCAGAGCCAGGTCAGGTTCAGGGAGGTTTTGGTGCAGAGCCAGGTCAGGTTCAAGAGGGTTCCGGAGAAGGTTCCGGACTTTGTTTGGGAGGCTTTGGTGCAGGGTTCCAGCTTTGGTGCAGAGCCAGGTCAGGTTCAACAGGAGAAGGTCTGGGAGGCTTTGGTGCAGCCAGGTCAGGTTCAACAGAACAGGGAGGCTTGGACCTCAGCCCATCTTTCCTATGTGGTGGCCGTGCAAATGCAATGCTGGCGATAGCCATCCTGCGAGACCACCGGAGAAGGTTCTTGGAGAAGGTTCCCGGAGAAGGTCCGGGAGGCTTTGGTGCAGAGCCAGCAAGTTCAACAGGGTTCCGGAGAAGGTTCCGGAGAAGGTCTGGGAGGCTTTGGTGCAGAGCCAGGTTAGGTTCAACAGGGTTCCGGAGAAGGTCTGGTCAGGTTCAACAAGGTTCCGGAGAAGGTTCCGGAGAAGGTTCCGGAGAAGGTGTTCCAGGAAGCCGTGGTGCAAAGCCAAGTCAAGTTCAACGGGTTCCGGAGGAGGTTGCGGAAGCCAAACCAGGTCAGGTTCATTTAATTGACGGAAACCCAGCTGAGGTGTTTCCAGTGCGTAGCTTCGCAGCACGCTTCAGAAAGATTTGTAAAAATAAAACGTTGCGGCTGTTGGGGACACCACCGAAGTTTATTTTGTATCTACAGTATTAACCATGTGTTTCATGCGTCTCAAGCGCAAAAGAATCACCAACACGCAACAAATTAAATCACCTAAATCCAACATTTTTGTTTCTCGTGGGAGCAAGCAATCGCTGAACATGCTCAAACATTGGAGGGTTATCGGTTTTAGTGAATATATTGTGGTTGTTTACTTGAAGTGTTTAGGGGGTAAGGGCGGGGTGTCAAGAACTGCAGAATCGAAAGTCTATGACTTTGGGATGTTAAATATGCATCTTGCAGGGCAGCAAACACATTGTTTTGGCGATGACTAATGATTGAACGAAAAATGTTCCGTGACGGTATCTTCAAGTATTTTCAACATGTCCATTCACCAGCACATTACACAATTCAACGAACATTTCAGCTGAAACACAGTAACAACTCAACAATTATGGCTCGGACCGGGTTCCCATTGCGGTGTGGTGTAACGGGATACTTGCTGAAAATTGGTTCATCCCAAAGGCGTTGAATGATTTTTTGCGACATAGCCGTTTTTTTGCCTTTGAAACCCAACTGGTTTCATGATGAAATAATGAAACAAGATCCAGTGAACTTGGAATGCTGACATTGAAGCCTTGGCATTTTGCCGCTGAACCCAGTTGCAAGAGTCTCGATGCTTCTTGGCAACACCACCTTCGAGAACTGCAGAGCACAGATTGGCGGCGCAATCAGTTCCGGAGGCTGGTGCTTTGGAAGGAATGGACCATCCACCGAAGGAACATAGACCCTGAAATTATTAGGTGGGAAAGGAACCTTTTTTGAAGACACTTTTTTCCCCTAAAATGCTCAATTTGAGTTAGAAAATAGAATCCACCATCCAAAACATGTTTTTTTTAAATACCATTTTGATGGGCGTTTTTTTAAAACTATATATCAATCCATATGGATGAGCCATTTTTGTTGCCCTCAGTTCTGAATGGAACTCAAAGTTCCGCCGAAAGCGCCAGGGACACTGAAGCTCGGACAGGCACTGGAGAGCAACTGCTACACTTTTCTTTTTCGTATGTGATAATACAATTAGCTAATGTAACAAAAGATGATAATATATGATAGTATATGAGATTCAGATAGGTAGTCATGAGAGTATGTCTATGATATATTAGATACATATCAATTATCAATTCTTGTTTGGGTCTTTGTCAGATGGATCAGTCGCATGATCAGTCGCAGTTCTACGAAGTTTGGACTTTGAGTTTCTGCGCCGAAAATCGCAGGTCATGTTTTCAAATTGCTCTGCATCCAGCATTCAAGGAGGACAACTGCAAAATGGCTTTGACCAAAGCTATTGTGACTGCTAAGCCAACCTTTGCGTTCCAGTTCTCCTGAGACCATAGCTATTAGATGGCAGTGTTCGGATTTGCATCTTATTGCCGTCGATTTGCACGGGAATCAGTCCGAAATCAGTCCAGTGAAGTGCTGCGTCTGACATTGGTAACTTTTTGCTGGACAAATTGACAGTCTGTTTGCACTAGCTGCTGAATTTGGTGAGTGCCTACACCATCAGTGCTCTGTTGAGTGCCTAGGCATGTGTGAAAGCAAGTTCTGAGCATCCAGTCACTGTATCAGGAGCTGCTCTGATTGCAAAGAGTGCGCACTTCATGCATTCGTTTGAAGCCAGAAATTGCTCAACACCGAAAGGTTCAGCACCTTTGGTTTGCACTGGGCTTGACAAGCGTTGACAATCTTGTCATTCGACAGCTCTTGGCTGGAAATTGTCCCAAGGTGTTGACTGCCAGTCGAGAGTTGTGGATGAAGAACGCCACATTCCAAAACTGTTCATCACCCCAAGTGGCGGCTGCGCACATCGTGACCCAGCGAGTTGTTGTTGAAGGCGCGCAGTGGATGTGTCACCAGGATGTTGGGATTCCCAATGGGATGACCGGATGACCGAATCGCCCGGCATGGGAATGACTCCCATCTTTTGATGGCACAGATAGAAGATGAAGCATAGAAAAACTTCAAATTTTACGTACGAATATTGCTGAGTGTATTGGTCCTGGCAGGAAATTCTTGGGGGTATCTTCAGACCAAGCCTGCAAAGCCTAGGGACTGAGAAGTCATGTTTTTTTTGTGCGCGGTGCTGTGCTGAAGAAAGCTGGTGGCAGAATTACTCTTGTCATTTGGTTGGCCAATTTGGCATTGTCCGTAAAGCCTAGTTTTTTTTGTGGGACAGCCAATGCCATTTTTACCATCCCCAATTGGGGTTTATCATGGTTTATCAATGTTTATCACATTGCGTTTACCACAGTCTCGGTAAATTGTACTGTAACAACCTCACGTCGCGAGTCGCGACCTCACCTTTTTCAGGTCGCTGAATTACCGGGCCTAACATCCCCGGAAAGCATGGTTGAGTAGCGGATGTACACCTATTTGGGACCATCATGGGGGGTATAAAAAATATGAACTGTACCTATTGGATGGGATTCCCCAAAATCCGAAATTTTGCTTTCCTAGGTCATGGGGGGTACCAAAAAATCATCCATTTCTAGATGGATTTTCCATCCAGCTATTGACCTCATGAAGTTCATCCCATTCAACAGGCAGCGAGGCAGCTCTTCTAGGAGTGGCGAGGTCACTGGGGGTGGATCGCGGAGCACCCATGAAAGTCCTAAGTCATGGGGGTACGCCAAGCTCGCTGGATGGTTGAGTTCATGGAAAATACTATTAGGATTTGGGAGTACCCCCCATGACTTACGAAAACCTCCTGAATGATATGCTGATACGCTCTTCTTTCCATGAATAACATTGGGTAGTTTACCAGGGGGCGAGCCATTTTCTAGATTTAGTGTGGCAAAGAACTTTTGCAAACATTTTTCTTCCTTTGAGAACATTAACATTACATTTTTTTCTCCAGATGCTGTGAGAACCTTCGACTGACTTTTGGGAGCAGGTCTCTCTATCCCTTCCAGTCTGTGCTCAGTCTTGTTTGTGTAGTTCATCCTGATGATAGTCAGGCATGTTGAAGCGTTGGAGTGCGACAATGGTTTCGAAGGCGACCACGGGCAAGTTGGACATTTTTGTTGACAGCCGTCAGACAAAACCATTATTTTTATCCCCGTTGGCTTGTGCACTCATGATGTTTTTCGAAATGAACCCCTGTGAGGATATGTGGATGAGTATGGCACGAACTGTCGTCGATGTGCGAGCCTTGCTTGTCGCGCAAAATTCCAAAAAGGGGTTTGTCTGTTTTCTGGGGGAAAACCTGAAAGCACAATGGTTCATCATCATTTTCCTATTCAGATGGACATATTTATATTGCGGGCAAGTCCTCCATTTTTAGACACTCTCACTGAATTTCAATTGGAACATCAGCCAACCACAGAGGGTGAATCGGGACAACAGCAATTGAGCGGTAACGCTCTTGAACATCACCATTTCAGAAAAGGGTTGCTCCAACGAATTGCAGGTGAATTATAGCCAGAAGTGGGGAGAATGGGTGAATTTTACATCTTCACCTAGCCATTTCCCCCCTGGTGAAAACACATCTACCAGCTGCAGGAATCGTTATTTTCAGCTGCAAGGAGGACCAAAAATTGTCAATGGTACCATTGATGGCCATCTTTGCGTGAAGGCCAGGCTATTGTTGCTGAAGTCTCACCATTTCCCACGGATTTAATCCGAAAATCCAACTGGTGGATGGTTAAAAGGCGTCAAAAAAACCGTTTTTTATTGGTGATGAAACACCCGGGACCGGGGGAATAGAGTTTTCATCAAGAGTTTTGATCTGTTTGAAGGGATGAAAAAAAAATGAACAAAACAATCTTCAATGAAGGAAATATCCTAATTATTTGGGGGGTTCTAAAAATGGGGAATCCCCAAGTCACCCTGGTTGTTTCAGTATTCAGTCATGGTTATCGGATGATTTGGGGGTACTCCCATGACAAAACGGACACCTCTAGTATGTCTACATATGTATATGTACAATATATCCCATGATATGTCCTCATATTACCAATATTATATCCCCATTGAGTAATCCCCATTCCATGAAAGAAAAAACACACTTTTTTCCAACATCTGCTGGAAGGTACCGCAGCAAACCAGGGAGGCGACCGCAGAGAAGGTTCGCCTCAGGCCAGGTCAGGGCCGCGGTGTCTTGGGGATTTCACCAGCAAAAAACAGGTTTGAAGCAGCAAAACTCTTGGGGAGATTGATTGGGGTATACCCTCTGAAAAACATACAGAAAACTATTGAAAATGGCCATCGAAATAGTGGATTTACCCATGAAAAATAGTGATATTCAATAGCTATGTTAGTTTACCAGAGGGTAGATTGTATAGATGTAAAATAGTAGAGTGACCGCACAAAAGATAGAACAATAGTAACAATAGCATGGAGATCTCCAGAACATTTGCCTAATTTCCTGAGTGAAAATTGGTACCCCTTCTCTGACACATCACCGACATTGAAAAACCCGATACGTTACCAGGGACAGGGATGGGATGGAGCTCAGTTGATTTTTGGTAAACTCAATCATTAAACCTCCATTTTTTACGTTCATGACTTTTTCGGATGGATTATGTCTCATTTTATTTTGCTATGTATGTATATATATATGTATCCATCCCCAAAGAGATTCCGAAAAGTGTTTCCAGAAACTTATAGATGATACTCAACTCAAATTTCCAGGTTTACCACTTTTCCCGTCCTATCATGGTGAGGCGCGGCTACATGGTGCAAGACTCCAACATTTCGCTCAGCTTGCATTGTCCCAACGAGACGCTCTGGTGCAATGGGAGTATCCCAAATCATCCAAGTCATGGATGATCATTTTCCGATGAAAAGCCAGGGTTTGGGGATCCATGACTTAGGAAAACCCCTATATTCCCAAAAATATAGACGTTGGGAAAGATCTACTGAAGTTATGTGGTAATGAACACTGTTTGGAAGCTGTTTGGGGAGTGAATTTCCAGGTCGAAAACGAAGACTTGGGGATTTTGGTGATCGAAAAGGTGAGAAACAGAAAAAATACAGTCAGGTTATAGACACTGTAGTGACTTCCATGGATTTGAGTAGGATTTTACTTCTATTTTGTTGGGTTGCTACAGCCATGAAACATGGGAACATGGGGATATCATGCCAGAACCTCCCATCCCCGGGATGATGAACAGCACCCGTATAGTTCGAGGTAACAGGGCTGCAGATTGGGATAGCTAGTTTGAATCGGCAGATTGCAGGAATGCAACATTTTCACACATTTCAGTAACTTCCGGCAATTTGCATTTCCAACAAGTTGATACGATAGAGCTTGGCCGCAAGCTGCCCAGACTCTAGAAAAACCACTGTTGATCCTGGCCATTAGATCACGGGAACAAAAAAATGGTTTTGTACGTCTGGAATTCTTGGGATATCGCTTGTTTTCAGACAAACACACCTTGGGATTTTGAATGGGTAAAACAGATAGTGGCCCACTGTTGGTCTATTGCAGCAAGAGGAAGTGCCCCATGAAAAAATATGGACAGAAATGGACACAACAAACTTGGCACTCGATTTCTTTGAAGCAAGAAACATGCTGGACTACAAGCAACAATAGTGGAGAATGACCTATATGACATATTGTGAATTTTTGACTCTTTCAGCACTCCAGACGACCAGGTGAGGCGCAACTCGAGTCGTTTCCAGTCGTTTCCAACGGGGCAGGAATTTCCAGTAATTTCCAAGGATGGCATGTCCTGGTGGACGGATCACGAGAAGTGGCTTCGGCACGATGTGTGAGATAGGCTATCAAGGCATGCTGATGCTGCTGTGCTAAGATTTGCCCCAAGTCCCGACTGCCCCAAACTTAGTGCAAGATCCCCTTCGCTTTCTCTCATGAGCTCACCTTGTCAAAAACAATGATTTGCAATAGAGGCTGAAGCAGAGGCTTAAGAACTCGAACGAAAGCAGTTGCAGAATTTGCTGACCAACGGACTTGATGATTTGGGAGTTCTCGGAAGGGTCCTTGCGGAGTAGGAGTCAAGGAAACAAACTTGGAACGAAGTGACGTTAATTTTGAGCTGTCTCAAAATTGGTAATCCCATTCCACCCCATTGTTAGGTGCTTCATTCTTTTGATGCAATCATTTGCATTGTTGACTATATCCCGCATTTTGAGACAAACAAAAAACTGAGAGGATCCCCCACGGTCTCAATACTAAGTCATGGATGTCATGGTCATCCATGGCTGCATGATTTGATGTTTTTTTCACGACAAAACGGACAAAGCTCCATATATCAGATTCTCTGAGTGACATTTCCCATGGTATCTCCATTGAAAAAAATGCTTTGCTCCGAAACTGACGTGACCGAGAGGCCCTGGCTGTGTGAATTGTGCTCAGACCCACGGACGTGGCTCTGGTGACCCTTTTGCCCCTTGGCAAGGAGGGTCTGGCGGTGGCGAAAATTCCATGTTTTCATGGGGAAAAACATGGATTTTCTTAGTGTCTCTAAGATACAAAGGATTTTCATGGATTTTCCATAGATTCGATTGCCAGGTTTGCTAATTCAACGCATGGCCAGATGGAACGTTTTCTAGCTTTGGGAAATGATGCTGGGATGAGCGTCGAGCGGCATCTGCATCTAAGAGTGTGTCTGAAAATGGTGCTTGTCTCACCCAATGCTGCACCAAATGATAGGGCACTTGAACCAATGATAAACATCGGGTGGATTCTCGGCACCTCAAGGACGGCAAGGACAGATAGGTGGCCGGGTCTCGTTTGCTGAACCCTGGTAGCCACATTGGCTCTACCACCGTGACACGCGCTGAGACCTGCTCCAGATGTGCGACGTCGACAGTTCGGAAAGTCGCGGAGTGGACGATTTACATCCTTGAGCAGACGCTGGTCTTTGCAATCTCAGCATCAGGCGATCGAAACATTGAAAAATCGTGATGGCTTCACATTTCTTCATCACTTTCTGGTTGGTGGTTTCAAACATTTTTTATTTTCCCATAATATATATGGGATAATCCTTCCCATTGACTTTCATAATTTTCAAGATGGTTAAAACCACCAGATACTGCTGTATTCATGTTCCAGACTGTTCGATACTCATCGTTATTTCTTTGATTTCTCCGAGTTTGGTGCGCAAATTTGGCCGATGTTCGACTTTCTAGCGGTGCGCAAGATGCAAACATTCCCCCGGTCAGGTGTGATTTTTGCGGGAGAGGAGAGCTATGAAAGCACCATCTACTCCAATCAGCTGATGTCCTACGTCATGGTCTCTCTGCCCGCCTGGAGCTCAAAGGAATTTCAGGTGAAGGAGTTGAAAATGGCCATTTATAGTGGATTTATCCATTAAAAATGGTGATTTTCCATAGTTATGTTGGTTTACCAGAGGGTAGAGCTATTTCCAAGATTTTTCTTTGAACAATTTTCCTACTTGAGTCCTAGTTGGTTAGGTCCTAGTTCCTTTAGTTGTGAAAGTTTCAATCAGTTTCCCTTTACCCAACTTTCAAGCCAGCGCCTTAGGTCCTGAGGCAGCTCCAGAACTCCAAGAGTTTCAAGACCTTGGCGTCCTATGTGCAGGACATGCTGCTGGCCTCTGATGGCTGCCGCACGGTGGTGATTGTTTTTGTGTGCCTCAAAATCTACCTGGTATATATATATACAAATAAATATATACGATATATAATATATAAAAGATATAATATGTAATATATAATATAATATAATATATATAATATATAATATATACTATATAATATATACTATGTAATATATACTATATACTATATAGTATATGATATATAATGTATGATATATGATATATAATTTTTGATATATAACATATAATATATAATATATAATATCTAATATATAATATATAATATGTTAAATACAATATATGATATATAAAACATAATATATAAATAATAGATGATATA
>Ga0126342_10022193_pt1 | contig 10512 bp, 11 predicted proteins | sample Cyp1metagenome_FD_92528 | JGI IMG/M metagenome (GOLD analysis project Ga0126342, IMG submission 92528) | Coral microbial communities from Lord Howe Island, Old Settlement Bay, Australia - Cyphastrea 1 metagenome | ecosystem: Host-associated > Invertebrates > Cnidaria > Coral ...
ACCTTTCGGTCCATCAGTGGATTCGCTCTGCCATCCCTGATTCACAACAACCAATCTCTCCTATAGGTTTCCTATTTTTGAAACTTCCGCCACCGCCTTGTGCGGTACTACTGGTATTATAACTTATAACGTATAGAACTTGTATAGATAGCGAAGAAAGAGTTGCAATGCTGTCTGAGGATGTCTGAGGCTGCATCCACCCCATCCTCCATGGCGCTGCCTTCCCAGAAAATTTGGACATCGTGGCGGCCGTGATCCAAGGCCTAGACTCGCTAGACCTACAGCTGTGTTTCCATTCCCACCTCGAGCGGGATCTGTGTGACCTGGAAGTCTCTTCAGGCGCAGCCTCCTGACACACTATCTACATCTACTGTGTGTCAGCTGTTCAGGATGTTTTTAATAGGGCTGTTGATAAAAATGATAAAAGCTCAAAGAGCAGAACAATGCAAGCATAAAGACACAGGTACAGCCTGTTTCTTCAAAATCTTCACACAAGAGCATTTTCGGAATACATACATCAAAATCCCATCTATACATATCTATACTATACAAGCCTCATGAACAGGACTTGAGCAAGACAAACATCTAAGAATGCAACAGAAATAAGATGTTGTTTTATATAAATATGTTTACGGGAATCAGCCGGGATAAGTATTTGTAACTACAGACAGCACAGTATAGCTATGCCTTAGATTCAGATGAAGTTGTGATCCAAAGCTGCACATGCAACATTATCCATCCCACAAGTTCCAATGAAGGCTGATGTCCTGTTCTGCAACCGAACATGGGTGCAACAATGTGCAACATGCAACAGCCAAAGTATCCCAACGAAACTCACGCGCCTCGGTCTGCTCCAGAGGCAAGTCATCAGTCGTGGCCATCAAGTCAGCATTTCCCCATTGGATCTGCTCTGTTCTCAAACAGTCTTGGGGGCGGTGAAAACCACATTAAAACAGCGGAACTGCATCTGCTCAGGACATGGAAACATCCAGAGCTCTTGTCCTTGCTGTGTATTTGACCTAGTATTATAGATGACACATGTCAGTGCTGGTTGGTTTAACATCAAAGTCAGAGCATACGTGAGGGCTGAACTATCATGACGTTGACCCTCATGCTTGAATAGACAGTCCAACTATGTTCATCTTGGAATCGAAGCAGCAGCACAAATGCAACAACAGGCATCCATTGAGTCCTCCTTCTATCCTTCTATTTGCTCTGTGCCCATACATTCCCAATCAAAGTGAACAAGAAGAGTTTTTATAAGGGCACTGTGAATACTTGTCCATCTTGTGACGGCGGAGTTCACATCGACGTTCACGATCAAGTGCCTAGGAAACTGCTGGACCTAACGCATAATCCATAGGCATTCAAAACATTGAAGACTCAGGACAGCACAGCTGCCAGGAGGATTTGCAGCCTTTGCAAGAGCTCATCAATGGGATCGACAGGCAGAATAGCTCAGTATCTGAGATTCTCTATGGGATCAGGATCAATGTTTCGCTTAAACAAGCATGCAGCCTGCGAACACGTCGTGGTCCATGCAAGGACTGCCTGCACAGTCCAAAATCTACAAAGTGCTGACTCTTCACAATTGAATTTGTAATCTACTCGCAGCGGACCCACGCGCACGCTGACATCATCTGGTACAGTACAAGTTGCTTAGGGCACTGCAAATCTTCTTTGCAGCATGCTGCTTGCAATGTTTCCGCCACAAGTGCCTGTACAATAGGAAGAGTCCAAGGAATCATGGAACGACAGAAGCAATGCCCGGTGAATGCACATTGTCCAAAAATGTCTCTCATCATCTCTTATCTATTGAAAAGCCTCCAGCGCTGCTTCCTTTACATCGATCGAGCCTGATCAGCAGCAAAGCTGCTCAGCTAGGCAAAATAGACCAAAATAGCACAAAGCATCACTAGATGCAAACAAACAAATTGATATTTTTTGAATTTGCTTTTGCCTTTGCGAAGCGCTCTCCTCGACCTGATCATCCGTTGATGCAGTTTCTGCGCAAATCGGAAGTCAAAGTATGTCAAAGTCGTCAAAGTAAGACACTGGCTGCAACGAGGTCTGCAATTGGGTTCCACTTCCTGCCTGGGTCATGTGGGTCATGTCATGCACTTTGTCTAAAAAACTCGAGGATGAACTCTTGTCTTTCATGCGTTCACTATTTCCTGTCCAAAAACTGTTCCGCATTTTGGTCCTGTACAACATTGCAATTGACAGAGCTCTCTTTGCTGACATCATGACATCCTCTGCGGACTTCCTTCATATCTTTCTCGCTTGTCATCATCTTTTCTTCTCGCTCTGATCCATACATTCCCTTTATTTCTGCTTCTTTGCCTCTATTTCTGCTTCCTTTTTCTCTTTCTCCTCCGTTAATATTTGTGAAACACATTTTTTGAGACGAGATCGTGTCAGCTGGCAGTGGTTCTCTTTCAGCAACTTTGCAGCTCTTGCTTTGCAGTAGCATCTAATCAGTACAACGGCTATTAGACCTGCGGCAATGTCTGTTCCAACACAAATTGTTGAGGCGTTGTCTCTCCCCTTTTTGCAAAGATCGAAACACGTCTTTAATACTTGACGCACAATGCTGTCTACATCAAAAGAATGCAATCTGGCCGCAAGCAAGTCAGATATCCAGAAACAATTGACAGTAGACTATCCCGACCAGTATGACCGTGTGCTCATGTGACCGTACAACTCTCGGGATTCATTTGATGTCAGCCGATCATCAAACTTTGCAAGTGGGGCCTCAGCTTCCAAAAGCCCACGACCTGAGTTCTTTCCAGGATTTTCAGCTCAGCTACTCGGTTGCAAATGTGTAAAGATTTGGAAGGGAATTGCCGGTGTTGGTCTTACTTTGATGTTGAATAGGCTTGTTTTTTTGTTTTGGGGGAGAATGCTGGCCAAAATGTCAGCAACACAGTTCAATGAAGGCTATAGTTGTCTACAGCATGGTATGGGGCAACAGTTGAAATATGTTTGGGGGAACTTGCCAAACCTGGCAAATCAGTCAGCTCTCTTCGCCCAAAGAATATACTTGGAACTTTTGGTTCGAAGAAAACAGACAAACTAAGATATCTTAAGCTATTCAAACATGTTGTCTTCACTTGGATGGCTGATATTGCCAAGTTAGTCCAATGCGGCCACCACCACCACCAAAAAAGGGGAAGCTGCCGAAATGCGAAAAACAAAATGACAAAAACAATCGAAACGAGCTCGCTGAGCTCGGGGCTTGATAGCAAGTCTAGTTGTTGCCGCAAGCTCTTCACCTCGAAACAAACTCTTTGTAAACTGACTTATACTGTATCATCTTATATCAATGGAGATTAAAAATTTGATAACGGATAAGGCCTTCAAGGAATAAGAAGAAAGCGCCTCCAACATGAGAGACTCCACTGTGCCAGAATACTCCTCATTCATGACGGCCTCAAATTGAGAAGGAGCACAGCCACATTCGATCATGGATTTACCACACTCTACCACCAGTTGAAACGCAATCGACAAAACTGTTCACGCTTTGTAAGGGCTGAACAGTGCAGCGGATGTGCTTCGCACGGGCTGCAAATTTCAAGGTAGATAGCGTCTCACCAAAGCATAAGGCCTTGTAAGGCTTCTGATACCAGATTCAATCCGAAAGGCCATGAAGCCCTCTGTCTGCTAGTAAAAAGTTAAGTCCCAAACAGATGGACTTATGCTAGCTGCGATGACTGTCTTGGAGTTTCCGCCCAGAGAGTCACGCAGCAAAAATGTGAGCTTGCCTGGCAGCAAAGGGCTTTCTGCAGTTTAGTTCAGTGGTCTAAACATGAGAAGTTGAAGCTGTTCCAAGCAAGCAAGGTCCACTATCGCGGTAGCGAACAAAAGGCTGCCGATACCTCAGTTGAGCTCTGGGGAAGTAACTTTCTTCCTTGTAGGAGCAGTTTGTGAAATAACGCGCTCAGAAAGAGCGAGATTTGCTAAGGTAGGTTCCCTGCAGCCAAGGGTTTTCTACGATGTGATAATGACCTTGGTTCCCGCTCAGGAACAGGAGAAGATTATGGCTGAGTTCTAGCTTCGCGATCAAGAAGAAACGCTGCAGCCATGTAGCATAATGACATTGGTCAGCGCACTGAGACTTCGATTGATGGCGCCAGCCTCCTTGACTCTGATGCTCTCCTGCTGCGAAGGGCAGGCGGAAATTTGAATAAAGAAGAGTCAAGATTGAGAAAAAATGTGCAAACTTCTCCGCAAATCGCAATCAGAATCAGCAGGGGGTGAGCACCACAGCAGGATGAAGTGGATCGAAAGTCTGCCGTTCAGAGCCCGCTAGGTCGATCAGATTCAGCCTGTCAGTGAAAAGGCCACAACATACCTAGACCACAACATACCTAGAGTCACTAGAGTCACTATAGTCTCTGCTTGCACTACAGGCACTACAGTCACTACAGTCACTACAGTCACTACAGACTCAGATGACAAAGCGTTTCAGCTCACAACTCTGCACCTCGAGACTTTTGTGGATGTAACACCACCAGATGTGGTATTTGATGCTTCAAGCTTCAGAGTAAAAACAGAGTGTGACCTGCCAGCTTCTCGCGCTTTGTCCCAAGCTTGGCCACCCTCAAAGTGATGAATTAACATTACTCCTGAAATGTTGCCAAGCCCCTTCCAACGAGTGTAGAATCTGTACCAACTACAGGGTAACCACAGTACTATTGCAACAGGCCTTGCCTTGAGCTCAGCTCGTTCATTTGGGTGGCGGCCACATGTCTTTGATGCAGGCCCTAGAGGATGCAACGCATGCTCTGCATCTCAAAGCAACAAATCAAAATGTTCAAAGGATGACAGAAAAGGTGAAAATTTGGAGCCTTCCACAAGACATGGAACGCATCCGAAGCAGTCCAAACAGAATGCTCGCTTAGCCGTTCCACATACACACCTCGATTTGTGTCCTCGCGATTGCAAATTTTGAGGCGCTTTATTGAGAACTGAAATCTTAAAAGCTATGTTGAAATCCAGTCTGTAACAAGGAGCACATCAGTACCAAGGATTACACTTGCACTTAAAAATCTTAAAATCACTCAAACATATTGAGCCCATTTTTGAGCCCACCGGCGTCCTCCCTGATTTGCAAATTGTTTGAACTCGGTTCAAGGAGGTCTGTGATCTGCTCCTGGCGTGTGGAGGACGGCCTCAGTTCCGGTCACCAACACTGTGACAGTCGTCACAGTCGTCACAGTCGTCACAGTCGTCCTTGTAGATCTCCAAGTACCTGGAACACACATCAGACACTCAGCAAATGGATTTCAAATATATAGATTTCAAATAGATTTCAAATTGTACTCGTCACCTGCCCAATAGGCGCACGAACACTTGCACGTGTGCTGAACACTTCCATCCTTGTGATGACGTCGGCCTTGATCATTGCTCTTTGACCATCACAAATAGAACGCAGTCCAGGGTCCACAGTTCACAGCCCTTTGTATAGGCTATATAAGGCCTTCATGTGTCTTGTACTGGTGAAAGTGCAATGCTGTCATCCTTGAATTTTGCAGTAGAATAAAAAGATCGCTTTCATCAACTCAAAACATGTTTTGTATATACCGTAAATCTGTACTTGCTAGGGCGAGCTTGCTTTCAGTCCCATCAGCTGAGAAATCCACTAATTTCAGCAAAAATGAAATCCAATATCCGGCACATCAGGCCCCTTGCGTCCACAGAACAAGTCGGTCTACATCCACAGATATCCAAAGAACGGAGCAGGAGCAGGAATACATGGAGCAACAAGTTGGCAACGTTCGTTTCCCGGAACCTTTTTTCGTCGTGGTGCATTGATTGCACAGAGTCCTTCAGATGGATGCAAAGAAAAAAAACATGTTTTCCGCTGAGTATTCCCATCGTTTGTATAACGAACAGATTAAACTGGCCATCCCAAACTGGTAAGTTTCGCACAACGGCGCCCTGCATAGTATAGGTTTTTCCACTTCCCGTCTGACCATAGACATAGATGCTTCCATTGTACCTACACAAAGAAAGAAAAAAAATCGGGTATAACGGTATGCATCTCAAACATATCAATGGGTTCTATGGGGAGCAGACCCGCTCAGGCAGGCATCAGCCACATTTGTTCCAAAGAGTTGGAAGACATCTTCCTGCAAAGCAGACCTGAAATCAACACGGCAAGCTCGCAACACCTTGTCTAGGAACAATTGCAACGGCATGTTTTTCTCAAATTTGGGGTTGGGCTCTCCGAGAACACCGTCAAAGGCAAAACTTCTTGGCGGCTCAGCAAAGTGGACCTTACAAAGGTTTGCCAGCTAATTCTGACCAGGTGAGTTTAATTTTCAACGTGTCAAGGATACTCTGATCTTGGCTGCAAACAGCTCCCAAGGCTGTGTCAACCACAATGCTATCTCGAACATGAGCAAGGTCCTTTCTTCCATAGCACAACAGAAGATGAAACAATCATTCAAGATTGCAAATTTGCGAATCTGAGAATATCGAGACCAAACCGTCCTCTTTTGCATTCAGAGGTCGGACTCGAACAAACACGCGTATCTGATTGCAAACGCACATAAATGTTGCAATTAGTTGCAATTGCAGTTCCCGAAGAAACGAGCCGGAGCACGTTGTCACCACGATCAATTTGCAATGCGTCAGAGTTAGGCGAAGTCGGAGAGGGTGGCGCTGCCTCTACAAAGGAGTCCTCCAGTGCTCCAAACAGGGCGGTTTCAAACATGTGTCACTCAATCACAACAAAATCACATCATTTGTCCATCAATATCGATCAACATCCATGAACCCAGCAATATTTCCCCTGGAATGATGCATTTACACACCAGTGAACACGTGCAAATTTACGTAATGTGGGAAAAACACCCGACCTCGTCATCCCCTTCATCATCGTCTTCCTGCAATTTTGGTGGAAACCATTGCATCAATACAAAACAAATAAATCCGCCAAAAGGTGATCTTGACTGAAATTTCAAAAAGGCCTGCACCATCTCTGGCCATTTGTCCAACGCAATCCGCACGTCAACGATTACAAAATACTTCAACCATGAGTGGTGAAGGGACTAGAAGAAGAGCAAACACTGCCAAACCGTTGGGAACCAAGAGGAATGTGAAAATGTAAATTTGCGCAATTTGTTGGTTCAAGAATTAATGGTTCCAAACTGGGGACAAATGTTTTTACTGGTTTGAATGTTTGAACCATGTCAAAATCATACCTACAAGCGAACAGAAAATGCTGCGAATTGTTCTCATTTATCACACATGCATGCGCAAACGGGGAAACATCAGGAACACATGTTCGCACGCACGATTTCCAGAACCTACTCAGCTTGGAAATAACAAGTTTCGTGTCATGCAATGACTAATACGAATGACAACGGCACGAATCAAACTATGTTTCCTGCAGCAACCCATGACAAAACGGCAATGATATAAATGTTGTTTGCATTCCTATGTCAAATTGATCACCCGATTTGTGCACATGTTTCTGCAATGTGTGACTCAAAGACCCGTCCCCATCTTCAAATTGAAGCAAATGTGTTCCAACATATGGACAAGATGGCACGGCCTGTGATTTCAACAAAAGCAGAAGATGTTGTTCATTGAAAAACAAGGAATGACTAAGGAAAAAACAATAATTATTTATTAAGTGCCATTTATTCTGGTGTTGGGAATTGACAATGCAAAGTCGTTTCCCAAATCTGATTTGGTCAAAAGGAAACGGTTTTGCTAAATAAAAACAGACCCCTTCCATTTCAACCCAAACAAATCAAATTCTGCACTAGCAAAAAACTCACCAACAGTTTTTTTCAGGTACACGCATGATCCACCCAGGTGTTGAACATTGCACTTGATGGATTGGCAATGAGCAACGTCGAATCCATCCTTGATTTTTCGGTGAGTCCCAAAAACAGTATTTTATTCACATTTATTTCTGCAATTTTCTTCACGCCGCTCCGACGGGATACAAAATTTCCACAATTATATATCTTGGCAACACCGCCCAAACAGTGCTGCGAGGAACATCACGGCGAGGTACCAGGTTGGATTTTGCAATTTTTGATTGCCGCTGAACACTGCTACTATTCAAATGCATCTGCACTCCCACCTTTTTAACTACCTGAACAAAGCTGCAGCGAAAGACAAAACTGTATTCAGATTCTGGCTAATATTTCACCAGAATCCTTGACTATTGTGTTCAGATCATGCGAAGAAAACGCCAACGGTCTAGGGCTTTATTTTGAACCAGGGCCTGCAATGCAATAAGTATGCAATGACTCACATGTCGTTTCACATGGAGTTCCAACTAGTTACACTCTCTCGTTTGTGCGTGTCATCCAAAGTGCAGTGGCCATGTAACCAAATCTCAGCAGTGAGTACTGATGTAAAACATTCGAACTCCTCCTCGGCCAAGTGAGTTGAAACTGGGTTGGCCGCACCACTTTCCAAAGGTTTTCACCGCCAATGCGCTCAGCTTCACGCACATTTCAGTCTCCAAAATTCTCTCTGAGAAGGAAACCATAAAAAAATCATTCATGCACATCGATTTTCATCCATTGTTGATTGCTCCAAGAAGCTGTCCACCATACTGATTGTATCGCGCAGCTAAATTGGGCAATTGGGTACGAATCTGATCAGCCATCCCCTCGAGGTTCCTTGCAAGCTCGGTATAGAGGTTGGCTCTTGTCTCACGGCTCATTGGAATCTGCCCATTGGTTGCATCAAGGATAAGGAGCACGCACTGCTGAAACCTTGCCGCCATTGGAAAATCCTGTCTCGCCAGGCACTCATTCAATTCCGTCCTGAGTGTATGGACGATTTGCATAAAATCGCCTTCTGTCTCTACAGTCTCGTCTCTCTCCATTGGCTCACTTTCGGCAGTCTCACTTTGATTCATGTCAGTGTCGTCTCCTCTGGCTGTACCTTGGTTCTGCTGTCGAACTGTTGCAAGATATCGATCGGCTCCCATGACCCTACGTGCAACTAAATTTGCACGCTCCAGCTCGAACATATGCCTTCGATCATTGGCCTCGAGCGACCTGACAGGTGTAAATCCACCCAACTCTACCAATCCAAAGTGCACTTGTTCAGCTGAATCAGAAACCATCTCGATCTCACCTTGCAGCTCGTTATGGGTTTCTCTGAGTCGCCGCATTGATTCATTCAAGCCAGCCATTTGTCCCTGAAGAACATTGATCTCTTCCACTGCTTGTTCACAAGATCATCCAGAATTGAGATGTCTGTAAAATGTTGATCTCGCAAGCCTTCGCACAGATCTTGAAGCCTCCTGTGTGAAGCCTCCAAAGCACCCACCTGGATGTATAAGTTCCTGTAGGACTCAATGGCAACCCTTGCTCGATTGTATGTTTTGTACAACACAACCAGCAAACCAATCATCAATCCGCAGAAAAACGCCATTGCCACACATAGGAGAAACTACCTCCTCCTGAAACTGCTGTATTGGGCTCGGTCACGCAAGACACAAAACTTGAACTCTCATCCAAATCCAAGATTGAAATCGCAGCCACACCTGAAACAGTGTTTGGCTCAAGGCCCAACATGATGAGAATCCTGGTGACATTCTTCACCAGTTTCGTCAGTTGCCTACCTCCTCCATGGCGTTGACACTGACGCTCGTATTCTGGCATTCCAACCACGGCAAAATCAAGGCTTGAGGCTATGTTGAGTTCATGAAGAAGAAGTTGCAATCTCTGTACCCCCAAGGATTTTGTGCCGATATCACTAACGTTCCAAACAGTTGGGATTTGTGACAACTGAATGATTCCATTTCTGACGGCATCCTGTATCCAAAGCACTTTCCCTGAAAAGTGTTTGACTTTCCCCGTGCCTTGGCGCATCGCCAATTGGCGCCCTGAGGATGAGTCCGTAAACATCACATGCTCCACCTGAACATTGAAGATAAACTCCAAGCATCGTCTAAGGAAAATGCCATCACTGAGGGTACTGATCATAGCATGCAACTCGCTCTCACAGCTCGACAAACTCACAACTCTCTGCGTTCGTGATGAACCAAACAAAAATGCTCCATTGAGAAGATGCACACCGCTGCTTGTTGATCTACGATGAACTTGATTCGAACTCCAGTCACTATCACTGAAGCTTTCAAGGATCCAGTGCCTATCTGAGGCTTTCCATTTGCCTTGTCACGCGATGGGCACATCCAACAGAACACAATAATCTGGGTTTGTTTTCAAATATCCCACAAGCTTTCTCAATCTCTGCAATGCTGTCACTGTAGGTTTCGCCATTGACCCTGACAACTCCTTCACTGTAAACAACAAGTCCGGCCTGTCACGGGCCAAATAAAGGCAGGTCCCAACTACTGAGCGGTACCCAAAAGCTTGATCACAAGAAAGTTCTGCAGATAAATCCTCTGTATGGATTCCACCGTCGCATGGGATAGATTGATTTCGCACCTTTCCAAACTGATCTTCAAACAACTTGATGACCTTGTCTGCACTGGTGCCAGGCAAAAGTGCTAAACCACTCGGCACC
>Ga0126342_10022194_pt1 | contig 10512 bp, 8 predicted proteins | sample Cyp1metagenome_FD_92528 | JGI IMG/M metagenome (GOLD analysis project Ga0126342, IMG submission 92528) | Coral microbial communities from Lord Howe Island, Old Settlement Bay, Australia - Cyphastrea 1 metagenome | ecosystem: Host-associated > Invertebrates > Cnidaria > Coral ...
CACTTGCGGCCACTTGCGGCCACTTGCGGCCACTTGCCCTAGCGGCCACTTGCGGCCACTTGCGGCCACTCGAGTGGCTGCAAGTGGCTGCAAGTGGCTGCTTTTTTGAATTTCAAATACCGCGCGTTTTGCGACCTCAACGAAACCTTGGCATGAAAGGTGACCCATGGTGACCCTGCCTCTGCACCATGCCTTGGAGCCTGGAGCACACATCGATACAAATTTATGGATTACAAGTGCGCACGTCACCTACTGCCCACAACCTTGGTGACAACATGTGACAATTCATTCGCAGACTTGGCCTGGGTGCATCCTACTCCTTTGTGGTTTGATGGGAATTTGAGGACCGATAGCCGTGCCTGGCAATGCATAGGTGCAGCCAACTAACCTGACGAAAACAGCAGTTTAAAATTCGGTTCGTTGATGCTGTCTGAAATCCATCTTTGTGACATGTGGTACCAATTGCGCGCGCACGTGCAATGGTTTACTCAAGATTTTAAAGCGTGCCAACAACACGTTGTGACATCAAGAAAGATGTCCTTTGTTGTGTGCGAAAGACAAACTAGAGCATCATGCGTTTAGCAGATCCATACGTATAGGGCCGAGGACATGAAAGCGTGGCAGCTACTGCTCGACTGGTTGACCCCAGCTGAAACGTTGAACTGACATGTTGAACAAAACGAAAGAATGACCAGTCATTTTCAAGACACATCTCACATCATATCACTGCTAATTTCTGGGTCCACGCAAACGATGGCGTATTTCCGTATTTGTGCGACAGCACCTTCTGAAGCCCAGCATTGTGTAGCGACCCTTACCGAAGCGTCTTGAAGTCTTTTTTTTTGCGGCATGCCATGCAAACCAACGGAATGAATGAAAAGATCAAGGAAATCTGAATGCGAAATGAAATGATCTACCCCACCGCCAACCATAGTGAAATTAGTCCTTCTATGCCTCTCCAATCTCTACACATCTCTACAGGCACCTGCTCCTGATCACCTCCTCTCAGAGGTGCAGGTCGAGCAGATTCCTCTGGCTCCACCTCTGATCGACGATTGGATGCTGGTGGTTTCGCTCCCAGTCTCTCCAAGGGAAATGACAAATGAAATGACCACATTGTCACTGCATATTACTGCATATTACTGCATATCACTGCATCATTGTATAACGTGGCTGACAAGAACCATTCAATATGATCTGAGTCTGGCAGGCCAGCGTGACTGATCGTTCACACTGCGCATTCATTTATCACGTGCTCCTAAGGGGAAGGCGCAAAAGCAAACCATATCCCCAATTTGTACTTGATCCTTAGGCATACCCCTGCTTGGATGATTTATAACCCCCCTAAAATGGTTGATAGTTAGGGATGGTTTCTTATGGCTCCAATATTATGTGATGCCACAAAGGCAGGTCATGCAAACTACACACAGCCCAGTTGCTGTCAACAGGTTTTCTCCATCACAGGGAACAGCGCTGTAGCGCACCCTGAGCACCGGCAAAAGTATGTGCTGAAGACTAGATTCAAAATTGTCAAAATCACAGTTGGGACTGTAAATCACAGTTGGGATTGTAAGGACACTGACAAATGATAACTACGGAAAGATCATGTCCAAAGAGTTGCCAAGCATGAAAGCTAGTTCTCCGATTTTCTCCACCAGTCAGATCACAAATGTTCAAGAAAAGTCACTAAACAAAAAACAAAGCTGCTCAAAGACCGAGAAGTGGACCCTGCTTGGATGTCAGCCATCCTTAACACGGTCCAATTTATGTACCGGAACTGGTTCACTGACCGTCACTGACACTGACCGGTAAATCTTCAGGCACGCACGCCGACTCCACGTGGCCCCAGTTCTGGCGGCAGAACCAAGCCTGGTGTCTAGCTTCATGATGCTGTATCTGATAGTTTCATAGAGTTTCACCATGCCTCACCATGTCTCATTGCTCATGTTTGTTCATGCGAGTTTCATCAGAATATCAGCTAAGCCAGTTGAGAGCACTTGCAACAACAGCTTCTCCTGCCACATCCAACCACTCCCAGCTCCTTTGGCCATGACATTCACCCCAAAATGGCATGGTACAAGACAGGGCGCAGCAGAAGCGCCCAGGACCGTGCAAATGAAGATTTTGGCTATTCTTCCGGACCTCGGTCATCACATGTCATCGCATGTCATCACATTTTTTCACATGTTATCACAATGTTCTTGGCAGACTTGCACAACATCCGCGCAATTCTTGTGAAAATGGATGAAAATGGTTTGTGCATCAAACTTCCAAATGCTTTTGCGCTCTTGCAGATCACTTGCTGGTTTGCATGTTTAATAAATGATTTCCTCAGCTTTGCAGGTAATGCCCTCATGGAAAAAGCATATCTGAGAGCGCACCTTTGACTGCCAACGCAAGATTGGCAAATCAACAAAATAAACAGCGACACGAAGATTCTGCCCAAAAAGGGATGGTAGTGCCGTAATGCCGTTTCGGCCCGATTAAGGGCCGAAGCACCGTGATCATGTCTTTGATTTTCCCGTGGCAGTAAGGGGTGTGGCCAAAGCGCTTTTCAAACTTCGCGGGTGCTCTTTCAAGCGCACATTTGTATACATGTGTTATATTTTTTTGCCAGCAGCATTTAATCAGGGCTTCTTCACATCAACCCCATTTTCCATGGTTTTTCCATGGTTTTTCCGCTACTCTTTTGACCTCGAGAGATTAATTTTGCACACCTTGATGGCCTATATGTAATTGCAAGTTGATCATCCACTAGCCAGCTGCACCCTTGCGATTTCATTCATACATTCTTTACATTCTCTCTCCATATATCCCAAAATTTCCCAGTGCAGCATGAAAGAAAGCCCAGCATCTGGTGATATCTGGTGAATGCCTCGTCCAACACCCTGACCTGAGGGCCCCTGAGTGGGATCTTGACAGGCTGAGTTTCAAGCCCGTCTTGCTCTGCTGGTGCCTCAGCAGGGGACCTACATGGCCTATTGCCTATGACCCACAAAGACTTCTAGTTAAGGCAATACGATCAATACGATCTAGCAAGTGCAAGCAAACGAGTCAACTTTCACCGTGTGAAAACAAAGTCAGTGCTGCATGTTGCGTGCCATTTTCACATTCCATAGTTGTCTTCCTTCACTTCAGTTGCTATCGATGGATTATGATCAAGCTGATCCAAGCCTGGTTTCTCATCTCATACCCAGAAAGTACTGCATCAGCTGCAACATCCTTGGCGCTTTTATGGGCGGCTCTGCCAAACATTGGTCATCGTGGCTCACCGTGGGGGCCCCCTTGAACCCCCTAATTGCTTCACATCCCTTGACATCTTGACCTGAAACACCATGAAACATCACAATGATCACAATGAAACCGATAAACCCATCAGTCTTGGATCCTCTCGGCAGTCCTGGCCTTGTTTTCTCTGCCCCGGACTGCTTTCTGCCTCTGCGGCACGACCATTTTGCACAAAGACCCTTCACAGTTCTTCAAAGGTTAAGTTAACATCATGGAATAATCATGGAATATCATGGATCATCATGGGCTGGAATCAACCAAGAAGTTTGTATCGGACGTCTTTCCATCTCGAAGGCCAGCTTTGTCCAAAGATGCACCAACATGCATCCGATCGGGCAAGCAAACTCTGGAGGGGCATGTCAAATGTTGGAAACGCTTGCTGCCGAATCTGCCGCTGTCTCATGCTGTCTCCTTTATCCTCTTATCTCACGCATGCAGGCCGGATGATGCCGGATGCAAGCTCAAGAGCGGTTTGGAATGTTTGGAGACTCCAGCCTGCCAGCGTGCAGATGCAGCGTCTCTTCTTGTGCATTGCACAACACTAGTGGAACATGGCTGAACACTTTCCACAATCATGTGCGCTGACCGCCCGAACTTGCCGCAACCTGCCTTGCCCAATTTAGGAAGCAAAACGCACAATTCTATAGATATATAGAGAGAAAACAAACAAACTCGTGGTGCAGCTTGCTCTTTTACCTTTTTTTCCCTGACGCCCAAGTCACGCGCATCGTTCTGTCCAATGACCTTGATGAGAGGACGCAAATAATAGTCTTTGGAAAGTGTTGTGCCCACTCTTCTGGCCCCGTCCTATTTTGTGAGCTTCTCACATTCACCCCGTGCGGTGTATAGGAGCTCACCAGGTGAAGCACCGAAGCAGGCCCGGGCAGCACAGTTCGCGATGTCACAGACTGCTCCACGGTGTCCTCCTGTTCAAGGAAAACGCAACATAAAATATATTTACACCAGCCGAAAGGAAACCAATTGAGGGGACAGCCACAAACCACGTGCTTCTAACTTCTAATGTATTCAAGGGTATCGCTGTCTACAGTAGATGCCTGCCGACTTCCAATGGCTTCCGAATGTCTTGGACATACTGTTGTTTGTATACAAAGACTGTTGACTTGACAACTTTCCCTCACAAAATAATTACTTTACTAGATAGTATAGATAGTATAATACAACCCAAAGAGGCGGCAGTCCTCGCATTAAGCATTTGGCTGCTGCATGCAGATACATGCCATCTACCAATGACGGAGTTGCATATCCGACATCGGCACCGTTCTTCTGGATGTCACGCAAAAATGCTTCATCTGATTCTGACTCGTGAAACAAATCGGCCATGGTGATGTTCCAGTATCCAGGAAAGGTCTTTGCCAAGTGATCACAGTAGCGATCTGACACCTCTTCAAGGTAGGAAAAGTTGCTGACGAGTTCAGCTCGAGGCAAGTCGTACCATCCATTCAGAAAGCAATAAGCATCATCCAAGGGGTAATCATGATCACGGATGATTAGAGTGCGATTGTCAGGAAAGCGAAGTGCAAAAGGCGTTGCCTGCGGCCCATTCATATATCCGTTGTATGCCTCTTCAAACCTCACTTGACAAATCAACAAAAATAACGTCGGCAACTAGGGACAAAAAATCACAAGCAAACAAAGTAAAGCAAACTTGAAACAGCTTGTGATGGAAAAATATGGAAAGTGTGAACTGTGAGCTTGATCAGCTTGATCAGCTTGATCAGCTTGATCAGCTTGATCAGCTTGATCAGCTTAGTAGCGTTTTTATGAAAATCATTGAGTCACGCATGTGCCGCGCTATTGCACAGTTGCTCGCCCAGGTCCCTATCCCTCCAAAGGTGCACCAACCATCCTCGCCCAACCGTTCAGAAACGTTTATCACTGGCTTGTACATCTCCTTCGATGCAGCTGCTACAAGACATGGCAACACAGAAAGACTCCGACATTGATTTTTGAAGCTAAGGTCAGGGGATGTTGATAGAAGCAGTCTTGAGGCTTTCATACGCCTTCTCCAATTGATCCCCTGAAAGTTATGAAGGCTGCGGCTATGAGATATTAGCAAGTGAGTCCTGCTTGATCGAGGAAGCTGACTGGCAAACTCCGTTTGCCACGCTAACATTCCACTTGCGGCTCTCTGTCCGTGTCTCTGTCCGTGCGTGGCTGAGACGTAGTCCAGTCTGCAGCAGATGGCAAGAAAGATAGGCCTGACATCGGGGGCAGCCGAACAGCCACAGTCATATCGCCAACATGTCTTTGTCGTGAGAACGCTGTTTGTGATACAGGCCTCATCATCTTCCGCGACGGAAGCCACTATCAAAAGTAGGATACGTAGCACCATAATCGCTGATGGTTTTCAGCTGGTGCAGGAAATGAGCCAAAACATTAGGCTTCCATTGGCACATAGACATCTGCTATACATTGCTATACTGGATCATCCACCGTTTCCCAACCCAGGCCCAAAATTTGGCTTACAAAACGACCTGCATCGACCTGCCAATTTTGAACTCGCTGACTCAGCCCCGAGAGGCACTTTTTAGAAAGGTCAACTTAGGCGCGCAAAAGGCATCCAGGGAGCGTTTTCACTAGGCGACCCCCAAACGCGCTCCAAATCGGGGGATTGTATGGGATTGTTGCGAACAAAAGCTGTCGGTAAGAAGGCCCTGGCTTTCAGTTTTGCAAGCGGACCAGGCTCATCCTCGTAGTGGCCAAACATGGCCAAAATGGCTAGGGGGCATAGAAAAGAACAACAATTCCAACATATTCCAACACTAGAGCAGTTAAGCTGCAGGTCCCACAGGCATTGCGGAAAGAAACTTTTGCAAGTAGGCACTGTAAGAACTTGAGGCTGAACGTTCTAAAGCTACAACTTCGGTAGTGCCCGGTAGGGTGGAGGGAGGGTGCAGCCCCGCAAAGCATCATGTGAGGAACATGGCACCAAGGGACAAGGACCAAAGGATTAGGGGGGATGGGTTGAATTGTTCCTCCAATGTTTCATACTGTTTCTATATAGTTTATTCATGTTTATTCCAGGGCCCAATTTTCCAGGAAGCCATGTCTTTTTATTGCTTCTTTTGAATGTATAATTCCATAAACTAACTCATACTAACTTACCTCACAAAATGTAGGCAGCATCTCCGTTTCCTTTCCACATTAATCAGACGCGTGAAGTAGAAGCCTGGGAGGCTTCTTCTGGAATGGACATGCTTGCAAAACCTGCAAGAACCCCAAACAAAATAAGCAACCGCTGAGTAACCGCTCAGTTTTTTTCTCCTGCAACACTGTCCAGGCGTCGGTAGCCTGGAAAATGGCAGGTTCATTGTTGCCATCGCCCTTAGAAAGGTTCAATGATCCAATGAATGAACACAGGCGATTCCTACTGGTGAACCAGCAATACAGCTTGGCTGCTGCTGGTAGTTAAACAGCTGAAGGGGGCTAGAAGGTACCTCAGGATTCTTCCAACCTCCGTGGATGAGGTCATGCATAGACTAATCAAACAGTCCCTCCACCAAAATTCTGCATCGAATCAATCGAATCCTTGTCACCAGTGAAAGCTACCCATGCCGTTTCAGATTTGGGACCTCATCACAGAAGACTACTCTAACACTCCACGGATCTCCATGGATCTCGACGATTTCAAAAGAAGGTGTACCTACAATTTCTCCCGGTGACTGCCCGGTCTTGGGTCTCCTTCATCATCAGGAAAGACAAGGACACATCAATGTCACAATCCACCTTGAAGTTGACCTGCATTCCCAGACTGCTCTCAACCTTGGTTTCCGCAAAGGCCTTGAAAACAAGGGCAGCACGGTCAGCTTCAAGTTCGGATTGAATGCTCTGGACCTTAGATGTTGTGTCAGTAGTGATGATCCCTTTGCTGAGACATATTCGTTTCATTTCGTTTCCACATTGCAATGTGATGTACCCAAGTTTGCAGCCGTTGAGCCAAGCCAAACTGGGAACATCTGGGAACACTTACTGTAAAACACTTAGAGCATTTCTTTACGTGCGTCATCGTGCGTCTCTCTAGGTGAAGTCACAAGGCCCGTCACCATGCTGACAAGGCACATCACCACACAAACATCACAAACGACAATGTCCGGTGACAGGCTCATGCGCATGTGGGCCACAAATGCACGCACGGAAGTGCAAACATGTGCAAAATGCCACTGTAAAATCACGTAACACACACACAAAATATTCATCCGATCTTTTCACACGTGCACACTATTCTATACTGTTTGTGCATGACGCTCCATATTCTTCATGTTTCTGTTCTCGATTATACGGTAGATGACACAGGATGCAGTAGGTCCTTTCATGCCTGCAGGATTTTTCTTCCTTGTAGTGCATGCAAACATGCAGGTCACACACACACACACTCACACTCACGTGTTCGATCATGTTCAAAGGTTACTGAACATTCATGTCTTGCCTAATTTCAGCAAAGGTTCTTGTATCTCGCATGCTCTTGCTATATCTTGCCAAAAATAATCTATTATACCGCACAGTGATTTGCTGTATCAAGGTGAACCATGTCCTGTATGACTATGCATAGCATCCACCATTGTGCAAACAGCTTTGTTATCTTCTTTGCGATGGCACCAAAGGACCCATTTGCCGATCATCTGATCAGAAGCACCATTATCTTATATCATCGCCTCGAGCTTTGAAAAAAACAGCGTAATTATATCGTTCTACTTCTCATCCATTCAATGGGTGCTGCAAGCGGAGGTGACACTTGCAACAGTGAAGGGATGGATGGAAAGGATCCAGAAATTTTCAGGCTACAATCGAGAGTGATTTGAATGTACAGGTTGCGACTGTTGCCTGATTAAATATGTCGCTGTGTGCAGCTGCTAGTGTTGCGGTCGTTTGTCCCTTTTCTTTGCGGGGTCTCAGTGCACAATACGAATGCAACCGCTCACATGCAATGGAGATTGAATGGTATGGGTGCTATCCTGGTTTCTGTCCAATGTGTCGCGCAATGGCGTCCTTTTCACAGCTATGGCCTGCTATATACACATATACCCGCGAAACCTAACGTTCGCCCAACATAACATAATCGATCACTTTTACCATAATTTTCTGATCTCTCATCAACTTCAACACAGGGTATACTGTAAATAAAATAACAAGATGGTATAAATCTGCCTCCCCCCCTCAAACAATATGTAGAAGGGTATAATCTTATTTGATCTGTAAAGTGAAGTATAATAAATACTGACACCCCCTAAACAATACGGTATAATTTGATATATTATATAATAATGGCTTTACTTTGTCAAACAATATCCGCCATGATGAAATTACTCTGAACAACACAACTTTTCTGGTTTCCCAGCAACTCTTGGCAACAACCCTTCGCAGACTTCGTCGAGGTCCGTGGAAAAAGAGGGTGGACTCCGGGCCAACATCTGGTTCTGTGCGTTATTCAGCTTCCAAGAGTATAGCCGTGTATAGCCTCTTATACAAATATAATCAAATATACAATATAGATCATAGTGTAATAAATGCATCATCCTTGCGAAGCTTACCAATGCCACTAGAGGCAGCAATGCATAATTGCACAGGCCTTAAGAGTTTGCCAGGTTGTTCCGTGCAGCCAAGCAGCAAAGTCTAATGGGAGGTCCAAGTTCATTGTGGCTTGAAGCTTTACGGCACTTTGCGCTGGCACACTGCTCGGCTCCATCTTGCCAGTGCCCATCTGATGACCTTGGTATGTTAAGTGAAGTTGCCCTTCATCGCTGTCACCACCCAACAGGTTTGGATTGAACACCTCAACTTCTGCCACAAAAAGTAGGCTCTGCGGTGCCTCAGCTGCACCATCTGTTAAACATCTGCAATCTTCTGGTCAAAGTCTGGACACATCTGCAAAACTTGAAAAACATGTGAAGGAAATACGCTTTTTTTTTGGCATACTTTGCTGCCAATCTGCGAGATTCAAACTGTCAGATCCAGACACTGCTGTGACCAGCTTGCTCAGCTCTCCAGCCTCGCCATCAAAACAAAGGCCACAAGGGAGCCACAAATATAATGGAACCTTTCTCAACCACATCGAACCACAGAATAGCCACGAATTGCCAGGCCAAGAATACCCGTATGATGATATATACATATATATATATATATAAATAAGATGTGTATGTATATATATATATATTATATAATATGTGTATATGCCCCCATGAAAACCACGTACTTTTTCATTGATTGAATACCTTTTTTTTTTCGGGGTTCGATTCTGAAATTCGTACTCGACCACGCGTGCTCAAGTCAAAAGTGTTCGAATTTCTGGTCTAAATTCATTGGCAAGTGAGCTAGGAGCCAATTGCCAGGTACCGTGACCAAGCGATCTAAATTCCATCAATTCCCATGAACTTGGAAAATCGATCGACCCCCAACTACCAAACTAATCCAAACTATTTTTTTTTCGAGTTGCGGCCGTTTGCGGAAATTTGCGTTCGCTTTGCGGGTGGTAATTTGAACGGCTTAGACCAAAACACAAAAAATGATCATTTTCGGCCAAAACCACTGTGGTTGAGTCCAAATCAGCCCAAATAGCTTTGCAGGGGCCATGCACTATGCACACATGAAAAAACATGTGGTTTCTGAAGATTTGCGCGTTTGGCAAGGAATTAGTGGTCGTTTCTAGAAATGTACTACGAATTGCAAATGCACAAAAAATGCTATGAGCGAGGCCGCAGAAGATCATTACAAGATTTTTAGACTCTAGAATCTAGAATAAAATCATGAAACATCATTATTTTTAGTTGCCATAATCAACAGCATGTCCACAAGACAATTTGTTCGATGGCGATTCCATGCCAGGATGCGTTGACTTGAAGCTTGGTCACTTTCCAGGTTGGATCTCGGGGCCAAAACAGTCCCAAGCAGGTGGCAGTGGCGACTAAGAGGAGTCCTGGGGGCTTGAACTCCGGGCTTGAGCTGCGCCTAGTGAAACTTGGGAGTTCCTGAAGCATCAAATAAGTACATATACATATTATATATATACATATATTCATATATATTCATATAGATTATTGTATATAAGTATATTATATATATATGATTATATGTGCATCATTAAACCATACAGTCAAACGACAAACTCATGCCTAACTCATGCCTGGGTCAAAACTTGCTAGTAAATCACCATGGAATCGCTGTTTCAAGAAACTCATGCCTAAGTCATGCCCAAATCTTAAAACA
>Ga0126342_10022195_pt1 | contig 10512 bp, 5 predicted proteins | sample Cyp1metagenome_FD_92528 | JGI IMG/M metagenome (GOLD analysis project Ga0126342, IMG submission 92528) | Coral microbial communities from Lord Howe Island, Old Settlement Bay, Australia - Cyphastrea 1 metagenome | ecosystem: Host-associated > Invertebrates > Cnidaria > Coral ...
GACCATCCATGGTTTTGATACCCTGGCTGGCACCTTGAAAGACGTTTGCAGCACGCATGGATGCGTGCACTCACCAACCTCTATCGACCCCTCTTGCAAGAGCAAAAAATGGGAGTGCAGGAAAAGTGGCGAAAGGGGATCTCATCAACGCAGAAACATGTATATGTATATGTATATGTATATGTATATGTATATATATACACACACTATGTTTGTTTTTCTTCCTTCCTTTCCCCTGGGAATCTTCATGACTCTCTGGACATTCTTTGGCAACCCCTGATGAAGTCTGACAATCTGTGTGGATCTCTAGCAAAACCATCACAGGTATATGAACGTAAAGGATTGAACATGATGTAACAAAAACACTGCATTTCCAGAAACGTGGAAAAATGGGGACCTGACAGCGTACCTTTCTGTATATATATATTTATTTATTTAGTTATTTATTTATTGTTTTCTAATTACATACTTGTATTCACATGTATATATATATATATATATATATATTGATTTTTAAACAAATTTATGCATATGTATTTATAAATATATATATATAGTGTAAATTTATTTTGTTTTTTTTTTAAATATATATATATAGTATTTATGTATGTATATTTATATCTATTTTCATGTATATTTTAAATATATATATATATATATGTTTTTTTGTATTTATTTTTTGTATTTTTTTTGCATTTATTTTCTATTCTATTTTTTTTCTTTATTAAAAAAATAATAATAATATGTATAAATATATATATATATATATATATAAATATTTATATATATATATATATATAACAATATTTGTATTTACATTTATATACACATTATACATTGTACATCATGCATTCATTCAGTTTCATATTTTTTCGTTGGAAATGGCGACATTTGTTGGTTTGGAGTTTGGATTGGCGAAAACGGGACAGAAGACATTGAACAAACCACCATTTTGGCTTATATTCCGGAAAGCAGTGAACATAAAAATTGTTGCCAAATCTGAAGGTTCCGCTGTTCCAAATGTGTGTGTGTATTTACTCATATATGAACATGGACAGCAATTAATTAACCGAGTCAGCAATTAAGGATGCGCGGGTCAGTAACCAAGAGTCAGCAACTACAACACGCGAGTCAGCAATGACAGCACCTGCTTGAGTCAGCAACTACCCGAATCAACAACTACCCGAACCAGCAACTACTGGAGTCAGCAAACTTCCCGAGTCAGCAACTACCCGGGTCAGCAACTACCTGGGTCAGCAACGATCCCCGAGTCAGCAATTTCCTGAGTCACCAACTTCCCGAGTCAGCAACTACCCGAGTCAGCAATTCCCCAAGTCAGCATTTACCCGAGTCAGCAATTACCCGAGTCAGCAATTACCCGAGTCAGCAAGTTCCTGAGTCAGCAATTACCCGAGTCAGCAACTTTCTGAGTCAGCAACCACCGAAGTCAGTAACTACGAGGCAGCAAACTACAGGTCAGTGGTGGGGCAATAGCATTCCCTGGCAGTTGCACTATGGGGTGGGTTGGGGTGGAGTGAGGTGGGCAATCATACGGTACATAGTGCTTTGGGTGGGGTGGGGTGTAACGTTCCACTGCTTGCCGACTCAGCCCTTCCTTTCTTCCTCTCTTTACCACTCATCCATTCATCTTAGTTGCCAACTCAGCCCTTCCAAAGTTGCCGATTCAGCCCTTTCTTACTTGGTGACTCAGCCCTTTTTTTGTTGCCACCTCAGCTGTTCCCCTATCTTGCCCCGCTTCCCACCCATTGAATCCTTTCTTGGTTTCCGACTCATCCCTTCCTCTCTTTGCCACTCATCTATGCATTTTAGTTGTTGGCTCAGCCCTTTCTTAGGTGCAGCCTCAATCCTGCCTCTTTTGCCACTCATACATTCATCTAAGTTGCCGACACTTACTTGCCTCTTCAACCTTTTCTTGCTTACTAAATCAGACCCTTCTTAGTTGGCCCGCTCAGCCTGTTCTTGCCTGTAGTTGCAAAATGCCGACTCACCCTTTCTTAGTTGCCGACCCTTAGTTGCTGACTCAGCCTGAATTAGTTGCCAACTCAGCCTGTCACCATTTATATGTCTATATATACACATCATATACATATGTAAACACACGCACACACACGCTCGAAAAAATGCAGTCCTCAGTCCTCAGTCAAATGCTTTGTTTGTGGAAATACAACATATAAGAACATATTTGAAAGTGTGTTGTTGCGCCATGAATCCGCATGCCACTGTTTTTGTGCCTGGCGGATATGCTTTTGACACAACTCGCAAGTTTGTGGCTAAGAGTGCCACAGGAGTGATTCATGGTTGGATTTCGTTTGTTTACTTGTTTCCCCATGAATCTGTGCAGTGAGTACCTTTTTTTGCACAACATTTCCACGTTGACAAGGCCAGCCCCGCAGGCACTGTCCTCGTATCGTTATCAAATTTCGAGTTTTCACAGTGCAGACGTTGTCGAGTTTTTTTCCTTGGGGATTTGGTGCAAACTTGCAGGCATCCACTTTGCCCCAAGTAGCCTCAACGGAAGAGGATGGACGTGTAGCTGCTATAGCTGTGTTTCTCAATTGCAGTGAATTGTGGGCCACGTCAGAGTTTGCCCTAGTTTAGCGCTTGTTTGTTCTTCTCCAGTTTACCAGTACCATAGTTGCTTGCTCTGTTTGCCAAACATCAGAATTCTTTTCTGTGCTGGAGAGACCTTGATTTGCTTGCGATGCCTTTGGTCAATTGAATCCTGAAGTCCTGAACTGTCAACAGAAGGGTTGAGCAAGCTTTGTGCAGTTTTTCAAGGGATCGCCACAGATTTCGAGGAGCTTTGCAGAGTCTTGAAGCATCTGGCTTCCGAACAGGTTGTGGCCATTGATTGCCAGGCTTGTCAAGTCCATCTGCTGCATGATGCAAAAGGTTTAGCTGAATGGAAACTCCAGAAATGTAAATGTACTAGGAGATTTGTAGACTGGAACTGGAAGATGCGTTCATTTTTGCGTCATGTCACTTCGGGGCTGAACAAGCGTGTTTATGCTTCGTGTGTGCAGGGTGCAGACCTTTCCAAAGGCTGCTGGTTTCTCCAAGAGCGTCAGCCGGTGTCTTGGAGTCGCGCAATCTGAAGCATCTGGGAGTTTGTTCCCCCGTGATCGTCCGACACATCCAATTGGAACACCATGAGCATGGCAAAGTGCAGGTATGGTCGAGTGGACCATGGGAGGTGCTGCTGTCAATGTCTTAAATTTGCCATGTGCTGAGGCTTTACGGTTCACTTGTTTTGTGTTGCCCTTCTCTTGAAACCTACTCGTTTTAAATCCTGTTGCAGGATTTGCTTGCTGCAGTGCGGCTGGCAAGTTAGTGACTTGTTCCTGTGGCGACCTGGCATTTTCGGCTTTCGATGCTGAGACAGATCTTCTGAAAAGCAAGAAGGCTGTAAGTTTCAGTGTGCCAGGATAGGAACGCTGCATGGGGAAGCTTTTGCAGTTGACATTTTGGAACTGGGTGAGCGTGCCTTTGAGTCGCTCGGCTGAAATTCGGAAGATGGCACAAGGGGGGCGGTAGCATCCATAGCATCCATAGCATCCATGGCATCCCCAGACACAGCTTAGCAGCTTGTGACCAAGGTTGGGCCTGCGTCAACTCTTGGAATCCGAACGGCCCATCAAGGTGGTACACGACTTCCGTGGCCCGGCTGGAAGTGGGGAAGAAAGTCTCAAGCGCTGGGAATCCTCAGAACTCAGGACAAGACACCGATGCGCTTTGGCATCAGTATGGCATTCAGCCAAGGCCACATCTGACCCCGCAAAAAATTGAGGTTTTTCTCAAACTTGTTTGACACTTAGTGCATCTCAGTACAGAAATTCTTGATCCATGTGTTTGCCAATTTCGAATCTCACCCAATGCCTTTTGGCCTTTGAAATGTGAATCTGAACCAATCGCCAGGGGTCTCTTTGACTGTCAGCTTTGTGATGTTCTGCTTCGCCGCCTCGCTGGCCACAAGACTCATCGGGTGTTTCAAAGAGTTTTTTTGAGGTTTCCTGCTGCTTCCAGCTTGTTTCTTTTTAACTGACGATATTGACGGGCTTGCATCCAAATTTTGTCGCAAGGACGGGCTATGTGCAAGGCAGTGCAAAGCTGGGCCCTAAAGTTTGCGACACTTCAAAGGTGACAATCTTTGCATGTACCGACAGCAGCATGATTTTCTTGCGGTTTGGAGTTTGAGGTTGTTGTCAGCTCACGGTATCGTTCAGGGTTCCGTGCAGGGCTACGGAATTTTGACACAGGACTGTCAGCAGGTTGTCGGCAATGCCAAGTGTCGCTCAAGTGTTGATGCAGTCACATGCACTGGCAGTCATGGTTGTGCAACATGAGACTGGTGTGATTCGGATGCGCACCGTCAGACAGGAATTCTAAGCACTGTTCGGCTATTTTGCCTGGCCACACCAATTCATCTGCTAAAAGCTCAGCTGCAAAACATACCTGGCACTGAAAGCTGCACAGGAGCAGAAGCAGGCCATCCATGACAGATTCTCACGGGACCTGAGCTCAGTGAAATCCATCGCTCCACAATGCTCTTACTGTTAAGACAAAACTAGGGTCGCTAGATGTCGCTAGTGGATGTTGAATATTTTGGGGAAGGGATTTCATGCTTAGACCCCAGATTCACTCTCCAAACGCCCTTCCATTCAGGACAGGCATCTCTGGGAGCGAAGGCCTTTGCCTGAAGATATGGTGGAATATGCTCTGGAGGACATCAAGTCTTCTCATCAGGGGAGGGCATGATGCACTCAACGCCAAAATTGAAATCGAGTTACATCAGGCAGTGGAAGATCAAAGTTTTATCCTCCAAGGTCAAAGCAATTCTCCATCAGACAGACATTTTTTTACAATTTGGCAGCCTATTTCAGCCTATTGTCGGCCTATGTCCTATGTTGTCCTTTTTGTTGTCCTTTTTCATCTTTTTGTCCAACCTCCGCTGTTTTTACACAACTCGAAGGATGTGAAGCCCATGCTACAGCTCCAGCGGCTTCTGCTGCGACAGCTCGTTGAATACCTTGGAGAGCAGGACAAATGCATTGACCCATCTGACATCATCTGACCCATCACTCAGCTTGAGGTTCCCAAATGAGTTGGTCCGTAGCAAGTTTGTAAGCTTTAATGGTTGGAAGAACCAGTACGGAAGTCTTTTGCAGAGAGTCCGCGAAGCCATTCCGGCACAAACGGAGAGTACCGCCGCCGTGGCTTGGGAAAAACCCGGTAGCCATGGGTGTGGCCAATGTGCAGAACGATGTGGTGTCTCCTGTGGCGAAGACCGCCGATGTTCCCGCATCAGCCATCGCCAACACGGTGGGCGTGTCCAACAACGCGGCCGAAGATGTGAAGGCGCCACGCAGCATCAGAAAGGTAGTCAGGACATTAACACCACTGGAGAGAGAAATCGAAAGCATCGAAGGTCTTCGCAAATTCTCGCAGAAGCCACCTGCTGAGGTCTCAGGCCGAGTGTCTGTTTTGACGCCGACCACTGCGTCACGTGCACGTTTCCATGAACAGCTGTGGCAGTGTTTCCTTGATCAGACCTGGCCAGACAAGGAGTTGGTCGTGGTAGAAACCTACACTCAAAACCAACAACCCTCCAAAGTCTTCACCAAATTGGTCAAGGCCGGGGAGAAGAGACTCAAGTATTTGGCAATCGAAGTGGATGAAAACGGGGACTTCACAGTGGGTGCCAAGAGAAATTTGACAGTGCTCATGTCCAGTGGACAGTACCTTGTGAACTTTGATGACGACGACTTGTACGCCACGGTCTATGTGGAGCGCATGGTGAATGAGATCAGACAGAGAAGTTTGGTCGCACTGACACTCTCTGCATGGCATAACTTCTTTGAGTCCAGAGATCGGTGTGGATATTCCACCCCGGGATGCTGGGAGCCAGAGGACCATGAAGAGTACGAGGGCATCCTCTATGGCTATGGCTTTAGTTATGTTTACCTCCGTGCATTAGCGCTTTCTTTTCCATACCCTAACTTGGCCTTTGCCGAGGATGCACCCTTCATGTTGAAGCTTCGAGAGAAGATGGGTGCGAGCCGTGTTGGGCTCAAAGAAGATGTGGAGGGCCTTTGCCTTCACATAGTACATCCCACCAGCAGCACGCCTGACCCCGCGGTTGAGACAATGCTTACGGAGGAAGAATTGAATGGCTTGGTGGTGTCGGATTCAACGGCATGTCGATTGCATCTGAAGCGGCCGTGGTTTCAGTCGCTCTGGACCTCTTGTTGATTCACGTGACATCACTTAGCCCGTTTTCCATTTTTGCATTTTTTGCCCAATTAAGGCTGCGTGAAACCTGATCCATTGCGCCTTGTCCGCCCGTCAATGGTCGGGCGGAAGCATTCCACTCGTTGGAGTGGTTAGGAAAGCACCCGGGATCGACAGCGCAGCGTCACAAAAAGGATTTTGCTCCATCCGAACCTTGCTGCAAAGACTTTTAATCCCTTCATGACACTTGATATTTCAGCTCTTCCTGGCAGATGCAAAGTTTTGACATATGCCCTGAACCTTTTCAGGATGCTTGGCAGCTGGTGAACCAAGGATCCAAGGTGGGCTTTGTACACGGAGATGATACGTTGCAGGGGCTCCATTTGTGCATCGTGAGCTCTTTTGCTGGGCCAAATTGGAAACTCTTGATTTGGCCGCAAACCGAAGAGGCTGATAGTTCTGAGATGTTTTTCGACAGAATGCAACTCTTTGGCCAACAGCCCAGGCTTATGTGGAGGACTTTGCCTCACAGGAAGAGTGCCGTTGCCGGCTTTGTTGCAATGCCGCGCTAGCCTCGGTTTCACAGTAAGCAGTTCGATTGCAACCGCTGAGTCCGCTGAGTCCGTTGAGTCCGTTGAGCCACTGAGCCGCTAAGGGTGAGAATGCCCGGTTTGACGGCTACCGCTTTTGGCAGCGGCTGCAGGCCGAAGGGAAGGTGCCGTCCAGACTGTTGCTCCTTGGCAGCAAGAGATGTGTGCGTGAGTATCACCACGGAGGACGGGATCAAGAAAAGAGCAACATATGTTTGGTGAGGAAGGCACTTCTAGACAGACCAGCAAATCCCAAGAGCTTAAGATCTTAGAACATTTTCGATAGTTTGAGTGTGCGAATTTACCATGCGAATTCGATGTTTCGGGATGTTTCGGGATGTTTCGTGTATCCTGAGGCAAATGCTTTGGAGACCTGAAGACGGGCAACCTCTGCCGCTGCCGGGCCCCAGCCGCCACTCAGCCGAAATCCTCTAGTGGCTCTAGCGAAGCAGTCATGACGTGAGCATAGATGTCCCATGATGTCCCTTTAGACTCTTGGAAACGCAACCAAAACCCATCAAAACCTTTTCTCTCGCATGAGTATAAAACATTCTCGTTGATGTTTGCGCAGGTTTCTTTTCTGTTCGGTGTTGTCGTGTCGTCTTATGCAGAAACTCGCCTTACAAATTTGCCTTTCCGATCCTTTCCGCCTTTCCAACCTGAGGCTTTTACATCAACGAAGCAGATGAGCCCAGCCCCAAGGATCCACGTAGACACAAAAAGACACGTGCAGTCGTGCAGGTAGCATGGTTAGTATGGAGGCTTGTTGTGCAGCGAGGAAGTGATGTTTGGAGGTTTGTTGTGCAACGTTGTGCATAAGCACTGAATGCTTGTACAACTGAACGCAGATGTAAGGTTCTTAGTCTCAGGTTTTGTGGCCGCTGCCTTTGGAGTGGCTTTTCTTCGGAGATGTTAGAAGTTGGACAATTTATTCATCAAGAAGGGTGATCACGGAAAAGTGGCACCAAATCGTGTAGCTAAAGGTTTCCCTTGAAGATGTGCGCTTGCAGTCACCGTGCTCCCCATCTACACTTCCCGTACATTGTTGATGCAAACAGGGAGCGCAGAGTACCCTACCAAGGGTGCTTTAGAGAGATGAGCAGTGTGCTTGATACGATGTTGCATGAAGCTGTCCATCATTGTTGTAACACTAACAAGAGCGAGTGAGTTGACACCAATCCATCTTCCAAAGTCCCAAATGCGGCAAATGCGGGAGCTTCCTGTTACAATCAGCCGGTTGTGCTTTCTATAAACAGCAAGGAGACTGTGCCAACAGGACAAAAAATACGTAAACATTGGTAAAAATCAGTGATCAGCAAAAATTGTGAACGAACTTGAGATTTGAGCTTCTTTCTCCAGCGTGTGTTGTAGTACCCTCAGGTCAGTTCCTCTTCGCCAAGACTGAGCCGATTTCGCCACCTTCAGCTGTGTGCTGCAACAAAGCCGTTTCGGCTTTTCGAGGGAACTGATAAGACATGAGAAGAATGTGAAGAGATGGACTGGTAGGCCCCGTAGGCGGCATCCAATTCCATTCAAACAGTAGTTTTGAATATGTTATTTTGAGGTTTCCATCCGGCTGTATCTGTTGCACGTCTGCTCCCTAAGTCTCACACCATTGCTTTGCAGAGTCTTGCGAAGCGCCAGAAAAGCCTTCAGAAACTGAATCCTGTCAGGTGGACAAGTTCTTGAGATTCCATGCCCCACATGCCACATCCGCAAAAAACCCGAGGCACTTTTTGGAGCCTCACGCTACTGCGCTAGTTACGTTAGTGGAATACGGCACCCATTCGTATGTTTTTGTGGGATATCGATTTGATAGACGCCTGATTCGCACCTTCAGGTCAGTGCCAAGACGATCCAATTTCACAAGAAACGATTCCATCCAAGGGTAGCAAAAAAGTCTGCTTCAACCGTTTTCAGAGAGGATAGAGGGTGCACATCCAAACATTGAGTTGACGGAGACCCGCATGTCGTAATGGCATCTAATTATGAGTAGTGTTACTAGTGACCTTATGGTGTACTTGTTGCACACACACTTCCTCGCAACAGTATTGGCGCTAAAGTTCTCCCGCTTGAATCGGCAACAGTACCTCTTGGGCTCAAGCGACAAACGACAGATGGTATTTCTTGATTGAAGCATGTAGCAACAGGGGCTACCTAAGATTTTGGACTAAGGACGTTTTTGCAGCAACCTTAGTGTTCAAACAGGTCGGGTAGAGTTACAGGCTTCATTTTCCAAAGGACACCAGCTCCTCTTGGCATATGTGAACACCCAACAATAGCATGCCGACGTTTGTGCCATGGACAATCCATACAATGTGCGTTCATGGAAGCAACCTCAGTCCAGTGTTCCAGTGGTACTGGCAGCTGTGAAGCTGTGATTTTCAGCATTTTTTTTTACGTCGTGTCAAGTCGTTGAGGAATGGGGGCACTGTACAGCTGCCTCTACAGGCTCAGGTGCTTTCAATAGCTGATCTGAGTCTGAAAATTGGAAAGACCATGAAAGACTCCAATTTGTGCCTATTTTGATGAGTACCAAGTAAATGATGATAACCCGATAAACACGTTTCTTTTTTTTGGCCATCCCATTTTCAGACAAATCCATTTATATATATATATATACATATATATATATATATAAATATTATATATATATATATAATAGATTTCTTCAGTCTGAAAGCAGTTGCTGCAAAATTTATTGCAGGCCAAGACCTTTGCTCGCGAGAACTTCTCGAATTGCCAAGTGCAATTGGAGGAGGAGATGAGGCGAGCTTCGCCATGAAGTTGTAGTGATTGTAGTGATTCGGAGGATGACGTCAGGTTTTGTTCTGATGTCTAAGCGAAGCCTCAGTGATTTGCAGGGACCGACTTGATCGAAGCGGCTCCAAGCTAGATGGTCCCAACCTTGGATCTTTTTCTGAACAAAGGAGTTTGACGCATAGGCTGGAAAGGGGGATACTCCAACATCGCCCTTGTGAAGAGTGAGTGAAGGGAGCTGCTTGGGATGCCCTATTTTTAGACCAACCCACACTAACCCACATCTCATGATTTTTCATGTTTGCACAGCCCTTTGCTCTCTCGACACGAGGGTAGGATTCTCCGGTGGAATTCAGAGAAAGCTGCGATTCTAGGTGTGCGAGATAGTATGGAAAAAGTGGTGCAAGCCGTCCAGTCCGAGATCAAAGAGAGACAAGAGGCGTGTCTTGTTGTGATTGTTTTTGTCACATGAAAACTACATTAAAATCGAAACTGTGCAGCTCTAGGCAGTGGCTCTGAGGAGCATTGAAAGTCTTGCGTTGAAAGCGATCAAGTTGTGACTCTGATACCCTGGATTTGTTCTTAGGATTATGTTTTTGACTGGTTTTGACTACAATGAGGAGTCTTTTTGGTCATGCGCCTTCCGTCAGACTCTCTGGGTGAGAGGCGAACAAAGCCTTGGGTGTGATGTTTGAGTCACAGGTACAGTCCATTCAGGACTCCTGGTGGTGCCTGGCACTTCAAACAACCTGCATCTGCAAACAAATTCCCGTAAGACTAGTTGTTGTATTTGTTGTTGTAAGCGGACGTCAACCTGCTCCTCACCGAAGTGAAGTAGTTAAGACGCCATAGTATGCCATCTGCGAGAATCAAGTTCCCATACTTCTCCAAGCAAAACTCAAAAGAAGCGAAA
>Ga0126342_10022196_pt1 | contig 10511 bp, 9 predicted proteins | sample Cyp1metagenome_FD_92528 | JGI IMG/M metagenome (GOLD analysis project Ga0126342, IMG submission 92528) | Coral microbial communities from Lord Howe Island, Old Settlement Bay, Australia - Cyphastrea 1 metagenome | ecosystem: Host-associated > Invertebrates > Cnidaria > Coral ...
GCCACAGCCTCTTCCCTCCGCAGGTGCTCGAGACGCGAACACGGCGGAAGGTGCTCACATGTCAACATGGTTCTATGGTTCACAAGTGTCACATCAAGGTACCAAGGTAGTGGACATTTCACATATACATCAATATCTGTGCTCACCTGGCAGGCAGCTGAGTTGGAGCATCCCTTGGTTGGAAGCTACGGCCCGGGTCTTCGACCCGAAGGTCTCCGACGCTTGCTGCTGTCGAAGGTGGAGGAACTCGATGCCTTGAAAGCGGTGGAACGATTTCTGACCACTCGCGACTGCGGAAATGGACCGGGGCTCTTCAACTTGTCGCAACAGGTCAGAGATGGTGGAACTGGGATAACTGAAGGGACATTTGGACATCTTTCGAAATGTCATGGGCTTGTCAGTTGTCCATCCTGATTTTGCTTTCCAAATTGACCACTGTCGATTAATTAATCTTCGGATGCCCCTAGCGCTGCGCTTTCAAGGATGCCACGTTGCGCTTCGCTGCAGAGTTTGGAGCCAGCAGTCCTGATCTTCAACATGTCTTGAAGATCGAGCGAGATGCTGAAGAAATCAGGATTGCCAAACATTGGGAGCAGGTGAGGCCATGACCTGGTAAAAACATGTCAAACATATTCAAACATCACACATCTGAAATCGCCAAGTACATCAATGCATGATATGCATGGACTGTAAAAAAGTACCCAACGACTGTAATCTCAATCACCTATGAGGGGTTGCTGGTCATTTGTCATACCGTCACCATGATTTATGGAGCGCCAAGAGTATCAAGAGTCCACTCTTCCAGGTGCAGAAGCAACAGGAAGAAGCGAGACGATTGCGGATTCTCATTGCAGATCTGCAGGGAGAACTAGAAGTGAAGATGCCACAGTTGGAAGCGGTGCGTGATGCTGAGAGGTGTCTCGGAAGCAGAGTGGGCCAGAAAGGGCAGGGGAAATGGTTGGGAACGGTGGTAAATAAGTTGGAAACTGGAAACAGGATTTTTTTGTTATTTCATTTGGCTTTTTCAACCAGCTTCTTTGTTTTTGGTTCCTCTTCCTTTTGAAACCTTCGTCACCAAGGAAGAAGGAAAAAACTCTTGCCGAGATTCAACGGATCTGCAGGGAAATTGAGGGTGTTGCAGCTCTACTGCGCGGAAGGAGAGATGCCCGGGCGGAGCAGAGGCAAGCGGAACTTGACATTCGACAGGTGCAACTGGTACAAGATGTTTCCAGATATGAGGACTGGTTGGTGGTTGAAAAACTACATGTTTAATATGTTTAAATCATTTTCCACAATTTTCCACCATATTTGTTTGGGATGGTGATCCAAATCGAAAAAAATGTTACAATTTTCTTGGGATGGGTTGAAACAATCAAACAGAGGACATCCTGGAGAGCTTACCCGCCAAATCAATCTTGGAGAGTGAGATTGCCACGCTGAAGAAGGAATTATCTCGTGCGCAGGCAGACCTGAAGAGGGCCGAGAAGCCGCCACCTGCAGTGGTACAGTCGCTACCGGAAGATGTTGAGTTGGCCAATAGCACCCTATTCTTTCTGTACAAACCGGACATCCTGAGATTGCTGTCCCATATGACCATCAAAGCGCAACAGATGCTGTTACCCTGGCCATGGTGTTGCCACCAGAGGTAGGGGTTTTGAAAGACTTTTGGAACACCATTTTTTCAAGAGTAAACATCCATGAATGTTTGTTTTATATCGTTTCATTTATCGTTTTATTTTGTTTTATTGCCTTGTCAAGTTTTGTGCAGATGTGTGAGCCTTTCCGAATGTTGAAAGAAATCCAATCCCATCGCGAAAGGTGGGATGTGAGACAATCGGTGGAAGTGTCAAACTTCAAAACCAGCTGGGCGGATCATTTCAATATGCCAAAGGAGTACTTCAATGTCAATAACCAAGAGAAACCTCCCACCATCGATGTCTTGGTGAAGCTACTGAGCCGGACACAGGCTCCAAGTTCCACGAGCCCGGAGGTGGCAGGAGGTCACATCGATGCCTTGACCAGTCCAAGACATGGTGTCGCGTGGTGATCGCCGTTGGTGGGACTGTCAGGTGATGGCAAGGGGACATCCTCCTTGATTTATTGGTTATACATTGGTTATACCATGTTATACCACATGATTTCTCGATGATATATGACTTGTAGATACTTGTAGATCATCCACGTGTCATGTTGATTTTGGTACCACACCGTGTGCCAGTTTCCAAGTTTCGCCGTCAGTATGATCCACTTGTCCTAGACATTGTCTAGGACATGGAAGCTGTCTCCGGTTGTGACATCCATTGGTGGGGACTAGCCAGTGACCAGTGACCATTGTAAAGGATTCCCCATTACTGTAATTGGGCCATGTCCATTACCATCACCATCTATTACCCAGGTCCCCCATGAAAGGATATCGAAGGTAAATGAAGGTCATATTGTCCGTAGAGATATGGTGATTTTGAGGTCTGGTGGCCGGACGAGATGCACCGGGAGTTCGCTTGCAAATCTGATGGCCGATTGATCGACCGGGGCAATTTCTTCAACCCTTTTCGGAAGCTACCAGACAGTATCTGGATGATGGTTTGAACGTAACTGTTTTATACTGTTTTCATCCATGCTGCCCATGCTCATCTATTTTCTACGTTCCCCTTTACGGATTTTGTTTGGTCATCAGATGTTCCATTTGACGATTTACAGCTGGGAGTCGGAATCACCAGGTATCCTAACTGAGCACTGGACAGAGTCGATGCCTTCGAACGCCATGGATCTGCAGTGGACCATGAAGATTGGAGATGAGATTGAGCGCACTCGCGGCAACCAAGCACTTGCCACGCAAGGCAAGAAACCAAAGTGGTTGAGGACAGGGTCGATGGGTCGATGCTGAAATCTGCCTTTTTTTTGTTTCGGAAAGGAGCGTTTTCTTGGTTGCGGCCCCATGGTTGATTGGAGGAAGCACGAATACTTGGCCTTGTGCGGCTTGCGCGCCTTCCCACAGCAGCAGCTGCGGAAATTGCTGATTGCCCTACAAGATTCATCGTTGCCTTTGACACATGCACCCGTACACCATCTTCTACGGCAGCTCTTGTACCATGTTGGTCCGGCTGAAGATGGTGAACTGCAGTGGAAACGTGACATTCCAGGGCTGATGAACGAATTCAAGGAGGTCTTTGTGACATTGGCAGAGGAATTTTCGGCCAAGCCAAGAGCTCATGAGGCGCTGCCAGCTTTGGTGGATCTCCTCAATTACTTCATCCAATGGGAATCATGTGATCCTTTGGCCACCTTATCTCTGATCAGTGGATGTTGCCAGTTGTCTGAGACGGCCCTGAAGTGGGCCAAGGAGGCTTTGTCGGACATGACAGGCCTTCAATCTGATCGTCAAGATGCCTTGGTGGCGAAGGTGAAGCTCTTTGGGCTTTATGCGGCCCTTTGCACCCCCCAATCTACCCTGAGGATCGAAGATGCCCAGCGCTTGCTTGTCGGCTTGGTTTATGCTCAAAACAGCATAGCCTTCAAGGTTCAAACAGCCGAAGAAAAAGATATGTTGAAGGGTCTGCGTTGTCGGGTGGATGCCGTTGCCGTCCAGAAGCTTGCAGAAGTCATGAACTTTGCCAAAAGCTCCGATGAGTTCATCACAACAGGTGTATCAGCCACCCTGGAGCATGTGCCAGAAACACTGCAATGGGAGCAAGTTGGTACAACACCATGTTTTCATGCAGAAGATCAGGGTCACCTGTACAGCATCAACTTGTTGACCGGCGTTGTGCTCTTGGACGGTTATCCCCCTCGCCGCATCCCGGCGACCATCGCTCACCACCGCCTCTTCCGACGCTGCTTTGGCGATGCCGTCTTTGAGGTCGGTACGGCCAACAATATCCCCAAAGATCACTCGAAATGACAACAGAAGTGGCTGTGATCTCCAAACCATGCTGCTACGGCTTGCTTTTGACATGTGCCGCTGTGCCGCGGTCATTTCACAAAATGAAACGGAGACTGGTCATCCTCCCAAAACAAATATGATTTCTGAACATAGATATGAAAGATATGAACATATAAATTGACATGATACTCGTATAGGAACATCACACAACCCATTTTGTTGGTTGCATGGACCATTTCCCTGTAATCACCAGGTCAGCATGGACAGCTCGGGAACCTTCAAGACAGCAAGGCCAGTGGACGGATGTTTCTATGAGTTCCAAGAGCTCTCGGCTGGCCAGTTGCGTATCTCGGAGCTGAAGGATGGACACTCGGCGACCAACCAAGTTACTTAGGGACCCAGTTGAACTCTGTGGAAAATGACCAGTTCAAATGGGCAAAGGGGAAGAGAAGAACATGGAACAATTATGTTATATAACCATGAATAACCCATATTGTAATGGGAGGAATAGCCAAGAATGATTGGAGTGACAAGTGATAAGCAACAATGATGTGAGGAACATGGGATTACGGTAAATCTAGCAATAGCTAACTGGAAATTGATGGAAATTGCTTTAGTTTCCAAGAGTGGTACAACATTTGCACATATACCACAATTGCGATGTTGGATTGCTGGATTGCTGGAGGGTATAGTGTGAATCTAAAAGCTTTGCTTGTTCTCTTTTCCCGAATGCGTAGCAAGGGTTCCCGTTTCACTCTGGGGGTCTGACGGTTGAGGGTGCGTTCGCTCGACGTTGCGCAACCGTCCGCAACCGTCTGCGTGAGGGCCGTATGGTCGTGCCTATGGTAAGTTCTGCAAAAGGGGTCACTTTTGGAGGTTTCACATGTCGCGTTGCTTCGTTTCGGGCGGCAGGCGTGGCACTTCGTGACATTCAGACGTGTTTCGTAACGTGTCGAAAGTCATTTTGTGTGGCAGGCACAATACTTTTGCGACGTTTTCAGAAGACGCATTGCAGTTTTCGTGGCAGGCGCAGCACTTTGGACGTGCACATCGTCATTTTGCGTGGCAGGCGCAGCACTTTAGACGTGTCGTTTTGATTCGTTTTGCCTATTTTTACGAATCTGCGTCAAGTGGTGACAAGGTGCAAATTCCGTCGCAGGCGTGGCATTTTGTGAGATGTGCCGAAAATTGACGGAAGCCTTGCACAAACATCGATTTTGAGGTAGCATATTTTAAGGTTCAAACTCGTAGGAAAACATCGATTTTGAAGCTGCAAATTGTCAAAATTGGAGGAAGTCTCGCACGAAATGCTCGTTTTGATGCTCCCACGTGTCTCGTGTCAAGTCTCTGGTTTTCCTGTGGCCTCGCCGTGTCTATGGGGGAAGCTGCAAAACCTCTCCGTTTCAAAGGTTTCCAAGCAGGCTGTCATGTCGTTTTGCGTGGCAAGCCTGGCACTTTGTGACATTCCAACCTGTTTGATAACGTGTCGAAAGTCCTTTTGTTCGGCAGGCGCAATACTTTTGCGTCGTTTGCAGAAGATGAGTTGCAGTTTTCGTACCAGGCGCGCTCCACACTTTACACTTTACACTCCACACTCTACACTCCACACTCTACACACGACACTCCCCACACTCCACACTCAACACTCCACTCTACACTCCACCCCACACTTTACATTTCACACTCCACACTTTACATTCCCCACCTTACACTCACACTTTACACTCCCCACTTTACACTTTACACTCCACACTTTACACTCCACACTACACTCTACACTGTACACTCCACACTCTACACTTTACACTTTTACACTCCACACTTTGCACTCTACACTTTACACTTTCCACTCCACACTTTACACTACACACTCCACACTCTACACCTTACACTCCACACTCTACATTCTACACTCCACACTTTACACTTTACACACTTCACACTCCACACTTTACACTCTACACTTTACACTCCACACTTTACTCTCCACACTCCACAGTCCACACTTTACACTCCAAACTTTCCACTTTACATTCCTCACTCCACACTTTACACTCTACACTTTACACTCTACACTTTGCACTCTACACTCTACACTCCACACGTTGCACTTTACACTTTACACTTTACACTCTACACTTTACACTCTACACTCTACACTCCACACTCCACACTTTACACTTTACACTTTGCACTCCACACTTCACACTGTACACTCCACACTCCGCACTTTACACTTTACACTCCACACTCCACACTTTACACTTTACACTTTACAGTCCACACTTCACAGTGTACACTCCACACTCCGCACTTTATACTTTACACTCCACACTCCACACTTTACACTCCACACTCTACAGTTTACACTCTACACTCCACACTCCACACTTTGCACTCCACCCTCTTCCGCATTCCTCAGTCTACAGTGCACTGGTACGGCAACAGGGGAAACATGTAGACTATTCAAATAATTTGTTTCACAAAAATGTTCTACGTGACTGCATTCGGGTTAGTGGGTTGCATCTTGTTCTGTGCCCTTGATACAGCTGATTCATCCTAATCTCCGTGACTTGAGGCCGTTCTCTCCAACTGGTGCCCAAAGAACGCCTAGAGAAATTTCCACGGCGTTTGATCGAGCTCTACAGCCATTGGAGGGATGAAGAACGCAATGTGATCCTGTTTCGTCCCATCTATTTCCGTGAAAAGTCGATTCATTTCATCTATGAGCCGAGTCAAGAGACAGATCAAGATGGCACCTATGGTGTTTGCCGCCAAATCCCGGAGCACTTGAGAAGGAAAGATTTGGAAGAGTTGCTGATGCACCAAGATATTGTGCACCAACTTGTCAATGAAGATGCTCCAGTGATGAACATCCTGCACAAGTTTGAGGATCGAGAATTTATTCACCAATACATTCAATGCAAAGGTGGCTGTGGGGAGAATGAAATTGAACAACTGGAGCTTCCGCGTGTGAACATGGTCTTTACTCGGAAAAATGGCCAGTGGATGTGCAGAGACTATCGCGGCTATTGTTTGGCCGACGATCAGAAGTTGAGCGACACATTGGTCGACTTTGATTCCTACTTGGTTTTGAAGAGAGTGGATCCAAATGCCTGGTACTGAGCATATGGAACAGCAACACATGAAATTTGTCCAAACATGTTGGATTACCCAACCTCATCCATGGCATGGTCATTTCTGATGGTGAAACCATGGATTTCGCATGACCAATTTTTGGACAGAACAGGTGTGTCTTCCCAAGTGCGTTGGATCACAGGATAGGATATCCATGGATAGCCTGACTTTTCAATCTCTTCACTGCTGCTGTCAGGATCTCTCGATTTCTGAAGTGAAGGTCATCGTGAAGGATGCGGATGTCAAGGATGGAGTGCCCTTGTCACTGGTGAGTGACTCTGCGAGTGATGCGCAACAAACCACTGCTACTTGTCTGAATTTGGCTGTTTCATGGTGTTTCCTCAAAGGAAGGGTCAAATTTGGAGGGGAACGGATGATGAGTCGCTACAGTTCGTCACCAGTGAGAATCCCAGGTACGCAGGATCACGGAATCTGGGAGAGTCATTTTAAACGAGCACGGAATGATATAAAGTTTATAAAGGATATCCATAGAGAACCCATGACTGATGGAGGGTGACCTTTTGAATTGAGATCACAAAATTCTGGTGAAGCCTGCAGGTTTGCTTTGACGTGCACGAGAGATTCAAGCATCTGGTGGCAGAGACCGTCCAATCCAGACTTCTTTTGGCCAGCCTGTATGCAGGAACGGATTGTGGGTTGCCTGACCCACGATTGGGAGCGACTTAGTTGAACTAGGTTACATGTCATTTGCATGTTCCCAAATTCTTTGGAGCCGAACTCATCCAGAATTGGTCAATTTTCTGAGCGAAAAAAAACATGATTTACTTATTTCAAAGTTATTTCATGTGCTGTCATTAATTATATGCCTGACTATGGGGGTATACCTAAAGATGCAACCATTTTCACAACGGTTGAAGAGTGGATGACATGGGGTACCCTTCCGCTACATTTTCAGACACACCTACATTAACTATAATTAACCCCCAAAAGACATAGAAAAGCCATTAAAATTATCATCATGATTGATAGATCATTTCTATTAACCCAAACATCATGAACCCCATTACTATTTTCGTAGGACTTGATTTTTCTATCGTTAATGGGTTCCCCCATTGATTCCCATCCGAGGTGACAGGCATGGAGGCTGCGGTCGAGTTGGTGCGACAGTCATGGGTCAATCGTCCTTTGTCGAAGCTGGAAAAACAACGAGCCTTGGTGGCCTGGGAGGGGACCGAGGGGACCTGGGCCCCAAAAATATGGGAGTTTAACTGTTGAACCATCCAAGAAAAGTGGGACAATACGATGTAGTTAAATCCCGATTATAGTGTCCCACTGACTATAGTCGGATATGGGAAGAATCATTGGGATATATAATGCTTTATACAAGGATAAATTAGTGGGATAATAGTGGAATATCATTGGGATCTTTGAAGGTCTTCTGAAAGTGCCATCATAGATGTACAAATACCTTCACTCAGAAATAAACAGAACTTGAGATGGAGTCTATGGAGTATGGTGCCCCAAACTGTTGGTTTTACCCACCAATATGACACTGTGACATTGTGTAAACATGTGTAAACCATTTTGGGTGGTTAGTTGTTACCCAAGCGCCACAGCGACATCCTGTGAGGACTGCTTGGAATCCTTCAATTTTCCTCTCGTACTCCCATGGCGCTGGATTTGCTTTGTCAAAGCCTCAGGCAAAGAATGGCCTTGTCTGAACATGGGGTACCCCAAAGTAGCGTAAAAATGATGATGTTAATATGGGTATGGTATGGGTCAATACCTATAGATACATTTTTAGTGGGATGAACATCCATTTACCAGCTATTTTGGGGTTCACTAGGTACCAGGGTTTTGACCCATCCCCATATTAAAATGATGGTTTACATAACATTGCATTGATCATAATGATGGTAATGTATCATGGTTACCGTGGATATTTTTGGATGGGTCAAAACGGAACAAAAGCTCACTACCAGGATTTTGATTCATATCCATACATGGCAAGACAGTTCAGTAACCTCCATGATTTTCCCAGTGAACGAAACCTCGCTCCTGGAGATTTCCCAGCCAACTTGGCCCACTAGCCACCATCATCCCATGAATCGCGAGTGGTTTTTATTATCGCTTGGTTAAGAAGTCCCTTAAGTGGGTTAATTATCACAATTATATCCCATTTATATCCCATTTATATCTGATGATATCATATTATATCTGATTGTTATATTATAAGAGCTATAAATGAGCAACTCCGCAAACACTAAGCAGTTGCGAGTCATGGGATGATCCTCCAAGGGTATCACTCACCGGGTCACCGGGCCGCTTCAGGTCGCGAGTTGCTTTCTGCATCCTGCCACTTTGCCCATCTCCATGGCTTGACAACAGACATTCCAGAGGATGCTGCGGTTAGTTTGGGATCATCCAACTTTTGGTTTTGACGTGGTTTGATCGGATCATCCATATGGTTTTGGTTTTGACATTTGGTTTTGATCATCATTATGGTTTTTAGACTTGATCATCCAGAGCATTTTTTGGAGTCCGACGTGGTCTTGGTTGATAGCGGATCGCCTTTTCCTTCAATATCGATGCAGGGATCATCATGTGCCCATGTCATCTTTAGGCAAGCTTGGTTGTCGTGTGATGAAGCACAGGAAGCTTGCCGCGAGAACCAATTCCTGGTGAATGCAGCGTATTTCAAGGAAGCTCGAAGTACAAGTTGCTTTCAGGAGCTGAGTCAGACATCGCAAGTCCTTGGCTGTCCCCTGATGTCCCTGGAGCTGTGTATTTCCTTGGCACAACAGCGATGTGTACAGATCAAATAAATACAGAACAAATACGGAAAAATAGAAAATCAATAAGGACAAATCATGGAAATAAATGAAGAATAGAGAAAAACTAGGGAAAAAGTAGGGACATAAAAAGGTAAATAAATCGCGAAATAAATAGGGACACAAATAGGGAAATAATGAGGAAAATAAAATATGGAAACAAATTAATTACGGGAAATAAATAGGGAAATAAATAAGCAAATAAATACGGGAAACAAATAGGGAAATATATAAGTACATCAAAAGGGAAATAAATAATTAAGGATAAATGGTGAAATAATTACGGGCAATAAATATTAAAATACTGCCAAAAATATCAAAATTTGGATTTCGACGCTTCCCCCTAATAGTATAAAACCCTAATATAAAAAAAGAATTTGTTCTATTTCATAACCAATTAATTTCCTTTCAAAATCTACTTGATATATTGCCAAAAATTGGATTTCGAAGCTTCCCCCTAATTGTAAATTTAAAACCAGAATATAAAAACTATTTTGTTCTATTTCAAAATCGATTAGATTTCCGTTTGGAATCTAATTACCTGTTCCACCCTAAAAAGAATAATTATTCAACAGGATGACTTTTATTAATCTTTTGTCTTTTTTTGACTTTTTATTCTACCAGAACGGTTTTTATCGACCTCGAACGGTTTTTAACGTATCTGGTGCCTTTTGCATATATGGTTCATAAAACCCTTTTTA
>Ga0126342_10022197_pt1 | contig 10510 bp, 9 predicted proteins | sample Cyp1metagenome_FD_92528 | JGI IMG/M metagenome (GOLD analysis project Ga0126342, IMG submission 92528) | Coral microbial communities from Lord Howe Island, Old Settlement Bay, Australia - Cyphastrea 1 metagenome | ecosystem: Host-associated > Invertebrates > Cnidaria > Coral ...
ACACTTGGCCGCGTTGCCACAGGATGCAGATGTGGCGATCTACATCAACGTAGCATTGGCCATGCAGTCTGGCATTTGCTTCGTGCAATCGAGCAATGGAGTGATCCTTACAGTAGGCCATGGGCAGGATGTGACACTGACCAGAAATGACCTTCAATGATCGGCTGATCATGCTCTTCGACAAATGCTTGATCATATATAATGCTTTGACCATACACGGTGCATCATAGATGAGATAACATCTGCAGTTCGTGCTCTGGTTTGCCCCATGGATCTCAGCTGGGTTGGATGGAGTTCTGAGAGCAGAATTATATACAGGGCAGTTGGAGCACTTGTGACTGATATTTGGTTTGAGACGTGGTGAGGAAATCAGCAACATGTGTAAGTATTTGTAGCCGTACTTGTACAACCTGTACAATTGCCACCTCCCACATTGTCATGTCTCATTTCTTGATTTGTCAGTACGTTGCCAGATTGTGCTTTGCTTAGCCTTTGAAAGATGGCATCCCATCTTGAAAGCCATGATGAAATTCCGCTCTTGTGACTGAGCTTGACATGCCCTTGATTGCCCTTGGAATACAATCAAATGTTGGAATCATCAAACCTCAAATGTCAAACGGGTAGGCCTAAAGATGTTAAAAGAAACTAAACCAGTTCTCTTATGGAAGCCAATTCCGACATGGATGGATTTCGGTTGGTATGTTTGGTGATCCCCAAGTCGTTGCAATGCCGTTGCAAAAGCTTGTCAGGCGAAGGTGATACTCAGACATTGTCAACAAATTTCTTTTCGAAAGTTTATTGGATGGGGCGAGGTTCCCATTCCGACACTTGGCGAGCGAAGGGATGTGAAGAGTCAACTTGTGTGGCAGAATCCTTGTAACTTGTAAGCAAAAATGGTTTCCAGGATAGCAACCTGGTTCAAAATGGATACTCCTGCCAACATGCGGATCAGACACGGTTGTATTTTGCATATTTTATCAACTTCATGAAGCCACCTGAAATCCAAGCAACACTCCTGGAAAGCATCAACAGTATTCAAAAGTCCGTTGGACCTTCAATGTTCCGATTCCAGGAGCGCTTAAGGAATCGTTGATGTCATCCCCTCGATTGGTTGAGAGTGGAATTCCCTGTGAGTTAATCGTCTGCAACCTGAATCCTGGTTGAGTAGATGCATGTCATTAACCGAACAAACATACAGAAGCCATCAACAACATCTGAATGATTCTGAATGTGTGCAATTCGACTTCCCATAATATGCAACTACATGATATTTCCCATCATTTCTCCCAACAAACATCAACATATCTGGGTATATCACCCCAGCAGCACACCCACCTGGACCCCTTGGTCCAGGTCCTGCCCCACCTTGACCAAAGGAGAAGATGTTGATTTGGGACAAACAGCAGGGCGACCTCCTGGAGGAGCTGCGCAAAACTTGCGAGGCTGGGGGCATCTGGGGAGGGGACGGGAGAACAACCCACCAGGGTGGGGATAGGGGGTCGGCTTTGGATCAAGCAACAAGAAGATGGTTTAAGACAGTTTAAGAAGTTTAAGGATTGCTGAAAGATAGTCTAAACTTAAACATGTCTAATCACAGTGTGTTTGACAAATGTTGAAAGAGCGTTTCATCATGGTTTGAAAGGATACATGCATATACATGCATTATATACGAGCACTGGATCCTGTGGGTCCTGTGTCGATACAGATATATATATATATATATATAATATATATATGTATGTGTATATAGCTGTATATATATGTATAATTATATATATATATTATATTTAATATAATATAGTTATATATATATGTCATAGTTTTGGGGTGCCTAATTTCCACCGACCCCTTTCTCAGTTCCTTCCAGGCAGATTCACCCTTTGGCCAGGACCTGGCTGACGCGGTGGACAGGGCAGAATGGATGGAACAATCAAAGAATAAGAAACCAGCAGCCAAGAAGATGCCAAAGCCCAAAGCAATGCCTGAATCGCTGAGGCCTGGTGGGGATCATCCATGGAATCCATGATCATCCACCCAAAAAAACGTTTGGGGGATAGGTATCTGTGCAAAGGTCGCGTTTTGCCCACAACGTGTTTAGGTTTCAATGACTTTGCGGCTTGAGATTCAGGGTATTAGAGTTTAATTATAGGATTTATAGGTGTGTATAAGGTATAGCATTTTGCCATGTGTTCCGTGTGTATTCACATGTTTTGGGGGTTGGGGTTTCTGGGGCGCGTTGGGTTTCAAGTTCCAGGGTTTTCAGGTCTCGGATAACTTGTGCAAGACGCACAGGATCCCTCCTCGAGCTTTTCAGCAATGACCCACTGCATACCCGAGTAGTGATGGTAGGTCCCCAAACTTGGGATGTCCCAATATGTCCCACTTGCAAAGAACACGCATTATTCAAATTGTTAATTTGCTTCAACCAAGTTGGCATGTAGACACGCCCGAATTGCCCGCGATATTCAAATTATTCATGATTATTATTCACGATGTTCCCAAAGTGTCCTTGGTAATATGTTCCTCCACATTCCTCCCAAATTCCCAAGTTCTTACCCTGCCGTGAATTGGATGCCGCAATACTGCGGTATAACAGTAGTACTCAGTAGTATACTGACTATACCTCCCAACAAAAAAAACCCTTTGTTCCTCCCAAATCGATTTGTCTCATATAGGCTACCCCAAAAATTTCATGGTGAATTAATTAAACGTAACTTTAATTTTTCCACTTAAAGCAATCATTTCTATATTGGTATCCCGGTATCCACCCATTTTCAGACCCAAAATCTCCCCAGTTTCGCCAGGTGCGGTGCGATGAGACCCCCAGAGCCCGAGCGGCCACCCAGCTTTAGCTTGGCACCGACCTTGTGCAAAGCCAGCGCTCCACCACCAGTAGCGTGGCAACAGCTGGGGGATTTGCCGCGGGCCAGATAAGTTTGGAAGATCTGGAAAATACCTTTAATGAAAATTCACCATTTAAACTTAAACATATTTAAGATCATGTTTCATGGATTGGTTGAGTTGCTGGAGAGGAGGAGGATCTATGGTTGAAATCTATGGTAGTTGGGGTACTTGTAGTTTCATGTCAAAAAGTTTCTGACGGTGTTTGATGTTCACCCCGGCAAACGGGATGATGATCACTGAATATCACTGATGACTCAGGTTCCTTCAGGGGGATCCATCAACCAGTAAGGGCAACTCTAATGTGAAGCGTACAGCAGTTTTGGACGCCCCAAATCGAACAAGTCACGATGTCAGTGCAGCACTGCTATCATACTATCCCTCGGGCCCCGGACTGGATGGATATTTCCCTTTGATTTTGAACTGCCAAATCCATCCGAATCCCAAAAGGAGTAGCCGAGGAAAAGTAATGTAACGCTAGGACCCAGTGTCAGGATTTCTGCGTTTAGGAGTGCCACAAATGGGAAGGACCAGCAGCCAGACATATTCAAAGCATGTCGACACTATACTCCGTCTCTTCGATAGAATCGTTCAAATAAACAATAATATTTTTTTCAACTTCAATAGTTCTGTAAGGGTATCCGGATGTGATTGGATACTACTACTGTATAGTATCTACTAGCGCATCTTTTCTGTTCCATGAGTTCATCAAATCGTTTTGCAAATGAAGGCAGAAGGGGAACATGACATGGTTTCTTGCCCGCAATGACCAACCATCACAATCAGTTAATATCATTTAATATCAGATACTATAGTTTCATGATGTTTCATGTCAGCATGTTCCAGCATGTTCCAGTTTTCATCTCTTGGAAACTTCAGGTGCACCTTCCCCCCCCCACAAGGCCAAAGGCCCCCTTTCAAAACTGAGTTGCCACCGCCACCTCCGAAAAACGACCTGGAGAGAGCCCCTTGGCGAAGTGGCCACGTTGTGCCGCCCAGGAATAAGGACGCGGCATGACGCGGCTGAGAGGATTTGGGTTCATTGTATCTAAAGGGTAGATGGAGTTAGATACCAACTTACAACTGGGACCTGGAAGGTCCTTTCCGGCATTTTCGCGTCAAACATGATGATTTTCCGTTGTCTTATTGGGTTCCTGGATTCCTGGATGGGAATTGTATAGTACTCATGTTACTCATAATGATGATACCTCAAAGTAGAATACATCCACCATGGTTTGGTGCATGGCCGGGTTGAAGGCGTGAAATGTGGGACAATGCTGGGTGCTCGCAGCGCTCGCAAGCACCCAGGAAAGATCGGCTTGAACTGGACAAGTATTTGAGATGAATTGTGCTTAAATTGGAATCCCAAGCAAAATGCCCTGGCATCGGTTTGCTTTTGATTTGGCTAAGATATCTAGCTGATCTATGGTGATCTTTAATGACCCGATGATGGGACCCCCATTCGCTTTCCATTTCCTGTTGGGGCCATGCCACCAGGATTTTATCCGACCTTTCCGGTGCTTGATTTCTTGCCAGGAGGAGTACATGCTGGCTCTGCCTGGAATGGCACAATCTGACACTGGGGAGGATCGCGGATTGGGGGGTGACCAGGTGTGACCCGCAAGAAATAGAAATCATCAGACTAGAAGGGGGACAATGAACTTCCAACCAAGTGCAAAAAATAGGAGGTGCTCGTTTTCATGGGTCAAAAAGAAGAGATTCATTGTAATTAATTCATAAACATCGAATCAAGAATTACGATGGGTGAATCTATGATTTACATGTGTTCACCTTGAGGGTCTAAAGGAAGTATGGATAAGTACGGGAATTCAGCTTTTGGGAAGCAACTGACTCAAACGCTGATGCTTCCCATTTGTAACATGATCGTGAAGACAATTACGGGAGTCTATTTTGACAATTTTGGTGGTGCGTAGCCCAGAGACGCCCTGGCGGTGGTCAGCAATATTCCGCAATCTAAGTGTAACAACAAGCGCAACAGATGAAACTGCAGCTCTCCAAACAATTTATGAGAGGAGTCCGTAAAATCCATCACCATCAGAGTTTGGTCAGCCAGACCTTTTCTAGATCCGAAAATCAAGGCCGCACAGACTCTTCAAGTGATGTGTTTCATATGTTGGCGATAATTAATAGCTGTTTGATGTTCATTCTTATTTTTTATCTTCATCATATTCATCATATTCATCATATTCATCATTTTCATCATTTTCATCATTTTCATCATTTTCATCATATTCATCATATTCATCATATTCATCATCATCACCATCATCGTCACCAATGGCCTGTGCTAGGTGGCAGGAGTGTCCAGCGAACAATGGCACGAGATGGCCGCTTCGAATTCAGTCCCTTTACGCCCAGCTTGGCAAGCCGAAACGCAGCCTGCGACTTGGCATTAGGTGGTTACCATGGGTGTAATATGGTTTAATCATGTTTAATCCATGAAAACATGGTGTTTACCCAGAAAACATTGAATAAAACAACAAAAACTAGGCCAGTTGGCTTGTAGCAACTAGGTTTGGGACGGTTTGTGATTCTTGGCGGATGCATGGTTAGATGGTGGTATAAGCAAACAGACACAAGTGAGGGGGGCTCTTGTCGTAAGTCTGGATCCGATATAGAGATGGTGAACCAAACCGTACAAACATATTATGTATCTTTATGTATATGATATTATATATAATAGATGGATGTAGACGGTTTATGTCTCACGTCAATCAAATTGCTCTAAATGAAGAAGGCAGGATTAATGTTATGTAGCCTCGAGAGCAATGAAAACCGTGCATGCAGGTGCGCTGCGTGTACATCAAGGGAACGGTTGGGGAACAGTGAGATGTAGTGAGATGGGGAGACGTCAATTCCTACCAAAATCCGGAGAAGAAATTCAAAAAATCATCAGGTAAAGGGGATTTTGAACTCGATTTGGCTCAACCTTTTCACCCGCCACGCTAGGCTGCTGGTCATGTGCATCCGCACGCCACCCAGCAGCAAAGGTCTTTGGAGGTCGGGTAATTTTTGTGTTCATGGCAGGGAACAAAGTTGGTTTATAAGTAGGCATTAAGTCTAGCAGGCAAAAGGTTGGAATGGTGGATATCTGTACAATGTATATGTACCCCAAGCCGGGGGTGCCACCCGGAGGTTTGTCATGTCACCAACTCTTTAGGGTTTGTTTGGGGGTTGGCTGGGGGTTGTTTAGGGTTTATCTGGGGTTTCATTAGGGTCTTTAGGGTTTCTACGACGGTTTTCATGAGATTTCACTTTCAAGGCTTTCTTAGCGTTTCATGTAAGATTTAGGTTTTAGGGTTTAGGATTTAGGGTTTTGTGTTTTGGACACAAATCTCGTCAGCCATTCGGCCATTCCGCCGACATCCCAAAATGCATAAAACACTAGCGCACTGGCCCTGCGCAGTCAAAACGCACTTCCCCAGTCCTGGCCGTATAAAGATATGTACATACTACATGCATGGATATATAAGATATATCTACCAGTGGATGTTGAACAGTTAATGTATAGCTGTGGGAGCAGATCTTGAAGGGGGAGCCAGAACCACCCTAGACATGAGGGTGCCAACGATGCCCAGGATGCCGCAGTTCATCGCTGGTGAGGAGACTATCAATATTCCATGAAATAAGTTCGCTGGTAACCCCAACAGTCGCAACGTTTTATTTATTTTTTTTTCTCAAAACCTTCTCCGGGACCTTCCCTGCAACCTTCTCCGGAACCCGTTGGACCTGACTTGGCTTTGCATCTTGGCTTCCTGGAACCTTCTCCGGAGCCTTCTCCGGAACCCTGTTGAACCCGACCTGGCTCTGCACCAAACCCTCCCAGACCTTCTCCGGAACCTTCTCCGGAACCCTGTTGAATCTGACCTTGCTCAGCACCAAACCCTCCCTGAATCTTCTCCGGAACCTTCTCCGGAACCCGTTGAAACTGACTTGGCTTTACACCACAGATTCCCCAAACCTTCTCCGGAACCTTCTCCGGAAAATGTGTTGAACCTGAGCTGGCTCTGCACCAGAGCCTCCCAGACCTTGTCCGGAACCTTCTCCGGAACCTCGTTGAACCTGACCTGGCTCTGCACCAAAGCCTCCCAGGCCCTTCTCCGGAACCTTACTCTGGAACCCTGTTGAACCTGACCTGGGTCTGCGCTAAAGCCTCCCGGAACCTTCTCCGGAACCTTTTCTGGAACCTTCTCCTGAACCCTGTTGAACCTGATGTGGCTCTGCACCAAAGCCTCTCGGAACCTTTTTGGAACCTTCTCCGCAACCCTGTTGAACTTGACCTGGCTCTGCACCAAAGCCTCCCAGACCTTCTCCGTCGCCTTCTCCGCAACCCAGTTGAACCTGACCTGGCTCTGCACCAAAGCCTCCCGGATTCTTCTCCGGAACCTTATACCGGAACCCTGTTGAACCTGACCAGTGTTGAATTTGACCTGGCTCTGCACCAAAGCCTCCCAGAACCTTCTCCGGAACTTTGATGAACCTTGATGGGCTCTGCACCAAAGCTTCCCAGACCTTCTCCGGAGACCTCCGGGACCTTACTTACTCCGGAACCCTGTTGAACTGGCTCTGCACCAAAGCCTCCCCGACCTTCTCCGGAACCTTTTCTGGAACCTTCTCCGGAATCTTCTCTGTAACCCTGCAGAACCTGACCCGGAACCTTCGCAACCTTGTTCCGAACCTCGTCGAACCTGACCCAGCGTCTGCACCAGTGCACACCGGAGCTATTCTGGGCTGAAGACCCCATTAGCTTACGCTGTTGGGGAAAAATCGTACCGATTACATCCCTTTTGATATCTTTTGATATCTTCTTGTTAGATTCATGGTGTTTGATCTCCTCCATTGATGTTTCCGGTTCTATCATGTTCTATCCCCATGTGTGTTGATGAAGAATCCTGCTACATTGGTGGCAATATACTGGCCATCCACTAGCTACATACCAACCTTTGCTTATTAGGGCACAGCTGAGCAGGTGGCTCACTACGTGCCCTCGCAAACCGATCACCAGGCGGGGCGGGAGCGGAGTCATTTTGAAAGACCATGGTCCCATGGTGAGGGAAATTTGGACATTTTGAAACTGAAGATTACATGTTGATATATTGGCTGGAAGTGGGAAACCCGGAAACCCATATATTTTCTAATGCCAAAAACCATCTAAACGTGGTGGATGCTCATTCATCAGCAAGGGGTTACTTGGGGATACGAGCCACCTGTTTCTTGGCAGTATTGCAGGTATGGTTCTATATCTTCAAGTACTATGGTTTGATCTCCATCACCTGAATTTGGATGATAAAAAGTATTCGCAAGTTTCGCAAGCAATAATTGTGCTGGTTGTCAAACCACCAACCAGATCCCACCTGCATTGGCGCGAATTCCTAAATCTGAAAAGGGGTTTTGAGTGTTCAGTCCCATTGGCAATCAAAGGCATATACTCAGATGTGAGTCTGCCCAAAAACAGGGGGCAGTGCTCCAAAATAATCCAAAATGACAATTTAAACCGGACAGATTATTGGTTAATTAAACATGATGTTTTCAACCATAGGATTTCGGGATATCCTTTTCTCAAACGAACCTAAATCACGGCTCTCCCCTTAGCCGCGTGGACACTAGGAGCAAAGCGCCACGGATCAGTGGGCAGCCGGCTCCTCAAATTTTCGGTGGTGATGTTCTGGTTTGCCACCAAATTTGGAACCACCAAGACACCTCAATTTTAAATACTTTTTTCTCGACTAGCCATAGGCCATAAATCGATATAAATCAAAAACTCTTATCTCTACAGAAACATCACGAACATATATCTAAATTGTATTCAATTGTGGTTCTGCCAGCCATGAGCGGGGAGTTGGTCTACCAGACATGGGCATTTAACCCGAAAAACAATGGATAACAGGTGTGTAGTTTGATTCATTGTTCCACCAATAGCCACTTACCAGGTTTGTACATATGTATACTTAATTATACATATATGGGTACGAGTCAAAATGCAAGGTATGGATCAATGCCCCGGGCCCACACTTGATCCATACCCCGGATCCATACCTTGATCCATACCCTATGATACTGCATGATCCATACCCTTGATCCATACCCCTGATCCATACCCCGTTCTCGTTGAAGAAAGAATGATGTTGGCCATTATGCTGCTTCTTATTCTAATACTGCTTCTGGTCCTCGTACTGCTACTCCCGTTGCTACTACTGTTGATACTACCATTGCTACTACTGCTGCCTCCGCTGCCTCCGCTGCCTCCGCTGCCTCCGCTGCCCCGCCGCTCACAGGTCATGGTTTAATGTTGGGCATCAGCCCCTAAGATTTTACAGAATCATCTCATAATTTGGGAAAATTATGACGACCTCACCGTTCTCCCTCACTGGCAATCAGTGTTTATTTTAGGGGAATCATCCCAAAATAGCCCAATATTTCAGGTTTAGGCTTCGTCGAGCAGGAGGCCAACCCCTCCCCCCCAAATCTCCTGCAAAAGGAATCCCCCCGGGAGCTTCGGCCTGAATGTCTTTTGTGGGGCACCCGCGAGTCCCTCGTGCGGGGCAAGTCCCTCTATGCCGCGGCAGAGAAGGCCAAGCTCAAGCCAAAGCTTGTCATGGAAGGCCTGGCCTTCCAGGCCAAAGCCTTCGGTGACCACTGGAACGGCTTGGACCCGGGGCAGTGCCACGTGGTCAAGGATGGCCTCGTCCAAGGCCGGAAACAATCAATTTCACGGAAGGCAAGAGATAGATAGATCGATAGGTAGATAGGTAGGTAGGTAGGTTGGTATAGTTGGGTAGGTAGATAATTAGATAGAGAGATAGGTAGATATATATTCTCTTCGACCAACACATGGTAGGCCGGGGGTATTGCACAAATTCGGTCAAACATTGGAAGATGATGAAAGATGCGTTTGACGCCAGGTAGCAGTCTGGCGTTTTCCGGTTCTCGTACCGGATGACATTCAGACTTGGGACGCTGTCCCACTACCACCCGCAGTCGCGGCCACCCTAACTCAGAAGAACGCCATCTTTTGCACCCTGAAAGGCTGTTTCGGGCGATCTCCATCAACCTACATCCTTTTGGCATTGCTTCTAACAGTAACTCTTTAGGCAATTATACCCCAATATTTGGGGTATATATACCTCAATAATGTTACATCGACAATAGTAAAGGGGGGTCCCCCCAAATTTTATTTTTATTTGTTGGTTTTTACCAGGTTTTTGCAGTAGAAAACCAAAAATCAAAACTCTCCCCCAAGGCTTCTGTAAGGTTTCGACAAATCCTCTCTTTTCTGATCGGCCCTGATGGGATTCTCATTGGATTCGGATTGAGAACCTCTGTTTTCTGATAGGCTTTGATGAGATTCTCATTGACTGAACAAGGTAAAGTTTTGGATTTGGTAAAGGTTTGATTTGCTTTTCCTTTTGACAAACATGCAATCACACAATTAAAAGCAATTCAGCCACAATTAAAAACACAAAGGAAGAAGGGAAAAATACAGCTAGAGCCAGAAAGGTTATTTATTATTGCAAGTGCTAATTCCAATTTTTAAGTGCAAACGCAAGGACCTGCAAGGGGGTACCCTTTGTGGACCTGTTTTTTGCAT
>Ga0126342_10022198_pt1 | contig 10509 bp, 12 predicted proteins | sample Cyp1metagenome_FD_92528 | JGI IMG/M metagenome (GOLD analysis project Ga0126342, IMG submission 92528) | Coral microbial communities from Lord Howe Island, Old Settlement Bay, Australia - Cyphastrea 1 metagenome | ecosystem: Host-associated > Invertebrates > Cnidaria > Coral ...
AGGTACGATGGCAAAGCAAGCGGAGGTTTGCCATGGCAATGGTAAAGCCGGCACGAGCCATGCTGCACACCTACGGTGATCCCGGGCGCCGCCCCGCCTAGGCCAAGGCTAGGCAGGGGTCGGTGGATATATATATATATAAAAATTATATATATATATATATTCACATGCATACTCTAATACTATATACATATAGAATACGCACTGTACATACATTTATGCACACACACACACAATTTATATTGATGTTCATAGTGGCTTCTGATGGATTCCATTCAATCAACTTCTCATAAGGGCTGCCCAGAAGTGCAGGCCTCTGAGTGCTGCTTGTTCAGTGATGGCGCCGCTCAGACCGACCCAGTCGCTGAGGCCCAACCACGTTTGTTTCAACAATAAAAGGAATGCCGAAGGTTGAGCCATCGTTTTCAATTTTCCTAATCGTTTTCATAAACTGCTATGTTCATCTATTTTCCTAATCTTTTCCCAATATAGAGTCATTGAAGGTAATGATGAGATTGTGATGCATTGTGTAAAATCACAACTACAAGGTGAACATGTTGCCGGCTCACCAACGACTTGCTGCGGTTCAATGACTGGTTGTGTGGTGTCGCTGCTTTCAATGAGGCTCAACTGCTTCCGGAGCTCGAGGAGAGCCGGAGTTCTAGTTTTGCCATTGGTGTGGTGTCAGGGTGATGGGATGCTCGGGTGAGGGAGTTGTTGCATGTTGCCACAGCATGTTGATGGAGTGTGTGATGTGCCTGAGGTGGAATGAAGTTGAGGTGCATGACACGAGAGAAATGAATAGACAACCTGTGGAAACTGCTTGAATTGTGCCAGGCACAAGCAGCTTTCCGTAGCCTTGTGTGTGTCAGGAGAAACAAGAGTTGCCGTGCCAAGAAGCTGCAGTACAGGTTCGAGATCGGTAGGGAAGATGTGAGTGACGGGAAGTGACGGCCTGTGAAGTGAAGAGTAGCATTGGGGCATACCCTGGTTTGTCGGAAACACCGGCATTAGGTGGTAAAACGAGGCAGGAACACCCTGGAATTGCATTGTAGGATGAATGAACATCATCCTGAGAACTTGAGATTGCACAGGCAGCTCCAAAATTTCGGTTCGGGACTTTCTTGTCTGTGCCCAGTTCAACCTTCCAGGTAACACCTAGTTGCCTCGATTGTGGCGTCCAGAGCGAGGCGGACGAATGGGTAAGGGCCAGCGTCCGGTGCATGTTGCAGTTCTCAAAAAATCAGACCGTACAATGCAGGTGAGCCTGGAGCACTGTGCTTCTCAGACAGAGGCCCATGATGTTGTTTTGTATGTTTTTGTGTGCCAACGAGGATGCCATTCTGAATGGATCTGTGCTCCGGCCAAGTGTCGATTCCAACAGGTTGCTGTGGAAGATGTTGCTGCGCAGACGGAGGTCACGGGTTCAGTGCGACTTTCACGAAGACTCACCTCCTGGGTGTATACCGATATGGAGGTTTCCTGAAATGGGGGTACCCCCGAATCATCCATTTTCATGGTATTTTCCATTATAAACCATCCATTTGGGGGTACCCCCATTTATGGAAACCACCATATGTTTCTTTTGTATTTTTTTGTTTGTTTTATTCGACGTACTTGTATGTTGCATTATTTTTTTTTGTCAAAACAGTTTTTCCCGTTTCAGACAAACACAGTGTGAAGCCAAATGTTCTCCACCCAAAGACAAGCAAAGTGTGGCTGCGAATTTCGTAGACATTGGCGGTGAGGTGATGGCACAGCATAGCGCCACGCAAACAGAGGCTAGCCGATCTGATGGTTGCCGGAACTCTTTGGAGGACATCATTGGTGTTCCATTTTGTTCAAACCTGTTCAATCAATGCTCAGCATCCTGTCTTTCAGATGACACCATGAAGTGCAACAGCTTGTTCTGCAAATGACAGGTACCTGGTCTGAGACATTTTGAAGTTCAGACAGAGGTGCTTGCAGATGCGGAGACGCTTCCAGAGGTGGGGGCATTTAGCTTCGTGGGCTTGAGGCACAGACTAATTTTAAAATTGAATCTTGAGATCTGAGAACACCATGAGAAGGATGTGGAAGGGAAAACATGGGAAAACAAGAGACATCAAGAGACAATTTTGTGGCGAGTTTTCTCTGGTCAAACACGAAGCTGGAGCGAATTTCCGTGAACTTCGCGGCGTGCAGGTCGCGGTCACGATGGTTTCCACCGAGATGCAGACCGTGGCCTTGGAGGCACGTAACGAAGGATTTTTCTTCTGAGTAAAACAGAAGTGAACCTCAAGAGATTTTGCCAAGAAGTCGCGTTACACTCTGGAGGTCAAAATAATGACCTCCACTGAGATGCAGACGTCTTGCACCTCTTTCGTGGAGTTGGGGAGCTTGGGGCCGGCTTTACAGCTTAGGATGCTTGGGGTTGATTTGGGCCGGGCATGTTTGGCATGTTTTTTAGTGAGGTCTCAATGAACCATAAGCCGACCACTTGTCTTTTGAATCCACACATCAAGCAGATTCCAGTCGCCCCAAGGCGCTTTGTACAGGCGACTGTCGAAAGCGTTTGCAACTCTGTATCTTGCTTGCAGTATGGCCAGTATGGGTATCATGGTGAGGATTCACAGTCTCGTGAGCGCCACAAATGATTGAAGTCTGCACTGCTGCCGGGGATGATGGAAGAGCATTTCTTCTTCGCCAAGGCACAGGTAAGCTGCGCAAAGACTTCCGCAGCTACTCAGGTGATGCAAACTGCGATAGCTTTTCAACCAGAGACAGGGAAACCAGATAGATCATGATTCACAAGACCAAAAATTGCAACACTGACAACACCACCGGCTACTGTCATGTTCAAAGTGGCTCCTGCAACAGGTGGAGAAGCGCAAAATGAACCATCAAGCCACTCAAGCAGAGGACGGGACTCTGTGCTGAGTTTCATACAGGAATATTCACAAAGTCTGCACACCGCAATCAACAGATACCAGCGTTGCAGTGAATCTTATGGGTACGGGTGCCAGGTAGATCTTGAGGATGTTTTCCCAAATCAGACAATTTTTAGATATTTTTAGCATTGAAAGCCATGATTTTGGGGATCCCCCATTTTTATGAATCCCGATATCTTTAGATATCGGACTGGCGAAAAACTCAACTGTCCTTTGGCGCAATAGCTTGGTGAGGACTCTTCAGCTGTTGAGGTTGCTCAGCGGCTCAAAGATCTGGAGGCCCCACATCGCCCGCTAGAGGGGTATTGACATCATCGGTTTGTCACTTAAAGATACATGAGATACCAATGACATTGGATGACCATAATTTTTATAATTCATGATTTAGAAAGGAGTTTATCATCCCAATGACCAGTCATTTTATTGCGGCAGGAAATATGGGCCATATGAATCCCCATTTCATGATGGTTGAACCATGTTAAAGCAGCCTTTTTGCTGGGGAACCTCTCCACTCATCATTGACCAGGACTCTGTGGCGGCTGGCGCCATGGCCAAGGCCAAAGAGCTCGAGGCCATGGAGCAGTATGGGATGTCCAGGGATGTGAAGGGATGTCGAGTAGGGTTAACTATGGCAGTAACTATGGCAGTAATTATGGTTAACTGATGTTGACTGGGTGGTTTTATTCACAATGATTCACAGGTGGGGGTACCAAATTCTAGACCTGGCAGGGCCCTCGTGCCAGGCATGGCAGCAGATGGCGACTTCGAAAGCCATGAGCCGTTTGAACGCACCATGCTTAGGCTTCGCTGTGTGTTGACACGTTTTGACCAGAATTTGTTTTATGCTATACTTAGAATACTGTCTATCCTTATGCTATCCCACATGGTCACGCACAGATGGAAGTGGCCAATTGAGCCAAGGTCACCATCCTGTGCCCTCGAGCTGAGTGTACAGTGAATGGTTCGAAGGCGCTACTGTATCATCACATCGCTTCATGAAGTTACGGAAAGGTAGATAGAGTCAAATTTTTGAAGAGGGATTGCCAGACTGGTTCGACCTGAGTCATTCCCGTAAAGGTGGTGATTTTGGAGGCCTTCAACTAGAACAAAACACTGAAACACAACTGTGGGGCCTGTGGGGTGTGTCACTCCTGTTGAACCGGTACCTTCGATGTGTTGCAGGTGGAGATGGATAGCTGGAACTCCGCTCGTCTGCGCGAAGACTTCGAGGAGCAGGCAGGGCTGAACTCTGTGTGAAAGAGAAAGTGTGTTGTGGCTAGTTGCGGCTAGTTTCGCTGGTTGAGAGTCACCACTTTCCTCAGTAATGGTTGAGAAAGTGAGTCGTAAGTTGTCTGCAAAGGTTTTACCCCGCTTCATAAAGATCATCATGGCAGAGGGTGAAACGACGTCGGGGAGCCTGGGAGGCTGAAAGTAAGAGCTGGGTACAGAAGCGGGCCTTCCGATCACGAAAGTATCAGGGTATGGTTCCGTGTTTGAACATGTGTCTACTGTGCGAAGCAAATTGATACGACTTGATCATCTGGAACAGGACTGGCCTTCGAGGCATTATGGACCAAGATGGAGAGAGAGCTTCTTGCCGCATGATGGCAATAGAAACCAAACCTACATCCAAGAGGTTCAAAAACATCAAAAAACAAACTTTCTCTTCTGAGGTGCCTATTATTCAGAAAAGACGGTATGGTTCATCTTGTGCAGGTACTCAGGTTACAATTCATATCAATCATTTTCAACAAGTCTTGCTATTCAAAACATTCAAGTTTCATAAATTTTCTCTCCCATACCTTTTTTCCGACGCGGTTTCCTGCCATGGCACTACCTGGCATGCTGCCGGACCCCCGCGCGATTGCGGAATGGCCTGGGGCTGCTCCTTGGCTTCGGTCTGCGCACTTGCACCGATGCTGAGATGTCCTGAGACCTAAAAGCGAAACCATGCGAAACCTAAAAGCTGCTAAGTCAGCTGCTAAGTCAGGGAGACCAGGGAGACCATGTTCACTCTTGGCGTTCCAGGAAGTCCAGGACGGATTTTTCATGATCTTTCAAGCCTTTCCGCTTCCACCATCTTCCCACTTCTTACCAAGATATAACGATATAACTAAGATATCTATAGGTGTCTAAGATAATTAAGTTACTTCTCATATCTTCTTATTAAGTTACTGTACTACTTGGTGTAGGGGATTCCAAGATTCCCAAGGTCAGCAGCAAATTCCGGGACAAGTTCACCGGACAACTGCTGGGCCGCAAGAAGGTGGAATGCGACGCTGCTGAAGGGGATGGCACCAGCTTGGCACGGTACCTTGGAGAAATCCAAGCGGTGCAACCCCAGATTTTTCCGGTCACTGGAGAAACTGTTGGGGTTTTTCCCGGTATAGCTCCCCATTTCTGGGGGAAGCCATCACTATTATTTAACTGTTGATAGGGGAGGGGTTGAGGATTTGATGTTTCCTTCTTTCAATGATGGATTCTGGTGATATGCACATATAAATTATATAATTGGAGATCTGCTTGTAGATAGAGTTCAAACATGTTCAAACATGTTCAAACATGTTCAAAGCAGTTTGCCAATTTGCCCGGTTTCATGTGGTCTTAACTTTTGTTGGTGACGATGGTGACGTGCACAAGATTTTGTTGGAATTTCTGGCTGGAGCTTTGGGATGCGGCAGGAATGGCTTTGGCAAGTACTTCAACGACACAGAAGGTCTTGGAATTTGCCAAGGCATTGCGGCATGGTTGAATATGGCTGAATATGGCAAGGAATCACAAAAGCAACGCTCTCATTTGGTCTAGTCACTTCTAGTCGTGGCAGTTTTATTACTCGCGTTAAAACCAGTGGGCAGTTCGGTAAAGGTTTCAGGACGCCTGATCCAGCTCCAGTCCCGTATTTTCAGACAATTTAGAGACTCCCCGAGCGTTCTGCAGGCCGGCGCTTCATCCCGGATGGTTACGGGGAGACTTATCAGTGGAGACCTTGCAAGAGACAGTTGTCTGAGCCCGGGATGTTGCACATAGAATCTTGGATCAGCATGGATCAGCCATGATCAGCCATTGACCGACAGTCGGGTGCCTTAAAGCGCTTAAAGTCTTGTGCAGTCGCAGCCCAGCTGAGGAGAAGAACGAGGGCAAAGGCACGGTAGAGACTCCAGCCCTGCGGGTGTTCAGTATCCCTGAAGCTCAGCTGCAGCTCGCAAGCCTCTTGACAGGACATATGGGTATGGATCAATACCTATTAATACCATTTTTAATGGGATGAACATCCATTTACCAGCTATTTTGATGTTCACCAGGGGTACAAGGTCTTGACACACTGCCATATGGAGAATTTGTTGCAAAGGTCTTTAGCATTCTTTACATTCCCTCGCTCTCTCTTGACTTACAAATAGTGTGGCAGATTCTCATTTGTTTCACTTCTTGCCGATTTGGAAGTGGGAAGATTGATCCCACTATGTTCATCTGTGCTCCAGCTCAGGAGCGACGCCACGTGCGCCAAGTAGAATGCAAAAAGGACCTGCAATCAGAGATGCGACCAATCAGATATCATCCCTTTGGTTTTCCCTATTGGTTAATTGGATAATATTAACCTTATTAATAATTAACGTTATTGACTTATATCAACGTATCTTAACAGATATATACAGAATTATACAGATATATTAAGCACAAACCAACGGGATATTCATGGATATATTCACCAAATTATTGAAGCCTGGGACCGTTAAACCAGCTTTCAACCTGAAGGAATACGGTGACCTTCCAGTAGCGAAAGGCACCGTGATGCGCGAGAATGGCCTCCGAGCCGCAGACCAACCAGCGAGGGAGGTGGACGTCACAGTGGAGATGCAGCGGAAGGTGGATGGATATGGGTGGATGGGATGTTTCCGAGAAAAATATGACTTGACGGATTGGCACCCGGCAAAACAGGTAAAACATGGTAAAACATGGGAAGTGGATGGACTTTGCATTGGCTACAGCCCAAAGCAGTACGAGACAGAAGCACTTACCAGCCTTCTAAATGCGCCTTCATGATGTAGGATGGACTCATCCAAATGCTCCAATACATGGACGTTCTGAAACTGGTGGATGCCTGTTTGCAGGCACGGAACCACGAGCTGGATGCTAAGCGGAACAACATAGGTGGGAAAGATGATCCACTTGATGTGTTTCTATGTGTTTCTAGGTTAGGTTGTGGCACTATGACTATACTCAGTTGTTGAAACATGTTGAAACCATGGAGATTGAGATCCATGGAGCCTTTTCCACTACTCATGGCAGAAACAATCAGAGGCCGTTACCATATTCATGCAGAGTCGATGGCAGGTTGCAGGTCCTTGGGAGACAAGAACTACCGACACCCCGAGTACATGTCGCGTTTCTTCCACTCAGGGGAACTGATTGTCCCTTGTATCAGATTGATGTTCATGTGTCTAGATGCTATTTCTGCAGAGCGTCTTCATACACGAAGCACTTCAGCTGCTTATACTTCGGCTGTGGTGAACAGTATGCAGATTAAGGCTATAATGTGTCACGTGTCAATGACAGTATGATGTCTGTCTAGTTTGGGCAAGGCCGCTCATTACAAAAGCTAGCACCATGACTGCCCCTGGCCACCAAAAGTCATGAGGTCGGCAGTGGCTTTCACCGCGGAATGCATCCGAAGACTGAGCCGCGGAACAGCAATGTGGTGCACCTTGAATTGGATCACAGGACCTAATTCAGAATGCCCGCATTCTGAAAGGGTTTGGACATGTTTGGGCTTATTCACTTTAAATGGATTGCATTGCAATCAACCTCGTAGAGAACAAGTTTCTTCTAGACTTTCGCTGCTTATCAACATCTTTCAACCACTTTTCGAGAATAATTTTATAACATATTTGATTCTGGGCGCCATTCTTCCTGTTTTTTGGGACAGGCCTCCCGCGAAGACCTACATGGAGAAGCAGCGAGAGAGGGCCATGCAGGTCCCGAGTTGTGCAAAGGGGTTCTTCCCATGAGCACTTTGATGAACACTTTGCGAAACTGTTGATGGACACTTTTATACACCTTTGTCGCACTTTGAGTACTGTACACGGCCAGAGTCCGAGAGCAAAGTAAATCACCCCTGAGCTGTAGTTAAACATTGACCTACCTACTTGCAGCCTGGAGGATGACTTCCGTATTGATTTTAATAGCACTCTTACTGTTACTTGAGCTGGATGGGCGTGGTTAGGGGATTGCAGGAAGCAGAAGCGGAAGTGGAAAATCTCACCTTACGATGGGAAGCGGACACTCTCAAGGACTTTATTTGCAGGGGCAAGTACCCTCAACCTGAAGTTTTGATTGCCATTTCAATCATGCATCGATTCCCCGACAAACAGACTGCAGGAGTGCGATCAAGGCTACGTCGAGCCAATCGATTCAGATGAAGAACCCGAAGCTGCAGCATCTTGATCACGCGGACCCTTGGTTGACATCTGAGATAAGCTGACCGGCATTGATCGGATTCCTTCAAGAAACCACAGTTGTCATGGAATCTGCTGAATTGAAGCATGTTTAGGATGTTTAGGGAGAGACACATTGTTTCGTATTTGAATACGTGTGATTTCCCAAATACGTTGCGTGCAAACTCGGTGGTCCATTCAGCTTTGTCAACTTTGCCGCTGATCTACCTGCTTTAGTGTCACTGAGGCCGTTTGTCGCTGAACATCTTTAAGTTGCAGGCGATCAACCACCATGGGCGCCTTTTTGGAATCGCCCTCCTGAAATATAGTTTCCATCAACATATACTCTCAAGCAATACACTTTCTCCATCTTTCTCCCGTTTCTGGGTTTGGAGATAAGATGTTAAGAGATGTTAAGAGTGAATAAGTTAAGACAGTTAAGAGCTCTTTGTCAAGCCCAAGTGGTTGCAGTTACAAATCCATGCAAAGGCTTGTGTGGATCTGAAAAGCAGGACCCATCAAGGACCTTGAGTATGGAATGTATGGAGCGTTTCACCAGAATAGCAGAAGGCCTCGCATGTAGTGGTTCAAGGAAGTGACCAAGTGAGCCTAGGCGGAATAGACTTTGCTGTCATTCGACATCATTGTTGGACCACGATGTTGGTTACATTAGCGCCATTTTGCTTTTCTGACGTAGTATCGTGGGGTGTCAGTGAAGCTGACCACGTGGTAGGTTCTGAATTTACAGGATGTTTTTTTGATTGGCTCTGAACGCCTGCAGGCTGTTGAAGAAAAATGTGCCAGGGTCAGATTCAAAAGTCTTTTGAGGTCAAAGGCTGTTGCACGATGTCAAATGAACAGGTTGAGGCCAAAGTGATTTGTCTCCAGAAGATTTCCTACTTCAGCATGCAATCCACCTGGGTAGTCAAGATGGCAGCCAAGAAGTCCAGTCTACATTGGCTGCCCTTGGAGATGCTAAGGTCTCAGACAGAGATTGTGCAGAACATGATGGAGGCAAGCGGCATGACTCAGCGAATCAAACATCTTGAAACGTGCCGTGGCAGTTTTTGCCAATCCACAAACTGCATCAAACTGGTGTGCTCATGTGCAATACAGGTGCAAAACCGTGTCCCAACTTCGGCATTTTCGAGCGGCTACGTTGTTTGTGCGGCAAGGAACTGGGAAGCATTTTCCGGGAACGCTTAGCAGTGGCTTGGCTGCATACAAGATTGCAAGGTGCTGAGTTAAAGAAACGAGTACAGACCATACAAGCTACTTGCAACATTGTGACATGCACGAATAACGAACCATTTTGATCCATTTGGTATCACTAAAGCAGTAAGGCACTTTCTGATTTTGAAAATTATTGCAGCCGTCATTTATATAAGCGCTGGAGCAAAGCATTTTGATTTGGCCAGTCGGCCAGGCCATTCTATCTGCACCAAATGCTACTGCTGCAATGGCCGCCGCCAAAGGTCGGGCGGAAAAGCCGCCGCACGCGGACGCCACAGAAAAGAGTTTGGTCGGCTGATGTGGCATAGTATATTGAAATAATTTGAAATATTAATTGAACACGAATGTGATTACTTGAAATTACTTGACATTACTTGTTGGAGTCTTGAAACGCAGTATTTTTCACAGTTCCGCAAACAAGTCTTTCGAGATGGAAACGACAAGAGCGACGCAGAGCCAGAACATCACAAGTATTTGTCTCGTCCTGTTTTCCATCATGGCCAAGTTATGAATTCAGAGTTCGTGTGAGCAAGAGTCCAGAAGAATACTTCAATGACATTTGGCACTTGCAACATGCCATGTAAACATTGTCATTGCCATCATGTATATATATATATACACGTATAATATATGTAATATAAAATGATATATATAATATCTTATATAATATATATAGAAATATAGACAATATATAATAAATTATAATAATATATAATAATATATAATAATATATAATATTATATAATAATATATAATAATATATAATAATATATAATAATATATAATAATATATAATAATATATACTAATATATATAATAATATATAATAATATATAATAATATATAATAATATATACATAATAATATATAATAATATATAATAATATATAGTAATATATAATAATATATATAAC
>Ga0126342_10022199_pt1 | contig 10509 bp, 9 predicted proteins | sample Cyp1metagenome_FD_92528 | JGI IMG/M metagenome (GOLD analysis project Ga0126342, IMG submission 92528) | Coral microbial communities from Lord Howe Island, Old Settlement Bay, Australia - Cyphastrea 1 metagenome | ecosystem: Host-associated > Invertebrates > Cnidaria > Coral ...
ATATTATTGGTCGATGCGAATTTGCTTCGCAACTGGAGAAAAACAACCAATAGCCAACCCCACGGTCAAACTGCTGTTCCTACATAGTGGCTGTTGTTTCGAAGTTGTGGGAACGGCCCTGTCGATGCCCCTCTGGTGCTGTTTCGCCACTAGGATGGCATGGGTTAAAGTACCAGGCGATAGAGGGAGAGAGTCCCCCCCAAAAAAAAACACACAGCGTTACGTGTTTGAGCCATAAATTGGATCATTTGGATTAGATATACAAATGTCATGTATATTCATGTATATGTTTTTGCTCCAAGTTTTTCCACTACCAATTGGCATCATGGATGACTCAGCCCGACATGTCGATATAACATCTTGGCGAATGTTGAAGAATGTTGAAGATACTGTGAGGGTGATGTTTGCTGTAGAACTCTAGAAAACTTAGATGATAAATTTTACCGTCCCCAGTTTCACACTTGGCTGGTTGGTGCATAGAGGAGCAACTACTGAACAACGAACCTAGGTAAATGATGGCAGACGTGTCCCAAATAGGCATCGTTTTGGCATATTTTGACGAACAAGGATCTCGCAATAGATGTTGGTTGATAAGCGGAAAGCATCGCTAAAAATGAGTGTGTTTGAACACGTGGCAAAACAACCCTAAGTTTCAATAAGGAAAGTTATGACAAACCATCAAATATTTCGGTGGCACCAATGATACCGTGGCATCCGTGGCAGGCCGCAGATCTTGAGTGGTTTCAAAGGACGTCAGGGCCACTGAGGCAGAAATCTCCAAAATCTCCTTGCGAAATCGGGGCCAAAAGTGCTCACTTTGGAGGAGCTTGTGGAGAAGTTCGGATCTGGATGTCGAAATTCATTTGTTTTGAGTTGGGAGAAGATGTTGCCCGCTTTTGACTTGGATCAATTTGTTACTGTTGAGGACAAAATCTTATCATCATACTTATCTAGGGTTTTCGAGCTCTTCAATTGTTTTCTTGCCGTTGGTTGCTGGTTGCTGACCCTTTTATAATGCCACCCAGATTTCAACATCGTTTGCGATAGTCCATCCAACCCGAATGATCGTTGTGGTAGATTTGGCGCTCTGCGCGCCGCCTGTGGCTGCCAACGGACGCAAAGTTGACGTTCGAACCAAGCATCAGAAAAAAATGCGCAGGCTTTGCACCTGCACTCCTGTAGTCTAACCTGACGCTCGAAAATTCCCCAGATATAAGATGATACAAATCTATCTTTACATGTGTTCCCTATATTGAGGACATCCACGGATTTCTGATCGCCATGTTTGATGTCCACAGGGTAGCCCCAGGTGACCTGGGGGTCTTCACCAAAGGTCAACAGGAAATTCATCTTCCAGTCTTCCAGACCGCGTTTCTGGGCTTCCATGTCAGGGGATACATACCGGGTTCTTCAAAAAAACAGCCATCCCATGAAGTACCACACCATAGAGGACATGTCCCCCCCGTCCCCAATTCAATGTTGTCTTCTGAATTTTGTGTTTGGCGGCCTTCCAAAAAAACAACCATTTCTGTTGATGATGCTCGCCACTTCCGATCACAACATTGAAGTTGGGCGTTGCGGGGGTAAGCAAGGTATCTCTGTGGTTTCAAGTGGGTGGCTGTTTTTTGGCAGAATCCGGTATTATAAAAGATAATAGATATGTATAATATATTATATATACATATATATATATACAGGTATGTATTTGTATGTATGTACATGTATAATTGTATAACCACAGGTAAGATTGACATAGGCAGCCAAAAATTCTAAGAGTAATAACGTGGGAAATCTAGGGTCATAGCCATAAACGTACCAAACTTGGGGATGCTTTATACAACCCATAAACATGGTGATGACTTGGGGATGGTTTATGGCATTTGGTTTACTACACGATTACAATTATCCACTATTCATCCATTGTTGTTGAATATACGGTTATACCCACATCATTAACCTTTATTAACCTTCAAAAATCCGAAGAACTAACCGTTATTACCCACATCATTAACCTTTATTAACCTGTATTAATCCTAACTACAGTATAAGCCTTCTTAACCCTTACCCTCTGATAAACTAACATAGCTATTGAAAATGGCCATTTATAGTCAGTTTTCCCATTAAAAATGGTGATTTTCCATTGCTATGTTAGTTTACCAGGCCGGGTAATAACCGGTATTTTTTTCGCAGTCCAGTACTCTGAACTCACTGAACGCCAGGCTCGAATAGAACTTCTCGAGAAGAGCAAGGTGGGCTTTCCATCAATGGGGTACCTCAATAGCTGGTTTATCATGGAAGATCCCAAAATAAAAATCGATGATTTGGAAAAACAAACATTTATGAACACCTTCAGATGGTTATATAGTGGGTTCAACGATTTTTAGTCCCAAAAGTAAGTTAGTCGAACTTGGTGGGGAGAGAATAGTGGCATATGGAACTGAAATAATTGAATAGTTCATTTGTATGCCCGCTTCCAATAAGTGATGTTGATAGAGGAAGTAAAGGGCATAATTACTGTCGCTGAATGATTTGAATGGTTGTTGAGTTTTCAGTCTTATTGCTATTACTATCTTTTACTATCTATTACTATCTATATGTTACTATCTGTTACTATCTATTAAAACCATTGTAGCATAGATTAGCATAGTGGGTTTCATGTTTCATCGATTTTCACGATGCCGCAGGAGACGCAAGGCACGGATGGGATGACCAGTCTGTGGTTTTTTTGGGCTGATGACCTGATGACCTGATGACCGGTTCACGCGGAAAAATGTCTTCCAAAACATGAAATTTGTTGCCTATTTGTTGCCTATGTTTGCATATTTTTTGTTCCTACCATGAAAGGAACCATGCCAACAAGCAATGGCATATAATGGCATGATATTCTTTTCAGTGACCTCAAAACGAGCTAGCCCAAGAAGTCTTGCAGAACCCGTCATTTTTATATGTCTAATTGAGATTCTTGGACTTACATGGATTTACTACAATATACTTCAATCATTTGCCTTCGCCTTGCCAGGAGATGAATTTGGAAGGACCGCACCCAGTGATGAGTCAAGCAACAGCGGGCTAACCCTCTAGTTATTTACGGTTAGACGGTTAGCTATGGAAAACCACAGGTTAATATTAAAGGTATTTGTTTTAATCATAAATAGATATTCATGGGTCATGGCTTCCATAGCTATGTTGAAGAAGCGGACCAATTGTGAAGCATTGGATCTTTTCATTTCGGGAGCCCTGATGGTGGGATTTTCTGGCATGATGCGTTGATGAACGGACTGTTCGATAGATTCACTGACCTATTTTCGCAATTTTCTGATGGGTAGATTTCCTTTGAAAACCTGCAAACAGAAGATATGATGATACATGACATGTGACGTTGGCATTATGACCGCAGCACTTGTTCTTCCTTTCAGGCCAGGTGTGAATTGTCTGCAGGATGGAGGAGCACTTGAGGAAGCGGTTTCAGGAGGGGCTTTGATGGTCGCTTGTTTCAATCCTCGCAATATCATGTTGGCTCTACTGTTTTCCTGCTTTTTGTTGATCCCAAGTTGGGAAGATAATCCATGACTAAGATACTTAAAAATCACCTTTGGTATGTTCTTTTTTTCTGGAAGATGGATTTGTGAGTGAAACATGTTACCATTTTTGTCCCACCTTGAACGATGGAATGTGTTGTTTGTTGGTAGCGTGATTATGTATGCATCAACTGTTTGTATGTTTTTTTGTTGTTGTTGTTTTTTTTTAATGGCAGACGGTAATCTGAGATCTCAAGCTTCAGACATAGAACACACATTCTCTCTCTCGCTATATGTATATTCTATACATACATGGACATGCATAATTCAATAGCGTATAAACATAATGGGTGCATCTTAAGATTATGTTGACCACGGCCTACAGTGCTACGGAATTTTGCCACCAGGAGCAGAATACTTTGATCCAGTCTGGGATGGACAAGCTTCGCCAATCCATGCCCAACACCCGGATCGGGACAGCTCATATAGAGTGATAAATAGCTGAGGATGCAAATAGCTACCTTCCCTAGTTGGTTTCAAGCAGTTGTTCAACCCCGACTTGAGATGATCCGTATTCGACTACAAGATATGTTTGTGCGATGAGTTGAAACCACAATCACTTCTAAATTGTCGCCTCCCTGTGAGATCTTTGCCCAAGCACATGACAAGTGAGATGAGTTGTTGTCATTACATGGTGACCAGCTAGTAGAACGTCTCCACAGATTTTTGCTGGCGGATTTGCAATATGAATACATATACGAATACTTATGTTAATTTTCCATCCCAGATACAAAAATCATTCGGATCGACTGATCTTTCGGGATAACTGCAACAACCCTCAACCCTTGGATCACTGGGCATTTACTGGGGCTCCAAAGGCTTCAACGGCGCCATGTTGGCAGTGCCCCGGCGACCTCCCGTCCCGGCCACGCCGCGACCAGTGCCCAGCCGGAGCGCTCGGCCTCCGCGGCCATGGGGGACGACGTGTGCGGTGCCGCTGTTGCTCAGTTGGCTCGCAAGAGCCGCGGAATCCCTGCAGCACTTGACGGTGCCGATGCTGAAACAACAGCTTCCTGGGATGTTAAGTGATTTTTGTTGATCGCTTTTTGATGGTGTTTGATGGTTTTTGCTTATTTCCAAACCACCCCAACACTATTTTTGTGAGAATTCATGGTTAGTTTCAGTTTCATCCTAAGTTTCAGCTGAAAAAAAATGACCCTTCTGTTCATCCCAAAATTGCTGGTAATTATGGATGCTCATCCTCCCAAAATTATGAAAAATCATATGGGTAATAAAGTCAATTGCACCACATATTCTTCAGAAAATATAACTATAATCACTATATATCCCATGTTATATCCCATGATATCATAATGTATACCATAAAATGGTCGATTGTCCTTTTGACACCCATAAAAGTCCCATGAAAATCACTATCCCGTCACTATATCCCATGATATATCCATAGTTATATAATTATATATATAGTTATATAATTATATTATATCACCAGCACTATCTCCGCATGATCTCACCATTTTCCTAAGGAATTCCCCAGCCGCTCCCAGGCTGCGGCAGCGTGGGCTGCCGGTGTCCGGCCGCAAGGCCGAGCTTGTGCGGCGCCTGAGCGCCGCGCCGAAGGACGAGACGGAGGAGCTGACCGAGCTCACCGTGACTTGGGATGACTTGGGGAGTGTGAAATAAACCAGAAATTTTCTGTGCATACATAGCATACATATATGAAAATCTCATATCACCATTTGTTTTGGGGGGGGATGACTTGGGAAACTTCAGTGAGTTGGGAAGTGTTCAAGACCCCGGTTGGTTGGTCACTTGACCAGTATGTTTTTCACTTTTGGCATGATCTAACCAGTATGTTTGTGTATTTTCTTGCTTTTAACACATGTTCGCCCCAACCCCCACGTCGGCCCACCCCCAAAGATATGATGTTGTTTTAACTTTTGAAACAAATGTTGACTATCAACAATATGATATGGGGACAATGGGGATTTAAACAGCATTTCTAGAGCTTTTAACAATCAACAATATGGTGATTTTCTGGGATTTGCAATTCCAGTGCAGAAAGTAGGTATATTTCACCATAGTTATATGGCCCAATTAACATCCCGACTTGGGGGGTTACATTCCCGTGGTTGTAGCCATGAAACTAGTCCCAGCATGTCCCAGCTGCACCCCCAAGCATGGAATCCTGGAATGGGGCCACCGAATGCACTGATGATTGGAATTGGATCATGCAGAATCCCCTGTTTTTGTTGTCAGTATTATTTCGGCCAGGCGCTGAGTGTTGCCCGGAAAGTTCACATGGCGTTTAAGTTTAAGCATGATCAACATGCTCAAACACCTGCGCAGGGCCAGTGTTTGGAGATTTCCCAGACGACGAGCCCTAAACCCTAAATCCTAAACCCAAAGACCCCAAAACCTAAACCCCTAAAACCCTAAAACCTTAAACCCTAAACTCTAAAACCTAAACCCTGAAAACTTAGAATCCTAAACCGGAAAACTCTGTGTATATGCAGTATTTTCTGCAATCCCTCCCATCTTATTCAACAACGCTACATCCTCAATGTTAATGTCTGGGCAAAACGCGGCGTCTATGGGTATTATTTTAATTAGCCAATTATTCAATGAACACATCAAGGATTATTTCATTACATACGCAGTAGCGAATACTGCTACTACCTGTTTTGCTGATCTACCACCACTTGAGTGATTTAGTAATGCTATGCTTCCTATCGGTTCATATCCCAATGCATGTACATTTGATGCCGTATTGTAATATGCTATAATGATCTTTAATGTATCAAAATAATGTCAAAAATAGATCACTTATCACGATCCAATTGATGTTGACAGTGATTCGTGTTTATTGTTTGATATTCTTGTTTATCTATGAAATGAAGCCAGGAAAAAAAAAAGGTAAATTATGAGGGCATGACGTCTTCACGGCATTTTGATGGCCATCAAGGAGCTAGGACCCCCATCCTTTCGGGCCCTGGCATGGGCGATTTTTCAGGAAACAGTATGAAACAGTTGTACAGTATATGGCAAGACACATCAAGACACCATGGTTTCGTGCATTTGCTCCCTGAAACCATCTGAAACCAACGCATTCAACTTTGAGTAAACCGGCTGATGAATGATGATTGGCTCATGGGTTATTTTCAGCCATTTTGATGGAGGAATATGATGGCATACTAGATGATGAGAGGTCCCATGAAAATCGTACCTCCGGACTCCAAAACTATCCTGAACTATCCAATATGTGGATGGAGAGATCAACCATGGCAAACCCCAAGGTGGTGAAGCTTCGACAGCGACTGCGTGAACGAGGCCGCTTGGAAGATCAACCATGTGGTTTGTCCGTTTTTTTTTCACGGAGATTTGGGCACAGCAGATCTCGGACATTTCAGGGTGTGATGTTACACCATATTACACCAGATGTGATGTGATTCATCATGTGATTCATCATGTGAAATGGTTATTTTTCAATCGTCACCAGATCCCGTTCCGCATGAGTCTACATGAGGATGTTGATGACGAGTCGGACCGAGTCAGACAATCATCGGACAGCAATGTTTAGCCAACAAATCTGTCCATGTGCAGCGGGGCGCTCCAAAAAACTTGTCCAACAAAGTCTGACAATAGGAAGGTTTACTTTCTTTGTAGAGGCTACTAACTAGTGTGGTGGACTCAACAATAACCTCGATTTGGAGAGTTTTTTACATCACCCATTTTCCGCAAAGTTGGTAATGTCTCATGGCTTTGGGTTTACTACAGTATTCCAACTATCCATCTGTGGTCCATTATAACTGACGGACGGAGATATCCATGATTCATAACAATCCGTTGGGTATCCATCAGTTATCGTGGCCATTGAATCTAGGAACATCCAATCATTTTGAGTAGGTAAATCATGTACACATGGGCCATTTACATCCGTTTCATGACCATATTTGGAAGATCATCTCCCTTTTGGTCAGTGTTTTTTTGTACTAAGCCTGGTTTTCATCCACTCCCATCCCGTTTGTAGGCTTGCCGGTGTCGGGCCGAAAGGAGGAGCTGATCCTGCGGCTGCTGGGATTGAGAGCTACTAACAGCTGGGATTCAATGGGATAATGGTGAGGTTCGTGATAGTGATATGATTAATAATGCAATATTTAATACATGAATATTAATAGTGATACATATCATATATCATACCTATATGAGGTATTAATCATGATTAAATATTTCATGGAATAGCTATATTAGATTCATAGTGATGCCTGATACGTCTTTTTTTGTGATGTATATGTTGCGTATGATATCTAATGGTGATATGATGAAGATGCAATATTTAAAAACGGTCAACGCACATATGTGTATATGTATTTATATATATATATATGTATACTTGTAATGGTAATATAATGGGAGCACTACGTATATATATATATAGAGAGAGAGAGAGGGAGAGAGATGTAAATACCAGTATTTTGTGAGGGTTTTGAAGTCCCCATGAACCCCTGTTCTGTATATATATGTATATAGGATTGAATGGGGATATGTATATATAGGATACCTATATAGATGTCAATTATGAATATAATGGTCAAGCTGATATGATTTGGGGATCGAAGGAAAGTAATTAATGGGGATATGATGGGATATACTAACCCGTCCAATTAGCAAGTCGATTAGTTGACCCCAGTTAGTTGAGACAAGGCAAGTAGGAGGAATGTCCAGTTATGGGTGAAGTGAGCCACGTACAATTCATGGGGTGAACCACCAAGTATCATTCCTGAGAGTTTCACCAAGCAGCAATTGTGAGATTTCATTCCAGGATATAATCCGTCGGCAAAAACCGGTGGATTTCACCACACATTGTGATGGGATACGTTAACTATGAGGGGATATGATACAAGCATACATATATATATATGTATAAACAACAACTTTGGAATATTTACTGTACATAATATATATATATATATCAACCAGCTGGGGGAATATATACCAACCACATCTAGAAATTGCTAGGATAGACAGTTTGCTACTTTCTGTGTTTGCTAAGTTTGATGGGGATAGTATCTATTACTATATGCTAACCAGCTTATTTTGTTTGCTATCTAGGGTTGGCCATGAGAGCCATATATGTGGTGTGTATAGTTGTCAGCTACAACTTGTCCACCATGTACCCCTGAAACCATGTCTACCCTGTCGTGAGGCATGTGTTGACCGTTTTACCCATCATAGATCCCAAGAAGAAACACGATCTTGGCCAGTTGAGCTGCACCAAGATCTACAATAGTTACTGTACAGTAGCCCTGAAATAGAGAAACAAATTATCACTATTTTAGTGGAATTTACCTTTCTATCTTTTTGGGAGTTACCATATTCTGGATCATTTGTAGGTTTGGCAGCAGGGTTCATCAGGAATCATTTAATTGCTATTGCACCGTTCCTCACTTGCTAGACTCTAATATGATTTGAACATACCTGTGGAGCATACCCCAAGTCCCGCCTAAGGGCCTAACACCCGAAGTGAAAGGAATCCTTTTATCGACCCTCAGTGGGAAGGGGCATGCTCCGTGGGTCTATTAAGACTAGATTTTTCTTTTAGACAACCCTCAATAATTTCTAGGTTATGGTAGCACCGATATCTATATTAATGATATCTAATTGAACTACTATTCAACTATTCATACTGTCCACTATTATTATGATGTGCTAGACGGTGCTTTCAGGGTTCATGCCTCAGCTAAAGCTATGACTTTTCTATCCACACTAGCCATTACTATGATTGGTACTGTGGTAGTTTCTATCCCTGCTTGGGGGGTTCATATGCTCTCTAGCAATTTAACGTAGCTACAGAAGATCACAATGTTCAATAGCTAAATCATCATACACCATCTAAAAATGGGCAATTGTCCGTCATGTGACATAACCAGAGGGTATCATCATAAATTTCCCCCGTTTTTTCTTGTTTTTGTTGGTTAAATTCCATGAAACTCCATGAAATCCCATTGTTCGGCGTGTGTTTTTTTTTTTTTTCGGATCTTCCCAGGTTATCCTGTCAGCTTCGTGGCGGCCGCTCCGCGACGCCTCAGAGGGACGAGGCGGGCGAGGAGCTCTCGCTGTGGACAAGGCAAAGTCCCAACTGCTTGGAGGACGGGTCCTTGGAACGAGAGAAAAGGTGCTTTAATGCTGAGAAAAGGTAAGTTTACACTGAACAATTGGGATCTAACATGATCTAATTGGGAAAATCATGGGGAGGTCTCGAATGTTTTCGGTGTCTTGAAATAAGGGATTTGCGGATGCCCTGTTGGCAGAAAGGTGCCGGGCTGGAGAATCATGCAGATTCACTTTCCAACCACCAACATTTGGGCATTTACCAGCCGTTGAACCATCTACCCGGTATTGGGTATGTGTGAAAATCATCACCCATTCCAACATTCTCCAGAAATGACGGTCTTATATTTGAAAAATAATGTTGTGGTTCCATCAATCAAGCCAGGTTTCATGTATGGGGTAAACGAGGCAAGATTTGGTCTAACAGCATTGATGCAGACAATTAAAATCTTATGTGTAAATGCAATCTTTCAGTCGTACACATATACAACTAGCATAGATTGTCATATGCGTGTATATTTGCATATATATATATAATTATATATAATGTATATATACATTTATTTAGATATATATATATATATATATATTTACATATATATATATATATATACATATATACATATATATATACACATATTTGCAGTATATGTATATGTATATATATTTACATATATATATATACATATTTACAATATATGTATATATATATATATATATTTACATATATATATATTTACATATTTACAGTGTATATATATATATATATATATATATATATATATAGATGTGTGTGTGCGTGCGCGCGCTATACATATGTATATATAGTCGGTATATTATCGCATTGTAGCATTGTTTC
>Ga0126342_10022200_pt1 | contig 10509 bp, 11 predicted proteins | sample Cyp1metagenome_FD_92528 | JGI IMG/M metagenome (GOLD analysis project Ga0126342, IMG submission 92528) | Coral microbial communities from Lord Howe Island, Old Settlement Bay, Australia - Cyphastrea 1 metagenome | ecosystem: Host-associated > Invertebrates > Cnidaria > Coral ...
CAATTCATGCAGGTGAAACCGGGACAGATGATAAAATCTTCAGACCCTCACCGACAGAGATGATAAAATCTTACAACCCTCACCGACAGAGATGATAGAATCTTATGCCTTCAGAAAGGCAAACAACAGCGCACTTAGGGCACCCAGTTAACATCAGCAAGTTTCTTAAGAAGGTAAAAACAACAACACACCAGTCCATATTGTAGACGTTCTGGCAGAAGACCTGTCATTTTGTAGGGGCGTGATGGGGGGGTGGCTATACTTGTCTATACTTGTTTAGCATTTTTTTTGATAAATATTTTAACCCAATGGATTCACTACAAAATGCAGGGGTTCCAGTCTTGAAGAATCCGCCATGGGACCCGGTAATTTCACTACAAAGTGCCTGGCCTTGGAAAGTCCCTTTTTCGACCTAATTTCTATCTTCATCCATGGGCCCCCGTATGTTTTTCTACAAAATGCCTTGCCATCCAAAGTTAAAGGGGGCCCTGGACCTTTTCACAAGGTGGCCTCACTAAAAAATGACCCATAAAAACCAATTTTGTAGTGGCCTTAAGGCCACCCATTTTGTATGGGAAATTCGCCGGGGGATTCTATCTGACTATCTAGCTATCCAGCTATCTAGCTATCTGTCCTATCTATCTAAAACTATCTAGCTATCTAACCTATCTAGCTATCTAGCTATCTAGGTGTCTAGCTATCCAGCTAGCTAGCTATCCATCTATTTATCTAGCTATGTATCCATCCACCTATCTATCTATCTAACTATCTATCTATCTATCTATCTATCTAGCTATAAATTTATCCATCTCTATACACTTTTTTTCATTATTTCTATCTTTCTTTCTTTCTATCAATTTATCTATCCATCCATCCATCCATCCATCCGTCTGTCCATCAGTCAATCCATCCATCCATCCATCTATCTCTCTATAATACCTCTCGTTCCAGCTGTCACCCAGTCATCGATAAATTCCCTCTCTCGGTCTACTCTGCATCCATATATTACATCTAGCTATTGATCTATCTATCTCTCTATCTATCTAGCTTTTAAGCTATCTATCTAGCTATCTGGCTGTCTATCTATCCAGCTACCCAGCTATCCAGCTATCTAGCTATCTAGCTATCTATCTGACTATCTATCTGACTATCTATCTCTCTATCTATTTTTCTATCTATCTCTCTCTCTCTACCTCTCTCTATCAATCTATCGATCTAATTATCCATTCATCTATCTATCTATGTATCTATCTACCTACCTATCTATCTATTTAGCTATTTGTCTCTCCATTTATCTATCCATCTCTCCATCTATCCACCCATCCATCTATCCAATCAGCCATCCACGCATATATCTTTACATCTCTTTGTATAATACCTCTCTTTCTAGCTGTCATTCAGCTATCGATAAATTCCCTCTCTCGGTCTGCTCTGCAACCATCTATTACCTGCCTATCCGTTGACCTATCTATGTGTCTATGTGTCTACTTTTTTAGCCCTACTTAATACTTGTCTACCTATTTAACCCGAAATTTAACCCCAATAATTATGACGGACCAGGGGGTAATCGATACCCACCGTCACTCATTTTCGACCTGGTACACTACCCTGCAAAACAATCCCACTTGACACCCTCAACACCAACTAGATTGGAAAAAGTGGCCTGTTTGGCAAGGCCTCCCCCCAGACCCCTAATCTCTCACTTCGTTCGCAAAAAACAACTAGCCAGCTTGTCCGGCCGGCTTTTGCAAATACATATACAATATTATTCCACAATAACACCTGAAAATATGACATTGGAAGAGACTCAAGAACAGTTGGCATTGTATAATAGATTTTATTATCAAAAAAGAAGACTTGATAAAGATTAAGGAAATCAAAAGAGCAAGTGCTATAAGATACAGCAGAAGAAAGTAATTAGATAAGATGGCAGAGAATGGAGAAATTAAATTAAAGGATATAGACTGAAGAGAACAAAGAAGATACAGATAAAGTGAAAGGAACCAAACCCAGAAAATATAAAGGCAATACCAAAAAAAAGATTAAATGCTGAATAAATAATATTTACTAAAACAAATATGTTTAAAAATATTGCTTGGTAATTGTCCCATCCCAGACCTGCTGGGATGCCCTATCCTTGACCTGCCTAAACCCAGCCCCTAGGCTAAGGAAAATCTATATGTATTCCTGCATGTTTTTTTGCAAAAACACATTTGGAAACATATTTTCATGTAAATATATGGTAAGTGTATGGGGTGAAATATGCCAAGACTACCAAAAGCAAAAATCCAAACTCAGAATTTTATAAAGCATTTTACCAAAGGCATTGAAACACATATAGATAAATATGTATGTTGTAATGACTGCTCTGGCATGGAACGGGTTAAAATGACCCAATCTACAAAACTTTAAAGGCAGGACAATAAAGCATTTTTATGTTTGTTAAATTGCTTCCATGCCCAGGCAGTATCAAAGCTTTAAAGAACAATTGCATAGAGAATATTATGTTAGAACTCCTTCTTGTAATGAAAACAAGCTCACCAAACATAGATTTACAATAGTGAAAGATGTAAATGAAAATTTGTCTATAGACTGGGGTGAGGAGAAAAATAAACTAAGAACGTCAATAGAAAGAACCCAGAAAGGGACGCCACCAGGGCCCACAAAATACATATCTAGAAATTTGTGCTATACAAGGCAAAAAGGCAATGATCTCTCTTTGATTTTTTTGGTGGATATATTGTTTTATTTGGTTTTCTGTCCGGGGTCTCGGGTTCAACTTTTCTTTTCTTCGATGGTTCTTCCTCTTGCTTGCTGCTCTTTGCCTTCTTGTTGTTCAGTTCCAGGTTTTTGTCACCTGTGGGTGCTGCTGTCTTCTTGGGTTTCTTTTTGCTTGCTGTGTTGTGTTCTTCCTGCTCATGTGTTTCCACCTCCGTAACAGCTTTGGATCCTAACTCGGCCTTGGACACTTGTCCGTCCAAGATTGCATAGCGGTCCCAAGCTTGTCCTGGTTGGCCCCAATCACCCACCCAGTCAGTCTGCTTCCTCCCATCCCCAATCATATTCCCCGGCTGGCTCCGCCCTCCGTTTGTTCCATTCTTCAACCATGTCAGCGGTCCAAAAAGCACCAGAATTTTGGGGAGTAGCGATCTTTCGCTTCTTCTCAGAAACCTCGCCTGCATCCTTGCTTGGGGCTCCTCTGCCCCTACCTCTACCCTTCCCCCTCCCTCGCCCAGGAGGCCGGTTGCTGAGCTGATCCTCCCTTGTGACGAAGGCTTTCGGAGCCTCCGAGCCCCAGTCAAAACAAAGTATGTAAAAAAAAAAGTGGTCTCATTGCAGGCAATCTGCCAGCAACAGCTGCATTCAACATAAATGTCCTCCATGTTGGATGTGGAGTCAATGTGGAGGTCGTTTTAAAGAAAACTTTTATGTGGGCCGTGCCTCGCTCTCAGATCCAGTGAAGTCGTCGTTCTTTGGGGATTCCTTCATGTCATTCTTTGTTCCTGTTGGCACGTCAGCTCCCAACAAAATGGTATCTTCACCCTTTCCTTCACCATTCTGATACTTTGAACGTCTTTCAGTTGAAGAGATCTCCGGGGATAGAGCGGCAGGCGCTTCAGGTGGAGATGGTGCTGAGACCGCTCCAATATCAACCAAGGGTTGGGTCTCTGCATTGTCCCCACATGCTCCTGACAGCAACAATTTATAAACTTCTTGATTCTTGATTGGGAAAAAAACGTTAAATCAAGAATTGCTTGTACTGTAATGAAGATCTACGTTGTCAGTCCTCCAGGTGTTGCATTTGCAGTGCGAGCTAACTTTGCATCCCGCAACCTTCAAACTTGATTTAAGTGAGGTCACAGGTCACTATGGCCCAACATATTTAAGCAACATAGGATGGATATGTGATATGTGACTGATATGTGCATACCATTTTGTTGAAGATTTCCAAATGCAATTTCAATGCTGCATTCACCCGTTCAACCGGTTTGAACATATAAAGTTCCTGACGAATACAAACCCCCACCACGAGTGAACAAGAAAACTCGGCCAAGAAACTTTTGCAGCTTCTGTAAAACTTGTTCACGCTTCTCCGCCAAGGAAATGCTCTCAGCACCTTGGCCAGTGAAAGGACCTAACAAATCTAGAATGTGATGGATTTCAACTTTGAGCTCTCAAGTTTTCCCCGCTAGTTTTCAAGAACCCCCATGATTTCAAATTTGACATGTCCAAGGGCAGAACTGGCATTTGTCGTAGCAACAGTGTAGTCACCGGGATCGGGGTAGCAGCAGGTGTGGAGGCAGGCGTGGGGGCAACAGGAGTCTCGATTGCCACCGGCTCCGTTACTTCTGGTGGATTGGGCTCACCGTTCCCTTCATGGCCCGTGTCCTCGTCTGATGAACAATGAAGAACTGAAATCATCCGAATCATCCCAGACGTCCTCATCATCGTCCCTTTGGTCCTCTTTTGGAAGAACCGACCGAGGGTTGAGGAAACATTTGTAAAAACCACAATTCAATCGACCATTGGGTTGGGAAATTATAATTGCTCCTTGGCTCCCCATTTAAGAGGGAATATGAATACCCCTAGCTCCTTCGTAACCACTGGATAGAAAAATAGAGAAAACCCAAGTTGAATATGTTCGTACAATCTGCACATGCCGGAGAAACAGCCCGATCCAACCCCCTACCCGCGTCGTGTCCTTGAGACCCTTTTCTTCTTGAGCTTTTCTGCGATCCTTGCATTCACTGCGTCCACGTCCGCCTACAGAAAACGATGGAGGCCTTTTTGAAATTATAGTATGGGGAAGTGAGCAAGCGATATAAAATGACAAGGAAAGGGTGGGAAAACAGGCCTGCAGCATGGGATCCAACTGAAGGACCAACCGCTGAAAGTTTCTCACCTAATCACAACCAGGGTCTTGAAACGAAACCGTCCCCTACATTGAACATGTTTCTCATTGAAAAGCTCGATGTCAAGTTTTTATCGTTGATTTTTTCCTGCAAAAAATGAGCCCAGTGACGGTGGAAACTTCTCTTCGCCCAGCTTTGCACTTGACGAATCCACACATTTTTTTCAGAGTCCATGCCTTCTTGGAGACGTCTAGGAACTCAGACTCCAATCCCTGCTTGTTGTGTTTCAAAAGGCTATCAACTTCCTCTTTTAACTGATCAACAGGTGGCAGGCAACGGTCTTCGTGCAGTGACATCTTTGTCAACAATGGGGACAGCAAATACCTATACTTGACACATGTGCTGATATCTGCACAATGTGGCGGTTCCAGAAATGGTCCCACCACTTTGGAAGACATCCCCCGTCTCTTCATCTCTATCCCACTCATTCCACACACCTTCAATCTCCAATGTCGGCATGGTGTAGCGGGTGCTGTCAGGAAAAAGGTTCACGAGCCAAATGGCTACATAAAATGCAAGTGGTTGGAAGCTGGAAACTGAGAGATTGGCAATCAAATGAAGAACAGTTGGAAGCTAAAAAATAAAGTCATAATAATATATAAGTTTAAAAAACAACGGCGTGACCAGTTGCTCAGTGATCTGTCCACTCCCGCCGGTTGCTCCACGATCTGGGGGCCCTGACAGACTTCTCATTCGTTGGCAGCAAAAAGCCATTACGGGTGCAAGTTTGCTGTCTTTGGCAGCTGTTTCCCTGATTGTGTGTTTAGCTCATGGGTTTTATCTTATTCTGGAAATTGGCTGTGCCAGTTTTTGGCGACACCTCTTGTTGATTGTTGGTCTTTGATGGGTGAATATTGGTCTTAAGTTCGGTAATGGAAATGGAAACTCCCAAGAAGGATACGCCAACAAGAGGTGGAACCCCATTTCTACGAACCCCTCATTATCGAACCATTATCATATATGATTTTCCCCTGTTCTTGACAGGTTTGACTCGTCCCCACAATCGAGAACCCCAAAAAAGAACAAATCAGGGTAGCCAAGAAAAACAACATAATTGAATTGATCATGTTTGATTGTTGGTGGGTTTGATACCTGTTTGGCTCTTGCATCTATGGATAGCCTAATTCGCCATCTATATTATTTTCTTGTACTGTTAAATTATGCTCTGCAATCCCCCGCAGAGCTGCACGGGCCAAGATTCACCGGTGCGAGCCTGAGCAGGAAGGTGATTTCAAAGGGTTTTTACAAAAACCCGAGGTTTTCAGGTGAAACACGAGGTTTTTACTATGCACATGGGTAAACACAGGGTTTCAATTCAAACCCGACAAATTCTTAGGGTATGGATGCTAAGGGTATTTATATTTAAAATTTAGATATATATATATATATATATATAATTTAATTATATAATTCAGAAAATTCAGAAAATTCAAAATTCATAAAAAATCAGAACTTTTTTAAAAAAACATAGAATCCAGAAAATTTAGAAAACAAAAAAAAAACTGAAAATTTAGAAAACCTGAAAAAATAAAATCCAGAAAATTTAGAAAACCCAAAAAAGTTAGAATCCAGAAATTTTAGAAAACCAAAGATAAGTATAATCTAGAATAAATAGAACATTCAGAATCGATAAAATTTAGAAAATCCAAAAAAATAGGATCCAGGAAATTCTTTAAAAAAACAAAATCCAGAAAATTTGGAAAATCCAAAAAAGTTAGAACCCAAACAGTTTATAAAATCAACAAACAAAGAATCTAGAAAATTTAGAAAATTAAGAATACAGAAAATTCAGAAAACAAAAAAAAATAGACTCCCCAAAAGAAAATAGAATCCAGAAATTTTAGAAAATCCAACAAAAATAGAAATCATAAAATCTAGCCAAAACAAGTTAGAATCCAGAAAATTTAGAAAATCAAAAAAGAAATGGAATCTAGAAAAATTAGAAAAATCAGAATCCAGAAAATGCAGAAAATCAAAAAAAATAATCCAGAAAAATCATAAACCCCCCAAAAAAATAGAATCCAGAAACTCTTGATAACTTACAATTCCAAATAATTACAGAATTTTAAACAATAGGTGATTTAGAATTCAGTAAATTTAAAATCTAAAAAAGGAAAACGCATTCCTCTGAGGAAGCTACATTCAACCTGAAAGATTCATTGCAGAAACTTTCCATTTCAGGAACTACATCCTTTTCAGGAATTATCGTTTCAACATCTTGAGTTTCTAAATGTTTTCTGTTATATATATATATATTTTTATTTTCCAACATATTTTACTTCACAATCATTACAAGCAGCTATGAGAGAATCTATAGTATGACTCGCAGCCATACTTTAGCAGCTAGTCTGTGCCGAACCGCTGCTTCTTTCTCTGCCATGGCTCCCAAGGCAAAGGATATAGTTCCTGAAAAGGATGGTTCCTGAATAGGAAAATATCCTGAAAAGGATAGTAGATGCTTAAAAAAATGCAAACCTACCCAAAACTTTTTAAACTTATTTCTTATATTCAATTGTGTTTTTCAAAATGTGTAAAAGAAAAATCCTTCGTCTATTATCAGTTCTGACCCTTTGAAAATATCAAAAAAAATAGTTAAAATAAGTGAAAATAAGTGAAAATAAGTTCTATGATAAGTTCGATAAGTACTATTATTTTCATTAAGTGCCTGAAGTGACAATATCTTCCATCAGTGGTGTCAGCAGCAATGATGCAAAATGAACCCGCCGAGCACCGAGATCAAATGGCTGACCAGAGATGGAGAGGGAGGCCCCCATAGCGAGACCGGTTTTTGACTCGAGCAAACGTAGTTGTGGCCCCATAAAATTTGCTTCTGTCAAACATATTCAAGAATTAATATGACTTTGACATGTGCTTCTCGCCACAACGGCATACACTTTTTGAACATCTGAACCTGAACTGCCAAAAGCTCCGAACCGAAGATGTTTCCAGCATTTTGACTTGTAAATACGCTTTGCGCCACAACAGCGTACAATTTTTCAACGACTCAACTTCCAAAAGTGTTCCGGCGCTGAGGTGCTTATGCCATTTTGACTTGGGAATGTGAATGTGCTTCGCGCATCTTCGCGCCACAAAGGCGTGCAATTTTTGATCTCTCATTCAACTTCCGCACCCGTCGCTTTAGCGGGCAAAACATTAGAAAAAAACACTGTGCTTCACGATGTTTCTACCTTTTCGCGCGCTTTGACATTCTTTCTTCTTACTCTCTCTTCTCTGGCTCTTTCTCTTTTCTGATCTTCTTTCTACTGACTCTCTCTTCTCTGAGTGTTCTCGCAATGTTGCTGCATCTGTCCAAAGTCGGAAGTTTGACTTCTGAACCTCCTTCGTCCTTCAACCATCTACGAATATCTACGAATACTTTCTCCACCTGGGTGGGGCTCTCCTGCATGACAACATCCTGGTCGTCCAGTTGTCCCTGCATTGTCCCTGAGTGATCTCAGGGATGTCGGAACGGAATGGTCAAAAAATATCCCAAAAGTAGCCAAACATAGTGCAAACATGTGGGAACGAGAATTGCTACATATTGCAACAGCCCTTATGATTCACGGGCCACTTCTCCAGATCTGCAACATTGTGTGGTAGAGCTTCCAACATAGACATATATCTAAATAGGTGATAAGCAAAGGACTCATCGTGCGTTGGAGCGCATCCATCTCCTTGATGTGATCAAGTCGATTACTCCTTTCAAGCCTAGGTTGCAAGACCAAACCCTGCGGATTATCTTAAAAAACAATATATGTATATATATATGTGTGTTTTTTTATCCAGGCTTTTCCACTTCAGATTCTGCTTCGCGAAACATGCTTTCTTGGGAGACCAGAAACACCTCAAGAACCTTAGATCGCTTTCAGCTTAAGGCATCCAGCTTTAAAATGTACTGTTGGTCTGAATCTCACAAAGCGTGGGGATACGGATGCTGCCTGTGCCATACCTGAATTTCCTGGGAAGAGAAATCATCGCCGCTCAGCCTGTGACTTTTGAGTCTTGACATGTCGTGACACATCCGAGGAATCAGCTGTGAGCTTACTCGATAATGATGCTGCAGCCAAAGAGCTTTTTGAGGATTTCATGCTCAACAGCCATTTTTTCATTTAGTTGATTATTCTCACTGATCCGCAGCATAAGCTGCTCGATCCTTGGTGAGCAATCAGCAAAGACTGCGAAAGGGACTTGTAGTGCATGATGGAACTTGATGAAATTTGTGCATGATAAGTCAACGATAAACCTGAAAACATTTTTCTTTGATCTTGCCAAAGTCTTTTGACGCATTCTGGAACGTAAAAGCAACATCAGTATATAAACAAGTGCTGATCTTATCTTTGTGGGCTGCCCAAACTGTTGGTCCATTGAACTGACGAGACTCTGCTCAAACTGCTCTGCATTAGTGCCCGCATGCTCTGCTTTCAAGTCTTGCATGGCTTTTTTCTGATCTTGCAGCTGCTTTAACAGCTTGATCACCAAATCTTTCCTGGGCCGGATGGACGTGGAAACCAACATAAAATGCCTGTTAAATGCACCATGGTGCGTACGATGAGAATTGCTGTTAGCTGGGTTGCTGCAAATCTATATCAATTTCGAGAAAACTACGGCATTATATGGCATTGGCCATTCAACGAAAATATCAAAAGGAAGTCATGACCATCATGCATGTGGCAAACCATTTGCTAGATGATAGACTAAGGCCCCCGCTTGTTCTCTCCGGAGTTTTCATACATTTACTGTATGTGGTCGTTTCAACAAGTCGCGAGTCGCAGGACAAAGACCCCAAAAAACGTGGCGCCAACTGTGCTGCAATTGGGATGAGAAAAATCAGAACACCCAAAATAGCAAACACATCGCTAGATATTTCTTTGCCGGGGCTTCTCAGGTTGGGAAACCAACTCCTCAAGCATACTCCTAATTCACATAATTCACTAAAACTGCCACCATGCAAACAACTCTTGTTGTATAGGTGCTTTAAGCATGCTTGCAAGTCACCCAAAAAATGACCAATCAGGGGCCCAGTGCTACTGATTCTTCGCACCATTTGAATCAAACCATCCGCATCAAAAAGGATCTTGCAAATCTGACACGCAAACGCACACTAGAAAAGAACTGGATCATTGAAGTGATCCGATGGGAGCTGAATCCCGTAAAAATGTGCAATTAAACAAGATTATTGATCCAAGGTAGATCTCCTCGAAGGTGTATGTTGTAATTATATAATACGAGGTATTCCGACAAACAGGACCACGATCAAAACCTTGTTCAATTAGACCCCAAAAGTGAATATGGATAAATACCGATAAAGAAGATCACGACCAGAATCTTGATCAAATATCCCAGTAAACAGATTGTGGAAACCGCGCAGGACCGAGACAAACATGGAAAACTGGAGCAATCGAAGGTCTTGAGCCTCGAGCATCTTGAAAAACTTGATGGGAGGGTTCTCGGCTCTTAGCCCTTTGCCATGACGATAACTAGACGACGGTTGGCCCGAGAGCGAAAAAGATGTTTTTCAAGCAGCTCTGAGGATGGTAGTCGTAAAAGATAGTCGGTGAATAGTTGGTGAATTTTATATGAGCTATGGAAAGATATG
>Ga0126342_10022201_pt1 | contig 10509 bp, 9 predicted proteins | sample Cyp1metagenome_FD_92528 | JGI IMG/M metagenome (GOLD analysis project Ga0126342, IMG submission 92528) | Coral microbial communities from Lord Howe Island, Old Settlement Bay, Australia - Cyphastrea 1 metagenome | ecosystem: Host-associated > Invertebrates > Cnidaria > Coral ...
AATGCCCCATCCAGGTTAATGATTCCACCCAAGGACAACATTAAAAACAACAAAAAAACATAAGCAACCAACTATCTGTATAAAATGCTCCTACCAGGTGAAGCATGTCCACATATGTCCACAGTGTAGTGCAGCAACTTTAGACAATTGCCAAGTATAAATTGCTCCGTGCAGGTTATCAGGGATAGCTAGTTCGCTAGACACAACAAGACCCATAAGATTGTATAAAATGTTTCATCAAGGTTAAGGATGGTTAAGGCATATTCTGTTGATTTTCACACATTTCCAGCCCATCTATGCCCATCCCATTCACACCAAATCATGCCCTTTTTTGGCGACTTTCTGCAACTATCTGCAACCATGTCTGCAACAAACTGCGACCGTGATTTCCCCAACCAGGATCGCATCGCAAAAGGATGCCAAAGGATGCCAAAGGCATCCAAAGCCTCAAACATTCTCACACCAAAGACCTGACATCAAGAGTCTTTGCTACGTCTTTGACCAGCTGAATCCATAGATTTCGGGAAGGAGGGTCTTTGCGCAAATTCTTGCACATAAGAACTAAATCGGAAAAGACACGCTCGCCGTAGTCGGCCGGGCTGCGGGCTGAGAATGCATACTTGCATTCAAAGTACTTGCCGGCTTTTGTGGAGAAAACTTTGAAGGTCATGTGGTCCAAACCAGGCAAAGTGCACAAGTTGGTCATGCTGTGGAAAACTGGTTTCTCAAATTTCAAGCAGTCTAGCTCACGGCACCGGGCCATAACATTTGAGATAGCAGTTCTTCCAGCTGAATTTTTTCTCAAGTCCGCAGAAGTGATGGATTCTGCATGTTCAAGAGCAACTTCCGTTCTGCTGCGTTTCTTGTCTTGTGCTTTTGGCTCCTGGTCTGTTTTGCTATTCTTGTTGTTCTTTTTGGCATGCATCTGTTTCACTTTTTTTGCAACTCTTTTCCTGGCTGCCTTTGTTGTTGGACATCGCCGTTTCCTCTTTGGCAAGGTGGGTTTCTCAAATTCTCCTGCCTTGAGTTTGGACAGCAGCTCTTGCGACTCCTGAGAGATGACGAGATTGCCTCTGTTCAAGTCAGACCCCTCAGAATCTAAAATGGCCAAGACGTTGATGCCATCAAGCATGGAAAGAGTCGTGGTAGGCTTCAATCCCTCATCCGTCTGTTCCAGCACCACAGCTCTGAAACATTTGATGTTTGTCAGAGGCACCGATGCTGCACAGGGCTTCGGCTTCTGCATTTTTGGCCACAGCGTCATCACAAGACACACCAGGAGCGGGTCTTTCTCGCCAGTGTAGGCCACAACAATGTTTCCAGTCCTGGGCTGCTGTATTTTTTAAAAAAAAACATTTGTCTGTATAATGTGCATTTCCCTGCATTTTCCACATGACCACCTATACCCCTTCATTCAAATAACTGGCAAAATGCATTTTATACAGAATTGATGGCCTGCAATGACTGAAGATTTTTGAATGCTTGGGACCTCATATGAAAAAACAAATCCCTATAAAATGCATCATCCAGGTCCCCCCAGGCAAATCCAACAAGATAATCTAACCCAAAATTGGAAGGAACCAATTTATAGCACAGGTTTTGGCACCGGATGCACAGACATGCAGAGACAAGATTCTGCAACTTCTGCGGCTCCACTGCACCTACAGACTCTCTCCTAGCATCTTTTGAAGCAATCCACTTTGAAAGTCGGGACCCCTTGACTCCTTGCATAGTCTCGTTGTCCTTGGCCCTGAGCTGCTTCAAATTGTGTTCCAAGGTCCTGGGACACCGGAAAAAGCGATGATACTTGGGCCTGTGGTGACCCAAATTTACATTTCAACCACAGAAGTGTTCAGAAGTCATGCAAATGCATTGTTTATCATTGTTAAAACAAGTCCAAAACTGTTCAGAACATACAGGGTATTACCAAACATGGTGTTTTTTTTCACTGATATGCCTAGCGTCTGCTGCCAATTGAGTTTTCTGGAACGCCGACGAACCACCTCTGCGTTCTTCAAGTATTGAGAATCAATCCCCTGAGAGCCACATCTCAGAAAGAATGTGAGGCGCCAAAGCCGTGGCCACATTTGACCGTCAGACCTCATACAGGCCAGGAAAAGGCACATCCATGGGACAGAATATCGGGGTTGGAACCTAAATATACAAGTATATACATATATGAGTGCCAATGAACTACATATATCTATATAATACATACATATATGTTCTGTATTGCATATTTGTTTCGTTAATTTTTGCATTGTTTAGCATTGTTTCGTTCTCTGTTCATTTTTTCAAATAAAAACAGAAAACAAAACAATTGATTTCTTGGTATGCATAGGAACAAGACTTCTGTCAAGGTCTTGATGGGATCAACGTTCGCATCAATAGGCTCAGAGTCCTCTGCGCGACCAGCTTCTGTCAAGGCGATCAATTGTCCACCATCAGGAAGCTGCGCATCAGAATCTGCAGCTTTGGGTGCAGTAGGTTCACCCTCTTCGTCAACTTCTTCAAACTCATCTGCAGCTGTCTGCTGAATTTCGGTAAGGATTGCATGCATCCCGTTCCTGTCAAAGTTCAGCTCGTTCTCACTAGCACGAGCACACTCCACACGCTGCATGTCCTCATCCTCTTCCTCTGGCAAAAGAGAGCTACCAAAGTCATCAGACGAGGCTTCCAAGCTGTACAGTGACTCCAAAACGGAAACCTGCATCTCCGAAGTTGATGCGACCAATTGCATTGATGCCGTCCAAGCTTTGCGTGCACATTTCTGAAACCTGCCATGAGCTCATGATAGCTCATGGGCCATCCATGGCTACCAAAGCCTATATTATCACAAAAAAATGGCAACAATTGGTAAATTGAAAAACATCGAGCAAAGATGGATGGCTGCCCAGTGGCTCGCTCTGGGAGAGTGCTTCCACAACGGGTGCAGAAAGCACAGGTCCATGCTTAAAGCTCAAGTGTTTCTTCTTGGCTAGCTCTGCACGGGCAATCCCTGCAGCAGCACTCCAATAGCTGCGACAATGCACATCTCCAGACTGGGAACTGGCTCGAATCCTTCCAAAGTACTGCTCTATGGCCACCTCAGACATGCTTCTCTGAAAGGGGGTCCATGTGGGACGTTTCTGCAAGCACATGGCAGCAGCGGTGAGAGCAATTGATTGGAGGTTGTTCCGTGTCTGACTTGCGAGTTGGCTGGAACCCTTCTTCAATCCACACTTCTGTTCTCTCCTTGATGCCACAAGTGACCACAGGTCCCACAGCAAGAAGCCGGTCAGAGCCAGCTCACACCTCTGGTGCATGTCCAGCCCTGGATGCAACATAGGCGCCTCAGAGCCAAAGCATAATTGGGACAGAGAATTGATGCATAGATTAAAGATGCAATGCTCTATCGATGGGGGCCCCGGAAATAGTCAAAAGAATTGCGTATAAAATGCTACATCGAGGTGATAGACCCCTATTGTTGTTTGGTATTGGCGAATTGTGTTGGAAGGTCACCTTGTACAACTACATCCTCACAAGTTTGATATGGGAATCCCGAATGAAGAAATCCGAAGAATTGTGTATAAATTGCTTCATCGAGGTGCAAATCCCCAAAAATCTTCAGTACATTTCTTTATGGGTGGGGTTGCCATTTTATACTGAAAAAAATGTAGAGCATCTCTATTTACAGAAATAATTCAGAAAAAAGGCCCCAAATTCAAACATTTGATCATGCCATATCATGCCTGGTGAATGTTCATTAGAACCATTAAGAACCTCTGTGTTATATATTGATATATATTAGAATCTCGGAAATCCACCGAAAAATTGTGTATAAAATGCTTCATCGAGGTGAAAAACCCCTAAATGATCTCAGGTAATAGGTTTTATGGGTGGGATTGCCATTTTATACTGAAAAAAATATGAAGAACCATCCCTGTTATGAAGGAAAGATTCATTATCGTTCATTGTTGGATTTTGTTTGAAACCACCAAGACACCAGACAGGCTGCACAAGACATGTTCCAGAGAAGAGCTCCTTTCAGGTGCCATGCGACATGAATGTTGTAGGAGGTCACCCCTTCATCATCCTCAAGTGGCCCCAGGAGCCACAAAGAAACATCATCTCAATCCCTGTGACATCATATATTCATATATCCTAACAACTCATAATATGTTTTAATATGTTTAATATTGTTTAATATTGTTTAATCAAATATTTTCCAGATAGAGCAACATTGAACTATCATTTTTTAGCCCACATATGCCCACATATATATATGTACATATCATATCATATCATCCCATAATGTTTCGAAAAATACTGCTTAACATCAAAACCCATCAAGCCACTGCAGATAGGAGAAACAGTGGCGCCGAAAGCAGGGCACAAAGACGATCTGACATTGCATCTGCCCTCTGAAATGCCGGCCATGGCATTCCCTGCTGCAGTGACCCTGCTAAATCGGCGAAGTGCTGCCCAAAAAACAATGTTCGGATATGGGATTGGATCTGTCCAGCAGCGTTCTTCATGGTGTGTGCTGGTCCCACCAGCGCAAAAAAAGGGTCTCCGGAGATGCTGCACAGCTTTTGCGGCAACCGCGGCCACTGCAGGGGAAATGATTCATGCCTAAGGTGCTTGAAAAACAAAGTGGATTCCAACTTCCTCTTGCTATCAGCATCTGGGACACCATGAATCAATCGCCTCACCACCTGGTTGCATCCCTCACCATCCATGATGAGGCAGCTGCAAAGATCTCCAATCGATCCAGAGAGGATTTTGTCTACCAGACGAACAATTTCCTCCGAAGAAGCTGCCACTATGGACCCGGCCAGCTTTCAAAACAAAGATCCATGAGGATATCAAATTAAATCAACTATAGAACATTGATGGATATTGGTGGTCACTGTTGTCCTGAAACTCTCTCGTGATGTCTTCAAAAAAATAAAGGCTTGAATCAATATGATTTGGGCCCAGATACCCATGAGGAATCTGTGCCCAATTCATTGAGCCATGCCAAAGCAATGGGGATTGATGCAACAGACCAGGTCTGCAGATGTGAACGTGGAAGACTTGGATCCCAGCAGAGAAATTCGAACCTCACTGCAGTCTTGGGACTTGGCTCACTTAAATGTCACCATGATCCCTCGTACAAATTGCTACTTTCTTCATCCGAAGCATCCAACACAACCCTTCTAAGCTAGATTGCAGTTGGAGGCAGCAATTTATACAGCTTTCTGCCTGTGCAAAGCTCTATACAGCATTCTACAGCTATTGTTGCAGTAAGCCATCATAAAATCGTATAAAATGTACCATCAACCTTTATCGAGGATCCCAGCTGGAAAAAAACACTGCTGCAGCCCACATGATCCACTTTATACAATCCAACATCGGATTTGGAAAAGGATACAGTCCAAAAATGTCCAAAACTGCATTCAAGTAACATGCGATTTGCTCGCTGCTTTTCACCTTTGTATTCCTGGGTCAGGTCGTCTGGAATGTCACCAAGACAGCTCCGGTAACCATCACCTACAGTTTCGATGTCTTTCATGCAGAAGGGCGAACCCACCACCACCTTTCTGTTGTTCAATTCCATCACAGAGTGCAGCTTGCTCAAGTAGGTAAAATCAAATGCCAGGTTCAGTCGTCTTGCATGCACATTTGATGGACGACCAACCAATGAGTCTACCAGGACTGCATTCTGCTCAGAGATACTGTGCCATAACACAGCCAAAGGAGGGCTTGGAAGGCCAATGGAGTGCAGGTTGCTGATCTTCCCGTGAGATCTCAGACATGACTCTCGGTTAAATCCGAATTGTCGCATCATTCCCTCTGAGCAGTTGTTCAAGGCAAGCAGGGAACCGGCTTCGTTCACTAAATCATGTTCTGCATTTGTCAGTTTCCTAGCTCCTTTCATGGTGCGAATGCCACGGCCTTCCCTGTCAACTGACTCCAAGCACTGCAACATCAGGCCCATGATTGCAGGGCGCTGGGAGAACTTGCCTTCACAAGTGGCCTTGGCAATGCGAGCACAAAGTTCTGAAAACTCTGACAACTTCCCTGACACCAGCTTGGCCTGGAACATGCAGGTCAGTTCACGAAGCTCTGAATTGCAGTCCGAAACATTCACAGATAGGCAGGGCTGAACCACACGGTTAATGAAGTTCCGCAGCATGTCACTCGTGTAACCTGGTGGAAATCTGCTAAATGATTTGCGAACCTCAGCTTGCAATTCTTCGTTGGAAATGGACAGTTTTTCATCGTATTTTGACTTCGCTGATTTGTAGAGAAAGGTTTCTCTGAACTGTCCCAGCAATTCTTCTTGCTGCTCATCAGACCAAAACAAACGGCTTTCCAACAATCTGGCCATCCAATGTTTGTTTGCAAATTTGATCATATTCCGCAGCAAGTTCTGAGCCCTGTCCACTTCTGCACACAAATTGCAAACAGGTTGGCGGTCAGGCATCAAACGATGAGGACGTGCAACGCCCGGGCATTTTTCGTGGAACACCTTCAATTCTTGGGTCTTCAGGTCCCAGATATACTTGTGCTTGGCCAAGGGGGTTTTGAGATCGGTAAAATGGGCCCAAAGTTGAATTTCAGCTCTGAACTTTGCATGTCTCCCACCGTTGTGTGTCAAGGAAAATCCTGTACACGGCTGATATGGTTCCTTCTCCTCTGGCTTGTTTGACTCTGGCAAGTCATCATCGGCTGCTTTCTCTGGTTTCTGTTGCGATCCTATCCATTCATCAAAGGAACCTACATGTTCAGGGCCTTTGCAGTGTTGGCGGATGAAGTGTCGGGCATCTTTGTTGGTTCCCAGAGTGAGATCAAAAATCTTGCCACCCGGTTGCTTCTTGGAAGTGCATGCCAGACAGCGCACTGGCCTGGCCCTCCCTGCTGTCCCTGCTGGCAACACCTCAAAACATTTCAGCTGACCCAAAAGCGACAATGTCTCCAAACTAAGGCGTTCAAACCGGCGCGGCCTTCTGCCAGCCTTTGCTGTCGCATCTTCTTCTGGTTTGCCTTCTTCATCTCCTGCAGGGGCCAATAATAATATTATATATTATTATATAATTATATGTTTTCATATGTTTTCATAATTATTCATATATGCTCATATATGATATTATATGATCATATATCATCATATATCTATATATTTGTTCACCCTATAAATTGCTCCATCTAGTATGACATCCAACCAATCCATCTAGCCTAGAACTTTTGTGCAGAAGCACCAATTTATACATTCCCCCGGCTTATAATTGCAGCAGCTGCATTGCACAGCAATGTCTGTATAAAATGCATCATCCAGGTCGTAAAGTAGCCACTGCCTAAATATGAGAAATTACCAAACACTGGAGGCAAATTGTACAGAACCCATGGTCTACTCCTTGCTCCGGTTCGGCATTTGTGCAATTTTGTGCTGGATTCATGTCTGGGTTCATTTTCACATCGTCAACAATGGCAGCTGGTTCGCAGTGACTTTGGCCATCACTCTGCAAGCTGTTGGCCTTTCGCTTCATTCTGGTAAACGGAGATGGAAATTCACCATCAGGATTCTCACACTCCTTCATCAATTTTTCCAACTTCTCCATGTCAAACTCGACAGAATGCAGCAGGGCAACACAGGTCAAACACTCTGGCATCTTCAACTCGATCAAACGTGCTTGCATCACACAGAAGCCACGATTTGATTTGCATGCCTGGGAATGCTTGCCTATTTGGTTCGTACTATGAAACCGCTGACTGGCACTCCAATTCAAATTGAGGGAGGCTAAGTAATTCTTGAGTATCTCCAGCTTCCTGTCTTGCAAGGTCACTAATCGTTTTTGGACAGCTCTAATCCTCACATGTTTTTCTGCTGTTTGTTCTTCTTGAGGTCCGGAAGGCCCCTCAGCTGATTCAGGCTCAGGCTTGGAAGGTTGCTTCTGTCTCTTGCGTCCTCCTCGGTTCCGTCCCTTGGGCTTTTCTGCTTCTGGTGGTCCAGATTCCAGCTGAGACACCAACTGCTGCTGCACATCCGATGAAAGTGGTTTTGAATCTTGGCTCATAGCTGAACGGGTGGCACCTACACTTTGTACACGAGGCGGGGTGCACAGGTCAATGCTTTCAGAAATGCAAGATTTCCTCTTCTGGGGTGTCTGAGGCGGTTCCTCTTTCGGAGGCGGAAGTGGTGGCTCTTGGTTGAGCACTGGTGGTTCTGAGTCTTGGCACAAGTCAATTACTTCAGGAATGCAAGATTGCCTTTTCTGGGGTGTCAGAATCGGTTCCTTTTTGGGAGGCGGAAGTGGCGGCTCTTCATTGGCCAGTCCTGGTTCTGTGTCAAAGATATCAATAATCGTATGGTATACATGTAGCCATTCACTCTTGGAGGAAGCTTGGGTCCAAAAGTCGGCAATTGCACTTCGCATGGATGAAATCAAAATTTTCCTTTCATTCTCTAGCATTTCGAATTCCGACAAAGGGTCTCCAAGAGACAGGGGCAGCAAGGTATGAAGCCCACAGTTGCCATCGCCACGGGCTGGCAAAGACACAAGGTCATGCTCTTTGAGCCACTCCTGGAGAACCTGGAAATTCATGAGCTTAGCCAGGTGCTGGCTAATCTCTGTCATTTGACTTGTCAGCACCACCACAGCCATTGGATCTAATTCTGTTGCGGATGCGTCCCAGGTCTGTTGGGCAATTTTCTGTGCAAGGTCAGATCTCTGCTGAACACACTTTTGGATCCTTTCCTCCATGTATCTGTCTATCTCTGCAACCACATGTTCTCCAACTTCAGCATGTGTCCATACAGGTACGAAATGATTCATACCTCGCGGCATATAAAGGGACCAAACTATTTCAAAATATCACCCACACATTTCCGCAGTAAACATTCGGGAGCCTATAAAATGCTTCATCCAAGTGAAACATAATAAGGAAAGTAGTAAAATGTTGATATGAACTTGGTATTCCACCTTGTAGGTCACCCTTCTGGTAGTCGGCTGCACAGAAAAGGATTCTCCAAACTGTCCGTTCCCCTTTGTCTCTGGAAGACTCAAAGTCTGGCACCAGGGATGAAAGTGTATCAGCCAGGGTCTGCTCATGGATACCGTCAGGCTGATGGGTGAGGATATTGATGTCCTGGTGCATTATGGTGGGGTGATTTGTCCAGCTTGCATATTGGAATAAATGGTGAAAAATCGTCCAACCACCAAATTTTACTCCATAAACGATTCAAAAACGCAATACTCCTGAACCTTCTTGTTTCAAATAGAAAACAAAAAACATTCTAAAATAGTGGGTGCACCTTGTGGTTGTTCTCAGCAAAGATGAACAAATCCATAAGGTCCAAATACACCCCATCCGTCCGCAAAGTCTTCACTCTATCCTGGATGCGCTTCAACACACCTGTGTCCGGGTTCTGGCTGCCAGGCTCCTGTTTAACTCGAAAGGAACACTTGGATTCCTTCTTCACATGAGCCATCAGTGGATCCACTTTTGTTCCTGCATGCATGCTGGATGAGCTGCAAAACAGGCATTGTAGTGAATTCATATCTCCAGATATAGTTGATGAGAACCTGTGTGAACCATTATAGTTATATGGGAATCCCGCAAATCCACAGAAGAAATCTAACCAATTATGTATAAAATGCTTCATCGGGGTGCCAAATACCCAACGATCTTAAGTAATATGTTTTTTGGATGGGATTGCCATTTTATACGGAAAAAATGAAAAACATAAGACTGAAACCATGTGAATCTTGTGTCTGTGGGAATGATTCTTTCCCCATATCATCCCATATCATCCCATATCCATACAGATTTAAATACACTGTTTCTGTTGACAGTTCTCCTGGTTTTTTGGGAGTCACTGGGCTGCTTGGCATCTGAAATGATTGAGCTGCGTCATGAGACTCCAGCATTTTCTCGAAGTTCAGGTTGAGGTCCCCAATTCTTTGGAATCTTGCAACCTCTGAAGTCGGTCGTGCAGATTTTTCGGGTGTCCACATTCCTGCCCAAAGGCCGAAAAAAACTTGTGTATAAAATGCTCCATCGAGGTGATGAACCCCTATTGGCATTAGGTACTGGGATATACTGGGGAAAATATGGGAAAATAATGGAAAAATATGGAAAATAGATGAAAAATGATGAAAATAGGGTAAAATTGCAGGAATTCACACATGAGTGCCAAAAAGATCCAAAAAGAATTGTGTATAAAATGCTCCATCGAGGTGACGAACCCCCTATTGTCATTAGGTAATGGGGAAAATAGGGTAAAATTGCAGGAATTCACACAGGGGTCCCGGAAAATCCCGGAAATGCCGCCAAAAAGAATTGTGTATAAAATGCTCCATCGAGGTGACAAACCCCCTATTGTCATTAGGTACTGGGATGTACTGGGGCAAATATAGTAAATTGCAGGAATTCACACAGGGGTCCCGGAAAATCCCGGAAATGCCCAAAAAACTTGTGTATAAAATGCTCCATCGAGGTGATGAACCCCTATTATTATTAGGTACCGGGTAAGAATGTTGG
>Ga0126342_10022202_pt1 | contig 10509 bp, 14 predicted proteins | sample Cyp1metagenome_FD_92528 | JGI IMG/M metagenome (GOLD analysis project Ga0126342, IMG submission 92528) | Coral microbial communities from Lord Howe Island, Old Settlement Bay, Australia - Cyphastrea 1 metagenome | ecosystem: Host-associated > Invertebrates > Cnidaria > Coral ...
GAACATATGGCTCAGTGGATGATTGGACGCTTGACCAAGCGTTTGGCTGAATACGTGGAAGCTGGAAATACCCAGAAGGTGAAGATCTATGTGGAACGTCGGCAGATCATGGTCTCAGTGATCCAAACTTGCCGAGAAGATCCAGTACAAAGACCCAATGCTTTGTACATGATGAATAGCATTTTGGATATCAGCGATGATGAGTCAGAAGCTTGCAATAGCAATACAACAGGGTCATCCACTGTGCATAGCCCTTCGGTGTGAGAAAGGAAGCCAGGTTTGCAGATGACAATAGAAGGAACAGAAAAGAGAAGCAGAAAGTGTTTTGCCACGGGCTAACGAGATCCCAACGAAAGTGGCAAATAGGCTTTAGGTAGCAACGTTGCAAGTTTCACGAAGTTTGGTCATTTGAGCTAAAGGCTCATATGCCCAAGGTGGGGTATCTAGATTTGTCAGAGCACTCTAGCCCCTGTTTGCTAGTTGAAAGCTACTCAAACCAGTTTGAAAACCAAACACTTCAGTCTGCACCATGTAACACACATGGTGGACAGTTTACATGTCGAGGCTTTGGTTCGCAGGAAAAATAGATATGAACCCATTTCGTTCCTTGACGCTAATGGCCAGCATCACCTTTGTTTGCACGATGCCATACAGCTTTTAGTGGAGATGGTGAAACCCTACAAAGATATGTTTTCCAACTCCTTCACCTTTGGTTGTACTATCTGATGCAGCTTTCACTGGAAATGACGAAACCTGTGAACCAGATGTTTTTCATTTCTTTGTCGTTTTTGCACCGGAAGGTGTAATTTATGCTTTGGATGGTGAAATGCACAACAAGAGATTTCACATCTACTTTAGTTGCATGGAGAATGCGATGCAGCTTTGAATGTGTGGAATGAAATGGAAAATCGATACATTTTCCATCTCCTTCACTTTTGTTTTGGCGACAGAGAATTCAGTTTGAACTTGTGGAAGTTTAGTATGTCTCTCAATGATGAAAGAATTGTGCAACGTTCTGAAGGCATTCAGAACTTGAGTTGTCAACAAATCTGAGGGAGACATCATGAAAGAGAACGTTACGTTTGCTGAGTTTTTTTTTGGAAATCCGAAGACAACACGTTTTTGGATGAGAACGTTGATGTTTGAAATGTTTCCACGTTTTTCGAACACTCAAACATGTTTAAACAAACAAACCCTGTCATGATGTAAAGATTTCTAGAGTTGACATGCGTTGTTGCAGGTTTTTGTGAGCGCTGACATAAAAATGTCAACATGCGGCATTCATCCGCCGTTTTTGTGTCAAGGAAGTGACACGTCAACATAAGGAGACAAAGCAACAGGTGCAGAGACACGTTTCTTCGCTTGTGTGCTGTAAAAGTGGCTGAGCTCTGGGATCGGCTGACTTGGTTTGTGTGAACCGTTTTCTCTCTTAAGGACGACGTCCTTGCTGCTGACCCAGGTAGGTCTAGAGGTTTTTGAAGGTTGTGAACTTCCGCATGTCAGCATTGTGCATTCCTTAGTAATGCAGGGGCTCCAAATCTCTAGCATCGGTGCAAACCCAACCAATCCAGGGCTAGGAATGCACCAAAAATACATCTTATAGACATACCACAGAAAATGAGTGAGACAAAACCATGAGAAACTCAATTCGAGGATGGGCAGTGCACTTCTTAGTCAACCGAGGCGTCACTTTGTCCTGGTAGAGAGGTACGAACCCAACCAATCCAGGGTGAGAAATGCACCGAGGAGGCGACTCATCAACATGCAATTGAAAAACAAGTGAGATACAAGCTGTAACATAGTTCAATTCGCTGGTGAAACATGCGGGAAAGGCCACGGAATGCTAGTTTGTAGTCGTTCAGTGGGTCGGGGCAAATTGGCTCACTGTGGCGGGCAGAAGCATCAGGTCCGCTCCGGGATCGCGTAATACGTCGTGTCCAAGACGAAAATGGCAGGAGAGATCGCTTCCCGCCTCGCGGCGGTGTTCCGGTGATTCTGCTTGGGCGCCTTAAAGGCAGCTTCTTCAGGTTTCTTGACTTTTCCTCTTCAAAGCACACCAGAAAACCCACACACAAGCGTAGGGAAGAAGTGCACATCCCCCAGTCAGATATGCGTATCTTCCCACGCAGATCAAAAAAACAAACAGAGAATCAACAGCAGCAAGGGACCGGAGCCCAAAACTAAACAAAAACCACCACCAGCACAAGGGCATTGATGGGTAATTCAACCCACCAATGCATAGTGCAAAAACATGCATTACAAACAAATGAAAGACTGCGTCTAAACTAATTCAAAGAAGAGACAACCTACACTGGTAAACAAGCTCCAGTTAAATTGCGCAACAAAACCCGCTCAGCTCAGATTCCTCTCAGAAGTTCTTTTCCGAAGCATCACCCTTATAGTGCTAGCGAGTTTCTAAAGCGATGGTGTCAGTTGCCAAACTTAATACTGCATGCCTTAACCCAGACCGACAACCACTGGATTGCGGCCCCCCAAGGGGGGGCAAAGCCACAAAGCAGCCAGAAAAGTATGCAAATGTATTTGCCACGGAGAGAGACAGCTTCGTATTCCATTCATCCAAAGCAGTGCGTAACAACTCCAACGAAGATACATAGGCCAAAAAAAAGGCACAAGGGAGTCGGTCTTCTCGCTGTGTAGTGTGTCCTCGTTCATAGCACTGACAGCAAGAGTGTCTTGAAGGGCTATGAAAAAGTAGAGCCCACACAGGGCCAACACCGAGAATTACAGACCGTCGTGGTGTTGCCACGTTACGCAACGAGACAGATTTTGCTATACCCCGCCAAGCCTGCCAACATCCACGCGGCAGTAACACACTCTCTGCAGTGAGGTGAGGCGAAATCAGGAAGCCTTGAACTACATGGACAAGGTGGAGTTCATCAGTGATGCCAAGCCAACAATGAAGTCCCTTGTGGCGAGTGTGCAATTGATGCGGCAGCACCTTGGGTATCCCACGGTGATCACGCACTCGAGGCCAGGTGACAAGGGCAGAACTGCTCAAGTGGAGAAGGTGATCAAAACACTCAGGAAACAGAGTTCAACCCCCGTCCGCACGGCTTCTGACAAGTGTGGCTTGCAGCTGCCTGGAGATCATGCTCTATGGTCATGGGCACTCATCCACGCTGCATGGACTTTTGAACAGGTTCTACAACCACACTACAACGAAGATGAGCCCCTTCGAGTTGGTCTTTGGGAAGGAGATATTTTGGAAAGTTCTGCTGCTGCATCGCAGGGGAACCAATGTCAAGCTTGGACCTCAATGGGTACCGGGGATTTGGCTCACCAAGACTGATGGTGATGATCTGCACGTTGTGGCAAGTCCCAATGGGATTCTACGTGGAAAAGCAATTCGAAGGCTGATGGCTCTTTATGGTCAAGGAGAAGCCCTACAAGCATGTCTCATCTCGCAGAGCCAACCTGAAGCACTTGAACTTTGGTGCTCCAACTACACACAGGCCAGTGGTGGAGAAACATCCTATACCGTCCCAGAGGATGAAGTGGAATATGATGTGGATGCTCGAGATGTTCGAGAATATGCCCGCACTCATCCACCAAGCCCAGTCAGCGATTTGGATCTGACTGGCTTTGGAGTTGGAAAACATGAAGCAGCACCAGAAGACTTTCCTCCCAACAAGTCTGCTCGACATGGAGATCAAGAAGAAGTACCAGGTGCTGAAACTTTGGCGGATGACACTGCAAGTGCTGAACCTCAACAAAAGGTTCCAAGGACAAGTCCTCAAAGCAGCCCAACATCAGCCAGTGGGAGTAATTTGTACCCTCCCCATTTTGCTGGCACTATCCAGCAAGTTTTGGCCGTTGGAGAAACTGATGATGAAGTTTGGGAAAATGATGTAGCTGACTACATCGAGCCCAGTGGCATGGTGTGATCAACATGGGAGAAGATGATGGCACTCCAGCTGATGAAGGAAAACCTCCGCAGGTGACTGCAGGTGAGCTAGCTTCTTTGGATGAAGCTGCTGGGTATGAGGAGATCACTCGACTTCTTGAGATGACTGTCCTCCAAGAGCCAACAGCTGAAGACTTGGAGGAAGGAGTGGTCCTATCTACGCGCAGTGTGATGGATGTGCCTCAGCTTCATTGACATCAAGGATGCCTTCTTGCTAGTCCCCGGATTCTGGTGGAGAAGCCGTCATGGTGGTGGAACGATGATGGTCATTCCAAATACCAGAGAAATGCAGCAGCTCGGTTCTTCGATTCGATTTCCTTTGTGACCATCTCCAAGAATTGGACTTTGAGAATAGCCTGCTGCCCAGCCTATTTAGGCACAAGACCAAGAAGGTGATTCTCTGCTCACATGTGGATGATATGGTGCTCTGTGGAGAACGAGGTGAATTGGAATGGCTCATTGAAGAGTTGAAAAGGAGGATGACTCTTCGAGGTGGTGACGTCCTACCCTCTGCAGATCATGATGAGCAAGAGCCCATTCGTTTCCTCAAGAAGAGACACTCCTTCACCAAGGCGGGGATTGTGATCAGGAAACTGTATGGCTTGGAAGCCAGAAAACCAAGGACAACACCGGACATCAATGGCGCGGTGTATGACGCCAAAGAGTTGGATGAGAAAGGCAAGTACAAGTTCAGGTCAGCAATGCGTGCACTTTTGTACCTAAGTCAGGATCGGGTGACGCCTGAGCCAGTTCATGGCCGAGCCAACGGTGTCAGCTGGAGATGGAGTCAAGCATTTGATCCTTTACCTCAAAGGAACACCTGACCTCGGTGTCTTACCGCTTTTCCGAGTTCCTGGGAAAAGCAAACTGGATGAAGTACGAGGTGGCTCTAGTTCTGTGGAGCAAGAGAAGGAGCTGGTGGAGGCATTCACAGATGCCGATTGGGATGGAGATAAGTCAACACGTGCAAGGCAACGACATTCAGTGTCATCAGCCCTGATCTTTGTGGACAACAGGTTGGTGACTTCATGATCCCGCACTCAAAAGAGCATAGCTCTCAGCAGCTGTAAGAGTGAATACCTCTCTGCGGTTGGGGGTAGCGCTAAGTCCCTCTACGTGGCTCGCCTTTGGAGCTTCCTGACCCGGACGGAAGTGGTGGCAAGGTTTGTTTCAGATTCTTCAAGGTGCCGAGCCTTTGCACAACGGCAAGGTGTGGGAAGGATGAAGCACATTGATGCCAAGTATCTATGGGTTGAGAGCAAGGTGAAAGCTGGTGATTTGGAGATGGACGGAGTGGCCACAGTCCTCAACGTGGCCGACATCAACACGAAGAAACTCACCAAGGCCCGTCGATCATTCCTCATGTATTTGATTGGCCTGGTGGAGTACGACACTGTGAGCAAGATGTATGTCCCGGCAGGTGAGGATGAGTTCAACATCTACATGCGGAAGAAGTACATGGGCCAGAGTATGAAGACAGTTCGACGAGTCGTTCTGAATACCCTGTGGCGAACGGCATGGAGACGATCCCGAACGAGATCTCAAAGCTTTTGGTCAAGGCGATGACCCTACTTGCTCTTCAACCAGTGGCAAGTGGAGCCCACACGGACGAGCTCAACTACAACTTCATGGTCAAGAACTTTGGGTACATCGAGCTCTTCTTGGAGGTCCCCTACTTCATGCTCGGGTATGCCGGTATGCCCTCACGTTCTTCCTGGCGGGAATGGTGGCTGGCTATACTTAGTCAAGAATGCCATCTGCAAGTTTCAACTGAAAGAGGTGGTGACGTAAGCTTCCGAGCAGGTCATTTTCAACAGGCGGGAGATTGGCTTCATCGACGATTGGGATCCGGAGCGGCACGAATTGAGACAATTCAGTGTGCTTCGCTCGGTGGATGACGCCGAATCCGGCGAAGAGTATTTCCGTGAGGTGGAAGGTGGCATGGCACCCTTCGTGAAGCTGGACAGGCGCCGCAGATTGCGGCATGGATTTGCCGAAATCGAACGCCTACACGCCTACACGCTCTCAGATGGAGAAGGAGCCGAAGAAGAAGAAGAAGCAATGGAAGTGGACGAAGAGACGCAACCGCCCGTCGCAGCCGTCTCAGCAGCGATGGCGCATGGACAAGCAGAACATGAGCCCGGAGCTACGCGGATTGCAGCTGGTGGATTGGCGAATGATGGTCTGCGAGATGCCAGATCGGAGTCGCGACCCACGAATACCTTTCGCTTCCTGGTTCGCCCCATTCGGACCATGACCCGGTTGCGCTGCCTCTTCAAGATGTGGACTGGGATGACCTGGACGAGATCCTGAAGAATCTACCTGAGACTGAGAGACGCAGGGTAGTTTCGTTTGATGTGGTAGTCTTCAAGGAACACCTGAAAACTCACTTGTCCAGTTAGTCCAGTTTGTATCCCGGTCAGCCGGACATGTGCTGGGATTATCCAGCGTGGTGGACACGTAGTGAACGCACGCCATGGATTCACGGTTTTCACGGATATCTTCGTCCGGGGCATGTATTTGCAGAATTGGGGAACCTTTGTGGAACAATGGTTCATCCAACAAGGCCTATCAGGTTGCAGTAATGAAGGTGTGAGGATTAATGCAAAATTATGCCTCAAATTTTCAGCACAATTTTGAGGCGGGGTGTTTAACATTTCCAGTGAAACGCCCATGCAAGGATGACAGGCACAAACAGAGAACTGTACTGTCAGTGGACTGTCAGCATGTTCAGTTGCACATGCACAAAACGTGCGTCTGCATTACCTGTCAGTGGCTCAGAGAGAAACGGCAAAACGCTGTGTACTGCCACTCCGCTATCTAACATTTTACATAAAATTGCCACATCCATGAGTGTCAACCAAAATTTCTGACAAAAAACGTCCACGACCAGCATAGAATCATACAAAAATGGTAGCAAACATCAACCAGCCGCAAAGGCCACCGCATCAGGGCAGACACCAATGCGATTGATGGGGTGGGTGTCTAGGTCGCAAATTGAAAAAATAACGGGAATAAGAAGGCATACGAACACCAAAAAAGGTAGGTACAAATTGATATAATTTGAGGGCACGGTTCAACAAGAAAATAATGTTTCATTGGCGGCACCGCGTGCCACAGTAGCAACACAGCAGTTTCGTTCCAAAATTGGCATTACCCAACCCCGTGCAATCACACTTTTTTGGCAATTGCATAGCACTGACGTCGAGCCTTCCTTTCAATGCGTTCGGAACTGGGATGCCAAATGCAAAGTTACATGGGTGTTCTAGACACAACGGAAAACAAACAAAACAACAAAAGGTTGGCCCAGGGATCAAAAAAAATGAAATCTTAAAATTGTTTTCAAGTTGCTTTTATCATGTGTAACACTCAAACACTTTTATCATCATATAAGTGTTTTTGTAAGAAAAATTTGAAAAATCATTTGAATCCAATTCTTTCAATTTTTAATCCATGTGATGCTCAGAATGGCAGACATTGATATACATGGTGTATGATGGACTTAGCCAGCAAACTATTGTGTTTTTCAGCCTGGTGAAACATTTTTTGTGCAAAACTGTAAACTATTTGCTGTTGCCACGTTGTTTTTCAACAAAACCAAGAAGGAACCCATACAAACGATGTACAACATCATACAACACGATGTACATCATACAACTGAACATGAACTTGGCCCAGAACCCAAACGATGCAAACTGATTTGGCAGAAAACGCAGTGACATGGTTTGCCTTGCCGAGAGCCTTGCTCGGCAAGGGTCCACACGCCGCAAAGAATGAGGGGAAAACATGTATCCTTTGGATCTATTTTCCGATTGGTATTCAAAGGTGTACTAGCTGGCTGGGTGGTGGTTGGTTTTCCACGATTTTTTTTCCAATGATAAGGCATATTTTCACGATGTTCATACACACATACGTTGAAAAACCTAGACATTTTCTGACACCGATTTCCTTGCCGGAAACCCTCTTGGGAAATGGGGTGCTCCAATCAAAGCCGGATTTAGCAATCACAACACTAAATCCGGATATGATGAGTTGAAGTAGCCTTCAGCCGAGGTGACATCTGTTTTTAATGTCTTGAGGCCATAAACAGACCCAAAACATGACCACGTGGCGCGAGGTCGCGTTTAACGCATTAGTTGCAAGTAACCATTGTGGCGTTTCCTTGTTAGTTGTTGCCTAGCCCGTGTGCGTTGCGATAGCGCCTGTGCCGCAACGCCTTCTGTAAATGGGGGCGGCGAGGCCTGAATATGGTGCTATTCTTATAGTTTTTCCTTTAAAATTTTGGTTAAAATATGGGCGTCGCCACCAATCGTACCCACCACCAATCCATCAGGTAAACAACAACCTGCCCACAACGAGTCCGCAAAGACCCCACCGGAATTTTGCCAACTGATCATGACCAGCGCCCGCTGCACGTACTCGCTGATCCATTTTTTCTTTAATGACGCTTTCGGACCCCAGGTTTTTTTTCCCTCCTTTTTTTCCGTCCACCACAAAATGTGCCACGCGCTCCACAACAAAACTTGCCACCTTTTGGCGCATCATCAGTGCAAAAAATCGTTGACAGTGTAGTGGCACCAATATATGATTCGCACTTGGTTGGGTCGTTTTGGGTCGTTCACATTTAAGCTTTGGTACGGCTGAAACATAACAACATAAAAGCAACCACCGTGACTTGAGCAGAGTCTGAATGTCTTTGTGGGGTGCAAATACGAACAAAATGTCGCAATAGCGTGCCGACGGAAACATGTTTCGGCGGGAATGTGCCACTTCACATTAAGACCGGCGCCTGGTTCAATCACATGGCACATTCGTAATCGACCAGAGATCAAAAGTCAATGCAAGCGAAGGAAAAAATAACGTTTACATTGTGGCAACATTGTGGATATGTAGCGCGCACTTCCTGTGCCAGTGTAACGGTGATGAACCTCAAGTGCGAAACAAAGGGAAAAATGCGAAATAAAAAAAACAAACACACCAGATCAAAAAATATATGCGCCGTTGACCCATGTGAAACCAGGAACGCCAAACAGTCGTAAACACGCGATGGGGATATTTTTCAAGAATTTCATGGTAGCATGTTAGGCGCCCTGCCAGCTTTAGAGGCAAAATACCACCAACATCACCAACATGATTCAGGGGGACGGGATGCGAGCAGACAGCAACCCAACCCGAAATGCACAACACGTGCAATCGAGAAATTATATGAAATTATAGGCTTGAAAGGAACCACGGGATAAAAATGCTTTCATGCAGAACCGTACGGTGCAATGCCCATTTAAAAATTGCCCGGTTGGAAGAGGTTTCTGCGCCAATTTGCCTCCACCTGTGCGCAGCCCTTTGGCGGCATAAACAAACTAATGGATCTAATGACAACCGGCCTAGCCATCTGCTTAATCATCGCCAGCAAACTTAACAAACGGTCCGTGCCACAACCAATGCAAGTTCACGCCACGAACAACGATTTGGAGAACGAATTGGCGTTTGGACAACAAACTCTTGACAGTAAAAGCAATGGCACCGTGATGCGAAAACGATGACATATACCTAGGGGGTTGGGATGACGGCTGAACTTAATGGTAAACGCTTCGGTAATTCGTAGGACGGTAGGATGCAATTGTTTCAGTGTGGTTTGAACGAGAGGAACGCGTGTGCGCATGTGCAACAACGAACAAAATTGATGCACAGATTCCAATCTGATTTGACGGCGGCGACGCAGACAGAAACGTGGTACCAGGTGTGCTGCTTCAACCGTGAGCAACAAGATGCAACCGTCTCAATACGAAGGAGACAAAAATGAAAGAAAAAAAGGCGAATTGTGTTGGAAAAAAGGACACGCAAACATACCGTGGAAACTATCATGCGCGAATGTTTTTTCCCTACCATTACGTTTGCTTTGTTTTTCGAAAACACGTTTCAGAAAAATTATCAGGAAAATCTACGGCAAAATAGTGCCAAAACAGGTGTCGGAGACGATGCGCGCACGGGGTCGCAGGAGGTTGTTGCGGATCAGTTTGTGGTGCCGTATATTGAACTCTCAATTTGGTTACGCGACTTCCACTTGGTTTTTACTTTTATTTGTCGTGGCCGATTTTTTCCGCGAAAAATCAGAACTTACATTCGCAGGTTGTATAAGCGCCTTCGTCCGTTTGCAACAGAAAACAAGGGAAATAATTGTGTGTGTTTTTTTTGGTGTGCGTCGCAGAAAAAAGTCCGAGAATGCGTTTTGGGGATTAGTGGCTAGGTGGTTTGCAGCCCCCAATGTTTGACACGCTAAAGGTTTGCAACAGTGATATCCGCACTGTTGTGTAAGTTTGACATGGGAACACACATTTGGCGCGCGGAAAAAAATCGTGGAAGAGCGGGTACATGCGACGGGGCTTATTTTCCATGTTCCCTTGCCACGAAAATCAGTACATGGTCGAGGGTTGGTTGCCTTTATGGAGGGTAAGGCCCCCCCTCCCCCCCGAAAATGGTCATGGGTTCAATTCCCGCGGGTGACGCGGTCACGGTCCGCCACAGTAGAGGCACACTCTCCATGAGGGAGATGTCCCTGTAGTTCAGCATAATTGGTTTGCTTCAGC
>Ga0126342_10022203_pt1 | contig 10508 bp, 11 predicted proteins | sample Cyp1metagenome_FD_92528 | JGI IMG/M metagenome (GOLD analysis project Ga0126342, IMG submission 92528) | Coral microbial communities from Lord Howe Island, Old Settlement Bay, Australia - Cyphastrea 1 metagenome | ecosystem: Host-associated > Invertebrates > Cnidaria > Coral ...
AAAAAAAAACATATATATATATATATATATATATATATATATATATAAATACATATATATATATATATATGTATATATATATACATATATATATATATATATATTATACATACAAGCTATGGGATAAGTAAGCTTAATTAATCCACTTATAACTATGGTGAACTAACCTACTTACGATTCGTGCGTAGTTCGCCACCAAGTAGGAATTTTCACGAAGTGATTCCATAATCCCCATTAGCTTCCCCTTATAATCCCCATTAGGTTCCATAGAATCCCCAGATAATGATAATGATAAGGTATTAATCATTCCATATAATCATTCCATATAATCATGCCATATAATCATTCCATATAATCATTCCATACAATCCCGATTAGGTTCCATATAATCCTCATTATAATACCATTAATCCCTACATAAAATGATAATGGTAATGATACATCTGGGTAAATTATAATATTTCACTTCACTGATTTGAATAAGGCTATTTTGGGATAGTTACCCCTACTAACCATGATTCCAGTGAGGGAGAACAGTGAGGTCGTTATAATTTATCCAGATAATGTCAACCCCGGATTAATAAACCATGGTTTATTAATTCAGGGGTATTCCCCAGTAATGATTTGATACTTTTGTATGGTACCTTCCCAATTAAACAGTCGTTTGGGGTTTCTTAATCCAGGGTTGACATTATATTAAATAAACTAACACAACTATGGAAAGATCCACCATTTTTAGTGGGAAAGCTCACTATAAATCACCATTTTCCAGTTCGCAAACTCTTAGTTTACCAGAGGGTATTGTTCAATCCCAGTTATGGAAAATAGTGATAACCATTGGGATAACCCTTGTAGGGGATTATTTATCTGGATATTCCCACCATGGGATATAAAAATCTGGATAAACCATGGATAAATCCCACCATTATCCAGATTTATAGTTGCTTTGCTATTAAATTGATTAAATCACAATTTTCCAGTTCGCCAACTAGAAATCACCATTTTTAGTGGGTACCCAACTATAAATAATCCCCATGGAAATCCCCATGGAACTCCCAGCATTTGAACCGCGGCACAGAGGGCCGAAACTTCCCCCGCGCTGCGGCACGCGATCTTCCGCTCGGCGATGGCCTGAAGGAAGCCACTGGCCTGGCCGAAGATCTGGCCAAGAAATATGGTAATCTTATAGGATTTGATGGGATTATATATCATTATATGGTGATTTTATGGGATTTATTGGGATTATATGGTGATTTTATGGGATTCATTGGTGATTTTTATGGTGATTTGATGGGATTTGATGGCATTCAATGATGATTTCATTGAATTTAATGATAATTTCATGGGATTTGATAGTGAATTAATGGTGAGTTCATTTATATGGGAATTGATTGTATTTCGCGGAAATTATATAAAGTAATGGGATTTCATGGGAATTCATGGGGGTATTTGATGGAATACCCTCTGATCATCAAACTTGGCAATGATAAATCCCCGAACTAAATGGAGGTTTGTAGCTGGAAAGCTCATCCAAAATGGTAGATTTTCCAGCCATGTTAGATTACCGCAGGCTATAGCAATCCTCAAAAATATAGTTCTATTCGCATAAACCCAATGCCTAAAATGAATATAGTGATACATGAGAAAGTGGTTCATAATTCTTGGTGCACAACTATTGGGATCAAACATTTTGGAACATATGTGAACATCAAAAGGGCGCGTGTTTTGGCTAGATGTTCATTCCCCAAGATCATAGATCATTTTTGACCCCCCACATACAGACATACAGACATAGATGTTAATGTTGGATGCTGATTAGTGGATAGGCTCGCTATTGTGGCAATTGATTTTTCCAAATTATTCTGAACCCATGCATTGTTTGGCAGGTTCGCTTTTGTGGCAAGAAAGTTTGGGAAACCTTTTTTTTTTGCAAAAAAACAACAACAAGTACTACAAGTACTACAAATACCACAAGTTCATCGGCAAAAAACAGTATTTAATTAGATTTCAATTGTAGCCAATTGAAATCCTTACTTCAGTGCGGATGTTTTTTTCCTGGAAAGAAAATGTGTGACGCCCAAATTTAAAGAGGGTATAGCTATTGTTGAGGGGGGGGGGGCCTCACACTAATCGGGACGTGACGCAACATTACATATTCTGAAGATCATATTTTCTAGAAAAAAAAACAACAGTACACAACAGGAATGGTAGGGAAATTTGAAGAATATCATCCGAAAAGATTACGATGCATCCGATCATCTTATCTACACTGTATGTTCCATTGAACTGTCCTACTCTCTTTGCCAATGTTAATAATGATTTAATGATGATTTAATTATGATTCTGGGGACCCCCAATGGATAAACCAGAAATTGTTAATCCAATGTTGACATTGATCTGGAAATTGATTGGATGACTCAGGCGTGTCAAGGCACACTCTAGTCCTATAAAATAGAAGGGCAAGCCAAACTGTTCAGACTGTTCACCCTCTGCGAGGAGCAAATCCTCCATTTACTTTTCAATTCCAACGGATTATCCATGATTTGGACAACCCCCATCTTGCTTAGCTATCTCCCTCCCTCTAAAATGAGGACCTACTATATAGATGTTACTAGATGTGGTGCCATCCCAGTTGTAGTTTGTTTATAACATTTTATACCATGCTATACCATGTTATACCCCCATAAACTCTACTTTAGAATCTCCCAAAAACCTTATATAAACATTAGCTCCAACATGATAAACCAATTCATAAACCTCCAGATGGGGATGGTTACGACACATTCCGGATTGGATTGATCCATTCATTTCCAACGCGCTGATAAAACTGCAGTACTGCATAATTTCATACAAGATTCAGTACACATCTGAAAAATCACAGGATCTTAGAAAAAAAAAACTTTTAAACCATGAAAAAAATGGCTTTTCCCTGGTGGGCGCCACTCAAAATACTGCGATTTCTTGGTCCCCAAGGTCCCAGGCCTCCTGCAACGCGTCCTGCACCTGTTCCGTCACCGCCCAGTCCGCCTCGGTCTCGGCCTCCGGCTGCAAGAAGCCCGGAGGGAGCGACTCCTGCGGTACGAAGGTAACGACATTGATATCATGATCTTTGCCTTATTTATCAACTATCAATGATAACTAATGATATAATAATCAAATATTGGATATTGCAAATCTATCTATTACTATCAATACTATCAATGATAGTTAGATTATTTATATACATATATTCTACATATTTACTATCATCTATATTTTTTTATGTAGTATCCATGACGGATTCATGGTGCTGGTATATGCTGGTATATTAATGCTAACATTGATTGGGGGTATATTGATGGGATCCATGGAGCACCATATATAGCACCATGGATCCGTCATGGGAATATAAGTTGATAAATGTTGATATTCAACAAGCCTTTTCAAGACCTTATTCTCTTGAAGGAGTTTACAAACGCAACAATATCATGCAAAATATGCAAACAAACACAAACAAATAAAAGCAAACGGGCATGAAACATCATGAAACAATTCATTATAAAAGCAAAACCACACATACACCTCTGAATGGTTTACTCAAGTGGAGTACCCCGGAAGAAAAAATAGCCAAATTGGTGGTTCCATACCATCCTCGCCCCGGAGCTTGCGCAAGGCCAAGAGTTCTCGCCGAACTTCTGGACTCTTCGAAACCTGCAGAAACTCTTGAGATTCGCAAGGTCCAGGTAGGTTTGTCTGGGAATATGGTACTGCGCAATCAAATGGATTATAAGAGGCATTATCAAGGGTTTATCATGGATTATCAAATTGTCCCTATGAATGTTGCCCTTTGGATACCAGACACACCCAGGTGGGAACGACTTTCAGAGATCATTATCAAATAATAACCAAACAATACAGAGATAAAGGGATGGCAAGGCAGCGTGTCAATCATATTATGAATGGGCAGTTCCGGGAATAGGCAGTAATTAGATGCCTATCCTTTTCTTTTTGAAGGTTTGAAGGCCCCTAAATCATCCTACATCCATCAGTTTTCACCTGCTGAAGCCTCTACGATGATGGATATACGATATTCTTCAAGACGCAAATGCCCGAAAAAATAGAAAAGTCATGAAAAGTCATGAAAAGTCATGTGCCACTATTTCAGTAGGATCTTGCTCTTCGATCTTTCTTTGGTGATTTTCCACAATTTGATGTGAAGAGCTTTGCTGGAGCAACAACCCCCATTTTGCCGTATATGTCCCCATTTGCGTCTCCCCAACGCAGAGAATCGTGCTTCCAGACACCAAATGGGGCCTTGTATTAAATCACCAAGACCGGAAATGTGCCCCTATCCATCAAAAAAAAACTCCAACTACCCTCTGGTTATGTCAAAATAGCTATTGAACATGGCCATTGAAATAGTGAGTTTTCCCATGAAAAATGGTGGATCTTTCCATAGTTTTTTGTATGTTTACCAGGCCGGGTATCTCCCAAAAACCATCCGGATCTCCGGTACTAAATGGTCCATGGCTTCCATATCTCAAATTAAACCAGCGGAAAATTTCCCGTCCCCAAAAATCCCTAAAATTACCATTCGTGGTAATGTATTGAATTACTAAAAGTATGGAAATATAAAGAACATAGATGTTGTAGAATGTAGGAAACCCAATGCCATAAGCCATCCCCAAGTCATCACCATCAATAAATGGCTGGGATTTCAACCATCCCCGTTTATGGTGGGTTTATGGTATTGGGTTGCACGCGACTCATTCCAGTTATCCATGTTTTAATTTATCTTGGTTATATACCCATCACTCACCAATATTGACCATCATTATTCGCTTGGGGATGGGTTTTCCCACATGACTAAGCATTATAATCTATTGTAGTATTAATTTAAAATACTCCCCACTATTTAATAGTACTATCTACTTATTTATGATTTATCATAGTATTACAGTTCTAATCCTCCCCGTTATTTAGTACTATTCACTTATTTTCCATTTATATCATACTATAAAACACTATATTCATACACCATTCCCAAGAATCTCCCCACAAAAAACATCCCAAAAAAAACGGCACCTGCCAGGCCATCATCAGGTCCCTCTCCGCTTCTTCCGTCCTTTCCAAGCTCCGCAACGCCAGGGCCCGGCGGTACAGCGCTTTACTGTTCTCGGAATCCACCTGGGGCAACCAGGGAACGGCACGGCCGTGTTTAAAACAGGTTGGGCTTGGAAGAGATTACCCAAAGATGGGGATTGAGATCTAGCATAGATCTAACAAATCATTTATCAGCTATTATCAGCTACTGTTTTTTTTGGAATGTGTTAAATCAAGTCAAGATTGGGAAAGAGAACACGTTTTGAGGACGCAAAAAACGGATCATGCCACACTCAACCTGCCACCCCCATGCTTTCCCAACCTCCAGCACACGGCTGGCACAGCGTCTTGCCGAATCATAACCTCAAGCAGTAGGTTTGGCAGTGCCTCTGTCATCTCCAAACCTACTGGTTGAGGGTTGGTTTCCCCCATATATCACCATATAACATCAGAATATCTATTACTCGCAAATCTGATGGGATGATGGTGGGTGTACAGCTACCGATTTGGATCCAATAGTGTCATGGGTTGTAGTTTGGCCTCAAGTGGCAAAACCCCCAAACACTATGCTTAGTTGATCGGTAAAGTGGGGCCATAGCATCACCAGAGACAATTTCCGTTCTCTAGGCCTCTTGGAGGCACAAGTTTTTGGATTCCAGGCATGAGAAAACTGGAGAAGGCATTACCACTGGGCAATCGGAGTCGCAACACTTCTGACATGTTCCATCCAAGCCAACACATCATCAAATCGCCATAAATATCAGGGGTCCAGTGTCAAAGTTCCAAACAAAATTGGGTGCATGCCAACAGAATTGGGATGAATTTGGCACTAATTCCCACAAATTGAAGGTGAGTTCCCATCGATTGGGGCGGCTTTTTCTTTCCAATCAAAACGAGGTCAATTCCCACACCTTTTCCCATAAATCTCCCATAAATTCCCACAAAGTCCAAAACATTTCAATACCCTCTGGTAATTTAACAGTTTGCTATTGAAAACGGCCATTTATAGTGGATTTTCCCATAGAAAATGGTGATGTTCCATAGTTATGTTAGTTTACCAGAGGGTAAATCCCGAAAGGGTGGCCAATTCCCAGCCAAACTTTAAGGATCAAAACTTGGTCCGGCGCCTAAGAACCAAGGTGCGTTCCAACTTCAAGTAGCACAAGGCCAAGTTCAGATCCACCGCCTGACCCAACTCCACAGCCTTTCCTACCTGGGCAGAACCAGACTATTTCTGGCTTCAAAAAAAGACTGAACAGGTGATGCGCATATACATCTCGAGATATATTTATTTTATAATATAATATAATATAATATAATATAATATAATATAGTATAATATATTGTAATATAATATAATATAATATAATATAATATGATATAATATAATATAATATAATATAATAATATAATAATATATATATATATGTGATTATATATGTATGAATACATAGTTCATGTATCTTTTTAGTATGTAAAAAGGTGTTGTATATATAAATCTGATACAATGTTGAAACATAATTCCAAGCAGAGGATTCATTTTATGAAGACAACGAGTCGGTGTGAGTTATCTTTGGATCACCATCCCAACACATCCCATTGGGTACCAATGGAGAGACACCTACAAGAATGGTTCGTCGTCTCATTGCACCACCTATCTATATATACATATCATGACATATAATTATTAATCCACCAAAAAGATATGCATGAAAACCCTAGCTAGCGAAGCTTAAATAAACCAACCTGTTGGGGCGTCTAGAGAGGTCCTTCATGGTCCTTCCTGTTGGGGCCCCAAGGATCCCAAGCATCATGATCCATCAAGCGACTGACCTTTGTCTGTAGAGCGCCCAAATGCACGAGAGCGCCTTCCGGTAGCTTTGCTCTGCCTCAGATCCCGGAGACTCCCGGAGATTCCCGGAGATCCGGCGTTTCGCCATACTTTACACAATGCAAGTCATGGGACATACGAGAATTAAACAGCTACTGTATATAGATGTATATAGTATATAGATGGGGTATCCTAGTAGGCCAACCTGAGTCCGAAATTCGATGTGTGATGTGAGTGAAATGTTTTTTTTTTTTCGAAGCAAGCAAACATCGGTGGTGCCCGGGCCATTCTTTGTTTTACCTATATGTCATGCTACCCAACTTACTCGACAGCTTGTCCAAGATAAACCAGTAGGGAGAATTCAAGCGGTGGACGCAAATAGTCCAATTGTTTGATTGCTTGTATATTTCAGAGCTGGTATGGAGTAAGAGGGTCATGATGCCACTTGTATGATTTCCTATTTGTCTATCAAGAAGAAAACAACTTGCAGCCATCCGCCGTCCAGGAGTAGAAAACGATGAGTTTTCTCAACTTGGAGACAAGCCTAAATGAAGGACTGCCCAATAAAAGCAAGTGGTACCCTCCAGTAAATTAACATAGACCCTGGCAAATAGGGGTTGGAAGATTAGTTTCCACTAAGAATTGGTTATGTTCAGGGTCTATATTTTACTTTACCAGAGGATATATTGCGATTCTCAAATTCTCAAAGAAAAGACGCCAGTATTGTTGATCCGAGTTTCGGAACATTGCCTGCTGCAAATAAAGCATGAACGGGTGGATGATTCATCGTGACCCATCGACCTATCATCATTAAACACACCAAAATGAGCAGCTGAGCATGTTCAAACTACAACAAATATAATATAACTATAACTATAACAAATTGAACAACCAACAATGGCGGGTCGCTGGCATTCTCTTCCCCCGCAGATCTTCTCATCCATGACTTGTCATTAGATCTCCCAGCCGTAGGCCTCTGTGACCAGCTGCTTCTTGAGAAGACCATTGCCTTCCTGGATGCTGAAGCAACGCCGTTGTTGCTCCCTCGCCACCCCAGATACGTTTGAAGAAAATTGATAAAAATGGTGAATTACCCTCTGGTAAACTAACGTAACTATGGAAAATCACCATTTTTTATGGGTAAATCCACTATAAATGGCCATTTTCAATAGCTATGTTAGTTTACCAGAGGGTAGAGATGTCACGCATAGGTTGGAGCAACCCTGCTGAACAGGGATTTTTTCTGAGATTTTCTCGAATATCGACCTCCCGGGAATCCAAACTTCACCTGGTGTCTTGATCATCGAGAGATTCTCATCCCTCATGAAATAATGGAAAAGCTTTGCACTAAACCAGTAAGTACAGTAACCAAATGTAACCAACATCATATATATATATGTAATAATATAATATGTAATATAAAGAATAATATATATTTATATATTTATATATATAATCAAATGTATAACTCGAAACTCTAAACAACATCAAGAAACAGTCACCAAAAGGATCTGTGGGCACTCCTCAAAAGCCAGCAATCAGGGGTATCCAAAAAAAGAGGAAAATGTACTCCATTGTCGGGGTTCAGTGTCCGCTATCCGATTTTGCGGGTTTGGGCCACGTCCAAGTCTCAATGTTTTCTCGCGCGAACTGTATGAATTCCTCATGACATCCAGTGACCGCTTACCGATTCCCTAAAAGGGGCTACAAGGTAGTACCCCCGTTATGTTTGTTGCTTTATCACCAACCATCAACCACCATAAAACACGAGTTATCTTAGTTATCCCATTATATTCCCATTAAGCAACTTAGCTAACGACCAGGGCAGCCCGTTCTCCACATTAGTAGGTGATCCATGGTCCTCCTTGTGTGTAGCTGCTGCCTCTATCTTCTTCTGGGTCTTCAGCTGGGCGCTTTCCTCATCCTGTCACGGATCAGGCGAGGGACCGTAGGGACCTGGGGTGCTGAACTCCACATGTCATGCGGACATCAGCACCCCAAAATTTGGCAGTGTGTCAAAACCTTGTACCCCTGGTGAACATCAAAATAGCTAGTAAATGGATGTTCATCCCCCTAAAAATGGTATTAATATGTATTAATAGGTATTGATCCATACCCATTTGGCACTGCTCACCCGTCCTCAGTGTCAGAGGAGAAGAGATCATCAGCGGCATCGGTCATGGCGAGCAAATGAAGTGGTCCATGGAAATTGGATGAAATAGCCACATTTAGCCTAATTTCTGCATATGCTCATAAATATGTCTGGAACCCCCCGATGACCCACCCTTGGCAACAATCAAGTTTTTTTGTGTTTGGATGTTTTTTGCTTTAGTTTTTTTTTGCCGTGCAATGGAAAAACCCAAAACACCTTGAGTCCTTGAGTTGTTTTTTCACCATGTCAATTGTTGACATCTAAGAAAAACAAAAAACTCAGGTAAAACAAAAAGACAAACATGAACTTCAGACCAAACATTCACTGAAAAGTGTTTTTGGTTTTCCCGAGGTTTTGGTTGTAATGATCATGCATATCCACATCCTAAAAAAGAGTAGCAGCAGTAGGTTCAGCAAGATATTGCATAAATACAAGTTGGATTAGTAAGCAAAGCGCACACTTGCAAGTATGCAGATTACCCTCTGGTAAACTAACATAGCTATGGAAAATCACTATTTTTTAATGGGAAAATCCACTATAAATGGACCATTTTCAATAGCTATGTTAAATTACCAGAGGGTAAATCAAACACCATATCTACTCAGCCACCTCCGGCGGACATTCTCTAGGTGTGAAATGTTGTTTGGTGTTCTCATGGTTTGAGAACTCTCCCAGAAAGTTACTTAAGACCATTGGAAAAAATACAACACAGCCAAGGCTTGAAAATACAATCAGTAAAGAAGTTTCAGCATGTACTTTGAAGTCTGTTTTCAATGCAACATGCTCCGATATAGGCCTTGTGCAGCAGCATTTTCAACTTAATATGACATTCCTTGGATAAATTCGCATCATTCCTTGCATAAAGTGATATCATCGTGTACAGTTCCCTTATATAAAGAAGTGCAGCATCTCTTTGAAAGGAACATAGAGTTATTTTCAAACAGACTTGCAGCTGTGCAGAATTATAAAGGGGTGCAGCATTTCTCAAAAGGAACGTAGACTTATTCTCAAAGAGACTTACAGCTGTGCAAAGTTATAAAGGAGTGCAGCATTTCTTGAAAGGAGACTTACAGCTGTGTAAAGTTCTAAAGGAGCGCAGCTTTCTTTGAAAGGGCCATAGACATAGAGTTATGTTCAAAGAGAGTTACAGCTGTGCAAAGTTCTGTCAAAGAGGTAAAGGAATTTCAGGAAGGAGGATAGCATTACTTCCGAATGGAATCCTTTGCAGACCTAACTTCAGAATTACTGCATTGCCTGTCCAGGCTTCCAGACCCATGGCCCCTGGCCAAGATCACCATAGACATGGAGAAACCGAGCCAATGGGTCTCAAAGTTGTGCAGACTCTACTTTGCCGATGAATACGCCAGGCGAACAGTCGGACTGCCCTCACCCACACATGTCCCAGACATTGCGGCCGCGCTCCGAGCGGTCCAGACCATCCTC
>Ga0126342_10022204_pt1 | contig 10508 bp, 1 predicted proteins | sample Cyp1metagenome_FD_92528 | JGI IMG/M metagenome (GOLD analysis project Ga0126342, IMG submission 92528) | Coral microbial communities from Lord Howe Island, Old Settlement Bay, Australia - Cyphastrea 1 metagenome | ecosystem: Host-associated > Invertebrates > Cnidaria > Coral ...
ACTCAGACAGAAGCAGAGATTGACCTGGGAACCTTTGATGTGACCTCTCATGCCTATGTACTGGACGACACTCCGTCCGTGATGTCTCTTGGGAAACGATGCATGGAAGAAGGATATTCCTTTTGTGGAAATCAATTTACAGCCAACCTTTCTTTCAGCTTGTTTCAGGATCTCTCATATCGCAAGGCGCCTTGGGCCCAGGAAAAGATCGGTGAGGTGCACCGTATTGCCTCTAGCTTTTGTTAGTGGTAGAGCGGAGCCCGGCTCTGACCGTGGCTAGTTGTGCTTGGCCGCCATGGCCCGTTCTTTCTATCCCGGCGCTTCGGTGCCGTGTTCTTCGACTGGCAATGTGCCATGTGGCTTTGGATCTACTGATGCTTCAAGCCGTATAGCACCAAGCTTCGCAGCCCCGAGCTCTACTGGCAACCCTCTAGCTACGTCTCCAATGAGATCACCTAGTGTGGCTGCTGGAACCGCGGATGCTCGCGGCTGTGGGTTAGGTGTGAGTGCCAATAGTTTTTCTGCTTCACCAGATTTCCCTCAAGGGGACCCGTGGAGTAGGTTTACACCAACTACGGAAATGGAAGGTCAATCACAACAGCCGGTCACAGGGACCGGTGGAATTTCGAGCCCAATGCATCAGATGTTTCAATCAGGATTTTTGCAATCACCACCTGCCTCTCCAAACAGGCTAGTTGGAAACCCAGGTCTTGGTGGACTTCCGAGACAACATGGACAAGCTCAGACAGATGTTGAATGGAATTGGAACCCACCAACCGCTCCAGTAGGACAGCCTCCTGATCAATCTACTTGGTATAGTTCGTCTTCACCACATGTTCCTGTAAGTCAATCACACCATGGACTTTCCGGAATTCAACAACCTTGTGGATTTGTTGGACATTTTGGACATCAAGGACTTTCGAGACAACCAGGACAACATGTTCCATGTCAAGGTCAAGGCATAGGAGGTTGTCAAGGGCAATTTCCATGTGGTTCAGCAACTAATGTGGGCAGTAGCAACATAGCAGCTGGTCTTGCTGCTAACATGTCTCCCCAAGCTCAAGCAGCATCACCCGTGCCACAGGTGAGTTCAGCTTTCGATCTTCTTGGAAAGCCCCAACCGGCACCAGCAAGTCAAGGACCAGTGCCTGACCAGCATGAAATGACCCGGCAGTTGATCAATGCACTTGGGGGTGAGCGCAAACCTCTTCCTAGTTGGAATGGGGCACCGAGTACTCTGAGAACTTGGTTGAAGATGTTAGCGTTTTGGGAAATGGACAATACCACTCCCAAAGCGAAGTGGGGACTCAAACTGTATCAATCGCTGGCAGAAGGAAGTGCAGCGCGAAAGGTAGCTGACCAAGTCCCTACTGAAGTCATTCTTTCTCAAAACGGCTATTCTTCAATACTCCAAGCCTTGACTCAGAAATATGCTCCTTATTTAGCCATTGCCGCCCCTGCTGCCATTGACTCCTTTTTCTTTAGCGGTGACCGAAGTCGTGGTGAAAGTTTCAATTCATTTGTTGCAAACAAAGAGATTCAACGTCAAGAGATGAATTTGATGGTGGGGCAAGAGGTAAATGATTTGGTATGTGGTAGAATTCTTTTACGTCAAGCGAACTTGACTGACCTTCAACGTGAGCTGCTGGCCATCAAAGGGACCGCACTTTTCGGCTTCCACCAGATGGCAGATATGCTGAGGACCCTAGATAGGTCTGAGGTGATCTCCAAAGGGAGCATGATGGGCTCTTCGGCGGGGAACAACACCACCAAGGCGTTCTTTGGCATGGAAGCTCATGAGGATGATGGTCAAGGAGAAGATGATGGAGCAGCATCTGAAGAGGACGATGCCTCGACCACGACGGTATCAGATGGCTTCATCATGATGGAGGACCGAGAATACACAGAGATGGAAGCTGTGTATCTTCAAGCATATCAAGATGTGCGCCGCGACCTGAGACAAAGAAGGCGTGAGCGTGGATATATCAAGCATCAACGTCAAGGAGGACGAAAAGCATCGCGTGGAGGGCGACATGAGCGCTCTGGTGGACGTGGTCATCCTAGCGGAGGTGGACGATCTCAACAACACCCAAAGAAGTTCAAAGGCAATGCCCAAGACCTCGCATCGAGGACCAAATGTTTCTCTTGCGGAGAACTTGGACATTTTGCTGCAGATTGTCCTCGCCGTCGGCAACAAAGTCAGAGACAGAAACCTCCTCAAGGAAGTCAAAGTCAGACATTTGTTGCTTCGACGGGAACTCCTCAGGTGACAACTACGGTTGGCGTGATGTACAAGGACATCCAGATCTTCAATGCTTTGTCAGTGCGAGGCTTTGAAGCCCTTCTCGACACTGGAGCTGAAGAAGGAGTTCTTGGCACCACTGCCTACCAGGCGCTTCAACAAGAGCTTTTGCAGTTTGGTCTGACAGATGTCCGAGTGAGCGTCCCTCCAACATCTTGTGCAGGTGTTGGCGGGCGAGTGGATCCTTTGTTCACAACAGATGTGCCAGTTGGAATTGCTCAGCTTCATGGAGTGATCAGGTTCACAGTACTCCAGGATTCAGAGGATGTGCAGACTCCTCCTCTTCTACCTGTGAGTTTCCTGGAGACCATTGGCGCTTCCATTGATTTGCAGTCCAACACTTTGTCAACTCGCTGGAGCCACCAAACTGGCCTACGCCGATTGGCATCGAAACACAGGGTCGTGAACATGCTGGACTATGGTTCTCGTCCATGGCGACTTCCTGATGTGCATCGTGGGCCTTCAGGTACCGATCCGTTTGTAATCCAACAAGAATATGATCAACCAGCACTTCAACATCCACCGATGCCGATTCCAGATGGTGACCAATCTGGAGTTCAATCTGGAAGTCACCGAACCACTCGTGCTCGCGATCGTGCAGATCGTCCTGCTCAAGCTCGCAATGTGATCGGCAGTTCGCACATCAGATCAAGGTCTAGAAGCCTTCCAGCCAATGTTTTGATCAACCAGGAAGTGACTCCACGTCATCCAGCACGTCCCCTTCGTGACGTCTTGGTGTGGTGCAAATTGGCCAATGGGCAGATCGAACACATCGAAACTGTCCCTGGACCCGTCACGGAGCTGTTGCATCCGGTGCAAGCGTTCAGCCGCTCCCATGTTCAGGCATTGACCCCTCGCCGCCTCACTTTGATGGAATGGGCGACTGTTGGTGGTGGACCGGATCGTGTCCCACATCGTTTCATAGTGGATGACTGTTGGAACACATGGTCTCCAACTGATCCAGCAGAATATGCCTGGCATGGTCACGTGCTTTTCTTTGAAGACCCGGTGCAACATGCTCCAGAAGGTCCAACGTTTGTACCAACCGGTTTGTTGCCGGGCCAGTCAGATCCTGACTTGGCATATTACCTCAATGTTTGGGCAGCCAGCCCCAGTCCTTTTAGCGGCTACAAGGGTGCTCATTCTACAGTTTTTTCAGGGGAGTGGGAAGTGTTTTTGGATTTTGACGACTCATCGTCGTTGCCATCTTCAACAGCTTTTGATGTCGCTGTTCTCGATGCAACAGCCTCCAGGACACAGCCATCTCCTGCTGCAAGCCGAGCATCATACCTTGTGTCCGGTTCCCCAAGCCATCAGACTGAGTATTTTGACCTGATCAACAATGACTGCGATGAATGTTTGGAGTTTCAGAATGAGCAAGTTTTCAACAACAACTCACTTTCCAACAAGGTGTTTCAGGCTTTGTCAAAGCTGAGGTGTAGGAGTAGGAGAGCCAGTTTCTCAAACGAGATTGACTGGATGGAATCCTCTGACAATGTCATGGATCAGACCAGTGTGGCAACCTCTTTTTCAGTTGCGAGCTGTGACATGCTCAAGAAACCCTTTTTGCAGCACGTGAGATCGTTCCTGAGCTCCATCTATGGCGTCCCTTCGCAGCCGGATTGGTCGCGCTGTGCAAATTTCCTCCGACGACGAAGCTCCTCGCAGCTCCAAGCCCAAGACGACGGAGTTGCAGCGCATGGCAGCTTGGAAGCGCATGACTTTGGCGCTGTTGTTGATGCTGGAGACAGCCGGCAAGCAGGTTGTCATGGACTACATCGCCAAGAAGAGCTTGGAGTTGAAGGACAACGACCAGGCACGAAAGGAGCACAACTTCAAGGACAAGAAGATGTCGGTCAGGAACCACAACAAGACAGCCATCATTCAGGGCATCGGCAAGCCATTGCCGCGCTCCACTTCGCAGAAGACTTGGCATGCGGATCCCATGAAATGCAATCATCCAGCCGAGTACATGCGATGCAGAGCCAATCCACACAGCAAATGGTGGGTTTGCCTGGAATGTGGAAGCCGTTGGCAACGGCTGATGGAGCCGTCGGGAGCATCGTCTTCAACGAGTGCAGTTCCCGAATGCCAGAATGCCCAACGGGTGGTGGAGGAGAAGACCGGCAGGAGCTATCCAGAATTCCTTCCAGCACCGAGGTCTCGCCCACAACAGGGCAACATTCAGTTGCAGAACGACTTGAAGGGTCAGATCAACTATGTGATCAAGCCCAAGGACGTCAATGTGGACAAGGAGACCAAGGTGGTGAAGACCGAGCCGGGGATTTTGGAACATGGGTCGCAAACTACCCGCGGCCGCAAGGTGAAGCAAGTCCAATCAGGTCTTCGTCCAACTCAAAGATCCAAGACACCAACATCACGCGGCCTGATGGAGGAGGCACAGGAGCTTGTAGCTTCGGATGGTTCTTGGGAAGAGGACATTCCCATGACGGTGCCGGTGGTGAATCTAGCGGACGATTGAAAACGGGTGCAGTGCTGCTGCCCGAGCAACAGCTTGGAGAGTACCAGCAGCAGGTGAGAAAATCCTTGCGAAGCCAAGGAATGGTTCCCAAATTACTGATGGTCCTTTTGACCGTTGGTTTGCAAGCCTTTTTGCATGACCCTGTACAAGATTTACGGTGGCTTTCAACTGGTGCCTTCAAGGTTGACTTAGCTGAAGAGTCAGCCCGTGCCGTTTCACAACAACCTGTGGCACTCTATGCCTTGCCTGGAGCCAATGAGGCGGTTTCACAGTCGGCAGCTGATTTGAGCGGAAGTATCAAGCAACTGCCGCGACCTGTGAAAAGAACCATACTGGCCTACTACAAAAAGAACTTCTCCGGCCAGTCCAGTAGCAAAGGTAGTGCGCACAATGGTGGCATTGATCTCATGGAGATTTACTCTCCCCCTCGAGTGACAGCCCGAGCACGTCGCTTTGGCTTGAAACATGGAGGAGCTCTAGATCTAGCGACTGGTTGGGACTTTACCTTGGAGAGCCATCGCGATGCCGCTTTGAAGTTGGTCAGGGAGCTCAAGCCAGCCTTGATCATTTTGAGCCCTCCTCGCCGAACCTTTTCAAGTTTGCGTCATCTGAGTGACCACAAGCGTAGCCGAGATGTTTTGGAGCGTGAGAAAAGTGAAGGTTTGGAACATCTTCGTTTCACAGCACAACTGGCTAAGCTGCAGATGAAAGAGCACAGAGGTTTTCTATTTGAGCATCCCATGTTTGCCAATAGTTGCGAGTCTGAGCCCTTGGCAGAGCTCATTGCCTCCGAGGGTGTGTTTCAAGTCAAGTTGGATATGTGTGTGTTTGGGCTGGTCACCAGAGACAACATGCCCGCTCTCAAGCCCACTATGCTGCTTACAAACATCGAAACCCTCGCCATTCACTTAGGTCGCAGATGTGAAGGACGACATCTCCAACATCAGCCACCGATTGGGGGCCGTGCAGCTGCTGCGGCAATCTACACGGATCAGTTTGTGGACAGCATCTTGCGAGCTTTGCGGCAACATCTCCAACTTCGACCAGAAGGTCATCCTCCACAGGACTACTGGTCATTCAACGGGGTTCAATTGGTTCGACACCATGTTCATCCTAGGATGGCACTTTTCAACCCTTCTCATGTGACCAACATCCCGGTTGAGATTTCTGTGTTGGGTGATCAACGTCAGACTGCAAACAACGTCAATCAAAAGTTGTCAGATAACTGGCGAAATGGCGGTGTCGTCAGTCCATGGCCTCAACATTGGACTGGCACTACAACCTTTTCCATTGCCGACCACATGGTGCTGCCGAATAACGTGGCGCAATTGGCGAATTGGTGTGCGTCCTCTGCGGCCCATGCCTTATTTACCTTTGTGCGGGAAGAGACAGACTTTATCGTGGAATGGGAGCAACTTCAACCAGACTTGCCAGCAGAATCTCAACTTCCTTCATTGCACACTTTTCCAACGCGCAAGATTTTGGGGGGCGGTGACACTCCTGCTGATGATGGCGTTTTCGAGGATGATGCGGACGCTGGTGGTTTTTCAGTGCCTGTGCAAGACTTCTCAACTCCATCAGTGGGTTCGTCTTCGACCTCCTCTCAAAGTTCTTCAGCGCCCTTGCAGAGCTCTATGCGCGATGGTGCAATCCCTTCGAGACTGAGGAAAGCCTTACCCACTATCGAAGAAGCCAAAGGCGAAGACGCGTTGGAAGATGAATTAGACATGGAGGTGGAACGAGCTGGACGCGAAGTTCGTGGACCTCAAGCTTCAGCCCGAACGGCAGAACAGATTGAGGAGCAGACGCTGCATCCCGAGCTTCGACGTGAACTTTACAGGCTTCATAGAAACCTTGGACACCCTGACCAGGAAAGGTTTCTTCGTGCTCTACGACATGCTGGAGTACGACCTGAAGTGATACGATGGGCAAAGATGTGCTTCAAGTGCCCATTGTGCGAAAGCCGGAAGAAACCAAGTTCTCAAAGGCCATCTCATCTGGTGAAGAGTCTCAACTTCAACGAGGTCGTGGGGATTGATCTGTTCTTTGTCAGGAGCAAGCCTCTGTTGAACGTTCTCTGTTGGGGGACCGACTTGATGCATGTCGAGATCTTGCCCAACAAGCGCTCCGATGTGGTGCTCGAAGCGTTCCTTCGGGGCTGGGTGGCCCACTACGGACCCCCTCGCCTTGTAGTATGTGACCAAGGACGAGAGTTCCTTGGAGAGGCCTTTGCCAACAAGATCAACCAGCTGGGCATCCTTCTGCACTTCACGGATGTGAGGTCACCTTGGCAAAACGCCAGAACTGAGCGAGCCGGCGGTGCCTTCAAAAGCAAGTTGGAGACGATCATCCACGAAACTTCTGCAGAAGGTGAACATGAGTTTGCTTTAGCTGTTTCTGAAACCCAGGTAGCAAGAAATCGCTACATGAACCGTGCGGGCTTTACGCCCTACCAGCGGGTTTTCGGAACTATGCCACGACTTCCTGCTTCCATGCTGGCGGATGACTACTTGGATCGTGATCTGGTGCTCTCCAGCGGCGGTGATGAAGTTCGCAGAGCTTGGGACATCCGAGATGCAGCAGCCGCAGCATGGATGAAGTCGCAAGACTCCGAGGCAGTTCGCCGAGCTTTGAGAACAACGATCCGAACAGCCGACCTGAAGAAACTTGAGCCTGGTGACGTTGTGTACGTATGGCGCAATGTTCCAGACTACCACGGCTGGACGGGCCCAGGTGTCGTTGTGGCAGTGTCTGAGAATGGACGGTCGCTTTGGGTGAGCATGAGGGGTTATCTCATCAAGGCCAGCCGGGAGCAGAGCCGAGCAGCAACCTCTGAAGAGAGCTTGGGCGCTGAACTTGTTCAAGAACTCTCCAAAGCCATGCTGCAGGACATGGAGTCTGGCAACATCTCCCACTATCGGGACATTGAAGGTGAGGGCGGGCCCGACGATGATGTAGTTGCACAACCTCTAGAAGGAGAACCACAACCTCCTCTACCAGAAGTTCCAGCAGAAGATGAGGATGTGGAAATGCAATCATCCGCCCAAGAACCCGAGACTCCAGCTCAAGTCCCTGCTCCGTTTGAGGCTGATGACCTACTGATGGATGTGGACATTCCTGTCCCTCAACCTCCAGACCCCGGCCAAGACCAAGGCGATGGCTCTACCAGAACTCCGTCCATTGCTCCAGAACCAGAAACCCCAGTGCCAGCCACAACACCTTCTTTAACACCCAGGACCACTGCAACTCCCGCTATGAGCAGAAGACCGAGCGGTATCCAAGTGGATGAAGGCGCAGGAGGACGGCTGACTTCCTCGTTTGGGCCTATGCGAGAAACGCGAGCTCAACTGACTATGCCGTATCCCTTTTCGGCACCAGCACCTCCAGCATGGCCTTCATCAACCAGGAGCTCAAATTTCTACAACGTTCTCCCTGAAGACGACACTAAGAAAGTGTTCTGGAAGTACATCAAGTCCCGTAAAGATTCTATGCCTACGCCTCTGGATGAAACAACTTATGAGCTCAAAGATGCGTGCGGCATGATCAACTACAAGGACTCCAAGATGTACCTCACCAAGGCCAAGACGAGCCCTGGGCAGGTCACTTTCACACAACTTCCTCCAGAACAAGTTCCTGCTTTTCGAAAGGCCCGGGACAAGGAGATCAAAAGTCTAGTGGATTCCGGTGCAGTCCGCATCCTGTCTATTGAGGAAAGCCTGAAGTTCCTCAAGGAGAATCCAGACTGCGTCTTGGAAAGTCGCTATGTGGACAGATGGAAGCCAACCGACGCTTTTGGCGTCCTTCCTAACGAGTTCTACGACAAGGGCTTCAAACCACATGAACATCCAGGACTTGCAGCGAAGTCAAGGTGGTGCGTTGTGGGCTGGAAAGACCCCATGATCCACGAGATTGAGAGATCAGCGCCCACACCCTTGACCTCTTCAATGTACTTGTTCCTACAACTATGTTCCTCTAGGAAGTGGACAGCGAGGGCCAAAGATGCGAAAACGGCATTCCTTCAGAGCAGGCCGACCACTCGGCGCCGAAAACTCGCCTGTCGTATGCCCAAAGACGAGACCTTTCCTGGTTACGACTGGCGTCAGCTTATCCTTTTGCTGACTGAGGTATACGGACTGGTGAGTGGACCGGCCTGGTGGCGACGAAGTTTCTTAGAGCTTTGCGTGCAAGAATTGAAGTACCGCGTCAATGTGTATGACCGATGTGTACTTACTTTGGATGGCCCTGAAGATCCTCAAGGAGGTGAAGTGCCGACACGTGGCATAATGGTCATCGAAGTGGATGACATTCTTGAGGCTGGTGATGAAGTTCACCGTCAAAAGATGCAGTGGTTGGAGAACAAGCTTCGCTTTGGAAAAGTGGAGAATCTTCAGATCAATGTGGAAGGCTCTGGCTATGCTGGCAGACGCCTCAAGCAGAACCAGGACTTTTCCTTTGAGTATCACATGACGGACTACATCAACAACCGTCTCAAGCCGATTCAGTTTGATCGCAAGTTCTATAAGAAGGACACCGCCAACGAAAAGCTCAACCAAGAAGAAGAGCAGCAACTTCGTGGCATCATTGCAGCTATAAACTGGGTTGCAAGAGAGGGTCGCCCTGACGCCTCGACATCAGCAAGCATCCTTTCCGGCATTTTTCCCAATGCGACGCTGCAAGACGCCTTGGAAATTAACAACGTCGTCAAACACCTCAAAGACAACCCGATCACCTTGCGTATTCATCCTATCCCTGAAAAGGACATCAGGCACGTGGTCATCTCTGATGCGAGTTTCGATGTCACGGGAAAGGTGAAACCGCAACATGGTTGGGTACAAGGAATCTCCACCCCACAATTGAATGCTGGCCAGGTTGCTCCGTTCAGCATCATTTCATGGAGATCGCGGAGGTTAAGAAGGAAAGCAGGGAGCACTATGCTTTGTGAGGCGATCAGCCTTTCTACAGCCCTTGGCGCACTTGAGAAACAGGTGGCAGTGTTTGAAAGCTTCCGAATCTCAAGGTTTGACCCGCAGACTATGGTGGGAGGCAGCTTTGAGTCCCAGATGGGATTGCGTGGGCCTCCGACTGTTATTGCTAGCGAAGACCCTCAATTCTTGGATCCCAAAGCCATTGCGTTGGTGGATGCTAAAGCTTTGTTCGATGGTGCAAACAACGAACAGGCACAAGGCGAAGACGATCGCAGCGCTCTGGAAATTGCGGTCATCCAAGAATCCTTGGCAAAACTGGCAGGCAGAATGCGATGGATCCCACACAACCGAAACCCAGCTGATGGACTCACTAAGCTGTTGTCAAAGAGCCACTTAGCACCTCTTCTGGACCTCATCCGTACTAACATACTGCAGATTGAGGAAGAAGAGCAAGTGCTCGACCGGGAGAAGCAAAGTGAGTGCAGACAACGTGCACGGGCATAAACCAGTGGCTGAAATCAAATGTCGAAGACATTTGCAAAATTTTGGGGGGCTGTGGAAATCAATTTACAGCCAACCTTTCTTTCAGCTTGTTTCAGGATCTCTCATATCGCAAGGCGCCTTGGGCCCAGGAAAAGATCGGTGAGGTGCACCGTATTGCCCCTAGCTTTTGTTACTTTGTATGGCCATCTGGTCAAATGCCTTTCATGATTACGAAGAATGGAGAACGCATCGATTTGACAATCCATGACAACATCCCCTACGTTGATCTTGGAACTTACGAATGCACTCCTCATGA
>Ga0126342_10022205_pt1 | contig 10508 bp, 8 predicted proteins | sample Cyp1metagenome_FD_92528 | JGI IMG/M metagenome (GOLD analysis project Ga0126342, IMG submission 92528) | Coral microbial communities from Lord Howe Island, Old Settlement Bay, Australia - Cyphastrea 1 metagenome | ecosystem: Host-associated > Invertebrates > Cnidaria > Coral ...
CTCTCTCTCTCTCTCGCCCACTTTCCCTCTCCATCACGACTTTTTTGTCGAGACGAGTTGCGACCTTGCTTGACCTTCCCGGACTTGGGGAACGAATCGTCCTCCCCTCATCCTACTACACTCACAAACAGAATCACAGCTTGACTCAAGTTACATGGGAGATTGAGTTTAAGAAATCAGAAGATATGGAAAAGTGATGAAAAGTGCATGTTTTTCCTACCTTTGCCGAATGTTATGCGAGTGACTGATACTTGGTTTGAAAGATGTCCATGTCGCCTTTTCCATTCTTAACTTTTTCAAGACCCTCCATTGGAGGCCGCAGTTGGGCACTTGCTCGTCCACTGGATCTGTATGCCAGCTGCTGGGCGAGAGTCCAGCAGTTTTGGGTCCCCCAAGCCCTTCCGCATCACATGGTTCAAGATGGTTCAAGAGAATCTTACTTCAACAAACACATTCTTTGAGCCACTGCGACATGATTGCGCCGCTCGATATCTCAGCTGGAATTACCCTGTGGGCATCTCATCGCATCCCATAGCATCGTCCTTTGCCCCGCTCGCGGTCGTTTCCGCCCTATGGCGCCGATGGGCCTGGCAATTGCTCGACATGGCCATGGCTCAACTCGACTAAAAGCCACATGGCCTCCGTCGATCTAGCCCACGGTCCTAGGGCGTGGTATGGTGTGATTCCGTTCGGGCATGAATTCAGTGAAGTCTTCTCAAAGCCAGGTCCGTTCTCTTCCGTTTTCAACTTATGTGCTTGTTCGCACAGTGTGGGGACTACAGATCCTACACCTTCAAAGCCATCCGCAGCTTTTGGATGCTTTTGTTCGGTCCTCATCCTCTTGGTGGTAGTGAGGCCTGCCCAACGGTACAAGATGTACAAGGCAAGCACCAAACTCTGCCCTAAGGCCCTAGCCAAAACAGGTCCATTTTGCTCGACTGAGCAGCCATGATGACCCGACCTGCCATCCCGCACTCGTGGGAGATTTCCACTCTCCGTGGTGTAGTGCTGCAGGAACGCCTCGGCAAGGAAACAAAGGCAAGTTCTTGACATATCGCCTGGGCTCAACCTTCCTAGTTCATTGTACGTGGACAGATTTACGACAACCCTACCTCAATCCCAACTGAGGTAGCTCATTGTGAAGCCCTCCATCCATTGTGGAACAAGCAAGTCTGCGCTTCTGTCAGGTTCTGGGTGCAATGTGCAAGAGCCATTTCACACAATACTCATCCGTCACGCTAGTGCAGTTTCAACAGCGAGGGCGAAGGAAGAGAACAGGTAATCTGCAGCCATGCTTCTGAAACGTAGTGTTTCTCGCCATAGGTCTCCGTCACCTCAGCTGGTCTGCTCGATTCGGAAAGAACGCACTCAGCTACACATGATCTACAAATGCACCATGCAGTGCATACATCATCCAAATCTAGCATAACGTACAAGGTGGTGCCCCATAGTTAGCCAAATTGGTGTATAACCGCCATCTAGCTATACTGTAGATATAATATGATACATCTATATCATACTATATCATATTATATCCCAGGGATTATAATGGCCTTAGATGGCCTTAGTTCCTAGTTCATCCAGTTACAAATCAACGAGAACTGGGGCACCACCTTGTGCGATGCACCTCGACACCCTCTGAGGCATCACCTCCACTCTGATGTCCACCGGACGATTGATTCTCCTGGCCCATTCTCGAAGACCTCGGCCGAGAGAACACTGTGAGCGTTACCAGACTGGCACAGATATGTACCAAAAAAAATAGGAGGTACATATATTGAGGAAAAGTAAACAAGAATAAACTGTTCCGAAGTGTATCAAATGCTGAAAAAGCTTGGGCCGATGCCAATAAACACGACTGAAGGCAGCCAGTTCAAGCATTGAGTCCAATCGTAGGGTTCGTTGGTGCAATTAGTCCAATTGTCAACTTCACACCCAGGCTCGGCAAGGGTCTGACTGTGAAGGCAAAGAAATACAGAAAATATTTGAATAAATAGGCACTGTTGAGATATTTGATTGAGATATTTGGCTGTGTCATTGATAATTAATATCACACAACGAACTAATACGAACCACCAAAGTCATTGCAAAAAGGATTGCGAAAATTCAAACTTCCGTGCATGTGTAGAATTGTGTAGATATGTCCGAAAATGGCAAAGGCAGGGGCAGGCCAATCGCTTGTTGTCCGCCGTTCGTAATCTTCCTCGTTTCGGCCACCAGTCCGGAGCATTCCAAAATGGCTATTCTAATGGGGATCATTAACAAGTGAATTAAGGGGTGGCCTATTTGAAGACAAACCCATGTGTCTTCAGGATTTTGCTGCTACTATTCCTTGCTGCGTGGTTGAAATGAGCAAGTCCTCAAGTTGTTGGAAAGGCTGCTGAGAATTGGATCTATTGAAATGCAAAGTGTGGTTTGCTGTGATCACTTCCGGCCTTCAACTCTTGTACATTCAAGCATCAGGAAGTCATCCTTGAGCGGATCTACCTGACAAGCTGACTGGCTTTCTGAGTGACTGCATCCACAAGAATCAAGATACCAGTGGTTAGCCCTTAGCATCCCTTGGATTCCCTTGCCGTGCTCGAGCCGCTCCTTTTTTCCGTGTCACATCAACGCGAGGCACATTGGGACAGCCCACCAGGCTTGCACAGCCAGGGCGACAGAAGGTCCCTTTGTCGTCCTTGGAATGGCTTGCACCGAGAGGGCCTTGTAGCATCTTGTAGCTGCTCTGATTGCCAAACGGCAGCAACCTGGGGTCCGATGGAATGACCACAGGACCACAAGTGCTGCTACCACACTGCTACCTTTTCATGACCGCTCTCTTCATTTGAGCTTGCCATGCGAGGCCACCATGTAGTCTGGAAGATGGAGCGTTCCTCGCATCCTCACTAATCTTGTGACACCCTGCAACCCATGATGACCTCTAGGTCATTCTTTGACGCAACTCGAAGCGTTCCACTGTGCTGAGGGCACCTGCCGTATCAGCAAGTCCCCCCATCACCAACCTGAGCACGAAAAATCTTCAGCTTCCAAGGCACAAAATTATGGCACAAGCACAACTTTCAAGCTCACCAAACATCACCAAACATCACCAACCCTTGCTGCCAAAACACAAGCTCTGCTCATCAAGCGGTGCCGCCGCTAAAGCGCTGCGTGCCAGTGGGAGCGGTGCTATCGAAGACCAAGACGCACTCCGTGGAAGGAAACGCTCCACTGCACTGAGACCAGCACCTAGGACGATCCAATCGTGTCGGTGTTTGGATCACCCAAGGTCGCCAAAGGGACCAGAAATTTGTAATTTGAACAGCCCCCTTTGAATGACCTACATACTGTAGATTCGAAAAGTGATCAACAAATCAAACCGTACCAACAATGCCAGTCACTACCAGTTTCTATAGTTTGTCGAGAATCTGTTCTCTCCCTCTCTCTCTCTCTCTCTCTTTCTCTCTCCATCGCTATCTCAAGCAATTGTTCATCGCTCGGCTTCAGTACACAGAAAGACATCTCTGAAATCACCGGAAATCTGTATATATAGAGGAAGATATATAATTTAGAAATTATAGTTATATATAATATATATATATATAATTATTCATATTCATATGTTGCCTTAGTTGTGCCTATTTCTGTCGCCCACACCCGCAGCATGACCACGAGCCTCGCCGACCACCAATGGCAACAAGCACACCGTGAGGACCTCCAAATGAACTGGCCGCCAAACCTGCGGTTGTGACAGGGGTTCGGTCATGCCCAGTCTTTACCACTAGCAGCATCATCACCATCATCATCATTGTGATCATGATCATGAGCATGGTCGTCGTTGTCATCACCATTACGAGACACCTCAGCAGCACCACAATCTGCATCTGATCCCTCTTGGCATCATAAGCATCATAAGCACTGTCATCATAAACCTCCTCGTTTTCTTCCCGTGCATGACAACTAAGCTTGCAATTATGTCCCTCTACGATTCGCCTCTCGTGAAATCTCCAACTTCCAACAAAGGATAAAACATGATAAAACATTAAGCAAAGTCAGAATCAATCAGGCCAGGCATACCACCATGATTAGTTACCATATATTATATTACCATATGCTATCATGGCTTCTTATTGGCTGGGCGAGTCATGCGCACCTCCTCTGGCAGTTGGCATTGAAGGCATCGAAATCCAAGCCCCGAGTCGCACATTCAGATACCTGACAAAGATACAAAGGCAGCCAAATTCTGCAATTCAGCTGCTCCATTCTGTTCCAGGTGGGAGCTGTAACAGACTGCAACAGAAAGCATCAGCATGCATCAGCAGGCATCAGCAGGCTATGCAACTCAGTTGCTCGGTTCGTGGCGTAGCTCCATTGAGGTCCAAGCCCCCCACAGCATATAAACCGTTCAGGGCGCAGGCTGCTAGTGCACTCCGTGGGCTCAGTAGGCTGGGAGCACTTTGCCAGCGACCTGCAATGGGACGATGGGAGAACATGTTATGGCATGCAAACCGTAAACAAGGCAAAATCATATAATATGAGTATCATTTATATATATATATATCATATGTGACGTGTTACATTTTATTTTTTGTTAATTTTGCTATAATGAACGTACACAAAAAATGATTCTGGCCTTCTGGCACAATCTTTGCCAGCACAACTCTATGGACCGCTTTTCAACTGCAAGAAGAGCAACGGAAATGATTGATTTGGCAGCTGAAGCTTTAACACAGACCTTAGAGATACACAGCCTCATGATTCCAAGTGATTCCTGGCCAAATTGCCTTCGCGAGGGTCAAGCCAATCAACGCTGGCCAATCGCCGACCATCAGCATCCATACCTCCCAAAACATAGATCTTACCATCCAATGCGGCAGCAGCGTGGAATGCGCGTGGCACAATCAAAGGAGGAAGATCCAGCCACCTTTCGGCACCCAGATCAAAGAAATCAGCAGCGACCGTTGCGCTGCCACAGCTGCTGTTGCTTCGACCTCCCAGGGCACAAACTCCACCCACCAGACTCGCAGCTGCCAGCGCTTGCCGACCGCTGGGTAAAGGTGGCAAGGCCGTCCACTTGGAGTTCTCAAAGATGTGCGCAGCATCAAGGGAGAAGCCCAAGGCATCTGCCCCACCCAGGGCCATGACGGCAGTTCTATCAGGAACGGTTGCAGCTGCCAAGCGGCAAGCCACAACAGGTAGAGGGGCTGCTGCTCTCCAAGTCACAGCTTCTGATAAAGCAAATCCTGACCTTCGCCGGGCTTGACAACTCAAAGGCAGTGGCTCCTCTGGCTCGGGTTTGCTCGACTGTGGATCCTCCAATCTGACATCTGACTGGCCTGAGTCGGCGTGCTCTGCGTCAAAAATCCACAACGTCCTCACTGGCACTTCTTGTCCCGCTGAAGCAGCACGTGGTTCGTCCTGAACCGAGACATCCTGTTGCGGAACTGCTGGGGATGAGGCTCTTCGACCTCGTCTTGTTCTGGGTACTCCAGGTTTGCCACCAGCCTCTTTGTGTTTGGCATTTTTCTTGGCCAAGTGGCTCTGCGTCAAACGTGGCGTATTGGGTGCCGACCTCGCACTGCGATCTGCCGTATGCTTCCCACCATCTGTCGCTTTGGCAGGGCCATCCATCTTGGACTCTGCATGTCGGTAGCGCTGAGAACACGTAGATGGGCGCTCCCTTCGGACCTCCAGTTTTTCCAGCTCAGTTGGAAAGGAACTTCTACGGGTGACTGGAGTATTTGCAGCTTTTGGAAAATTCAAGCATTTTCGAAAATGCGCCCTGTATCGTTGAAAAATATTCGCGCCGCCACGATCTTCAAAGTCGACACGGAGAAGATCAGGATCACGGTATGGATTGTTGGGCGCTGAGCTGCACTTGTAAGTGATCACCTTGGAAGGAAAGTGACATGCAGTGGAAGAAGCAAGTGTGTTTTTTGTCAAGCTCCACATGGTGTCACGTTTGTGGACGCTGTTGTGACAACAAGTGACTACAGCTAATGTAGGCTGTTAGTTCTATCTATACCTATCCATCTCATTTTCTAATATATCTAATATGTTCATATATTTTCTATGCATCTCATTGCATCTCTCTGCTGTTTCCAGCCGTTTTTTTGTCATCGACTTGGCATCCCACGTATGCCTGATATGCTGGTGTGCCAGGGCTCCCCGGAAAGACGATCACTTCGCGGCCAGGCAAAGAATCACTGGTGCAAGAGTGGAAGCCTGGACCGCCCACTCCCAGCCAGAAAAAACAAATGGTGTCTATCTCAAAATAGGGTACCTCTGAATTTTAAATCCAGTGGTTCTTCATCATGAATCATGTTCCCCCAAAAAATGCTAGGCAAGCCCAACATGAAATCCCACCCGCTCTTAGCACCTGTGGGTGGCTCACGGTGCTCCGGACGGAGGAGTTGCCTTTGCTCTTTGACAGCAGCCTTTGTAGCACAACGACCCACCACCACGCGCGCCAAGATCACCTTCCGTGAGAGAGCTGGGAACTGCGTGCCATCTTTTTGTGTGACCCCTGCGAAGAATAAGAACATAGAGGATGTTGATCGGTGATCGGGGATTTCAATGCTCTATCTTTTTAGGGCTTACTGTAAGCACACGCCTACCAATGTCTGCTGCGCACAAAAGCCCTCAGAAATTTGAATTGAAAAAGGGTGCTGTACGAACAGCATGTTGCCATATAATGGCCATCATCTCGACTTTCAGCATCTTTCAGCATGGTTAGTACCAGCCTTTGATGAAACCACCGCACCGATCATGGCAATTGATCCAGTCACTAGTCACATCATGTCACATCCGCATGACGCACTGCCTGTGACGTTGTCGAAGTGGCGGTCCTACCTCAGTCGGGCAGTTCTTTCTGGGCAATGCAACACGATGTAACACGCCTGATGGGCATGACGCGCCAAGTCAAAAACGGATAGAGATGGAAATGGAACTTCAGTAGTACATTGTGAAGCATTATAATCCCTATGGGGGTATTGGAAGTGCATCCTCTTGCATATTTCAGGTTGTGGTTGAAGAAAAAACTGCAGACAGGGACCAGACTTTCCACGAAAAGTTCTGAAGAAGCTAGGTGATAACATTATATAATATATTTACTCTATATATATACTGTGTATAAATGCATGCATGGAGCCTCTGCTCATCTGGGCAAAGTAGTGCGCAAGCCGGGGGTCGCGGGCGAAGTATACTCCTAGCATCTTGTTTCTAGAATGGAATAAATGGAAGTCAAAGCAGCAAGAACCAAACAAGACTAATATAGACTAACTAGCCTCCAGAAATTAAAGCAACGGCCAGCTGTTCCCCGAACCAAACACTGACTACCCATCGCCCTCTGTGGTCCTACACCATAGCGGTTGTGTCGTACATCCAGGTTTGCATGGCTGATACGGAATCCGTTGTCCAAGACAGCGTTCACAGCATCCTTGGCCGGGCATACAGCTAGAAACTGGTCAAGGCAACGTTACCAATTATTAAAAGCATGAATTCTTGCTGAGTGGTTTAACATGGTTTAACCCAGCTATTGGTAATGGATCAACATTATTGGTTTAACATGGTTTAACTATGTTTAACTCTTCACCAACCTATTCGTCCTATTCCCATTGGATCAGACCCAGACATCGGATATCATCGGATCTCGCCGCGGCTCCGTGCCGTGGAAGAGCCACAACTCCACGTGCTCCACATCTTTTTGAAGCTCGGCAGCCACAGCTTGGCGGTAGGCTGCGAAGGGCAGGTAGCTCGCCTGCCATGTCATGACTTCTGCGAGATGAAGAAATCTGAAGAAATTCGGCATCTTGGGACCATTCATTCCCAAATAAATTCCCATCAATTCAATATGATCAATATGATATAACTACGTATATGATATAACTCAATCAAACAAGCCGGTACCCACTGAAAGTATCTGAAAGTGGCTTCTTTTTGTATCCTAAACCCAACGGAAATCCATGGAAATCCCATTCGACCCAGCAGCTCCTGGCTCTCAAAACGCTCCAGACGTTCTACCGATGTGCCCTCTGGCATTGCTTCATAGAAGTAGGAGCAAACGGCCATACCTGCCAGCTGGGAAGGGGCTGGGAAGGGCACAAGCCCCTCGAATTGCAGAATGTACCAGCTGAGTACATTGGTTTGCAGATCTGCCAGTCAACAAGCACCAATGGACTCAATGCTCTCTGCTGGAATTTGTCAAAAAAACCTGGCATCTTCAGGAATGACAGCAAAAGAAAGTTGTGAGTTGTGACCCACCCTGCCTTCTTCGGACCATGGTCGAAGATCTTGTCTGCACGGCGGTTGCCCTTCGCTGCTCCAGTGATGTGGACGTCGTGTTTGCCAAGCCATTTGCCCCAAGACATTGCTAGGACCGAGCAAACAACATATTGGAAGCGGCAAGAGCCATGACCAAAAGAGGCCAAAAGTTGTATCACAGGGTGCCATGTTTTTTTGGCGACTGTGCATCTGGGGGATGGGAAGATTGCCATGCTCTGCAGATGATATTCGGCTTGCAGTAAGTGCTAGCAAGGCAACAACTTCAAATGTAAGTCTCAGACATTCTCAATCAACAGCCCAAAGGTATCTAAAGAGGCACTTGGCAAACAAAGCCGACAAAGCCGAATGGCGGGCGATTCCCTGCAACTCAACTCTTCGCTCATGCGTCTGGATCAGGGCCTCCTGTCACCCTGACCCATGCCCGAAGCTGCCCTGATGTGGCAAAGCTAATCGTAAACCATCCCCAACATAGATTTCTTGGGTATACCACCATTTCGGATGTAAAATGATCCCCAGTCATGGTTGGTGAATGGGATGGTTTATCAAGTTTATTATTGGGTTTACCGGATTATCATCATTAATGGATATTAATGGGTGCTATCGAGAGCTATAACCCATCCCACTATATAAATGGGGTAGCGGCTCCATGGTGAGTCGCTGGTGCTGTCCTGCCGTCCTGCCTCTCCAAGCAGCAGCAGGTCCACAAGCTCTGTGAGCGGACGTCCTCAGGATATTCGAAGCATTCCTTGAGTTCATGTTAATGGGATGTTAATGGAATGTCAATGGGATGTTACTCTAAAAGTAATGGGGTGTGAATTAACTAGCCTCATGTTCACGTTTTGCTCGTTTTGCTCGTTTTGCTCGGAGTCACTCAGGCCGGAACCATCTGAGAATTTATCATCTGAGCAGGGCCAGTGTCAGTGTCAGTTTTTTTCCAGCAGGTGTCCAGGGCAAACAATCACACGATACTCAAAGATATCCACTTGGACCACTTGGCATCTTGCTTGTAATGTCTTGTAATATCTTGTAATCATGGATAAAATGAATCAAACTCATAAAATCAACATTTTTGACGAGCCAGGCAGTCAGAGTCTGACATCGTCACTGGCTGAGGGAACTGCCCAAGCAGATGTTCTCATTGGTTCCGACAATGTCATCTAGAGACACGACCTGCCATGTGGCCCGAGGGGAACTCGGGGAAACTGATGATGTTGATATGTTGATGATTATTCAATGGATTTAGGGATGCCCAACTCTCAGATAAACCTAATATGATACAAATACGATCCTATAATCCTCTATGTTCAAATTCAGCTGAAGTTGATCAAACAGTGATAGATGCGCACCCTCTTGCCAACTTCATCCCGGTCGTCTCTGTCATCTCTTCTATGGCCTCAATGGACTGCACATTTCACGGGAACTGCACATGATTTTCAAAAATTCAACTACTTCCCCTTCAACATCCTTCAATCCTCGCAAACCGCATTTCTTGAGACATCATGCAATGATCGCTTCTTTCCTCTTTTCTGGTCTCAAATACATCTGAGACCGCGCAGGATTGAACATTGGCAGAAACGGACTGCAGAACAAAGTGCAAATCTCAGGAGTCAACTATGCCGCCCTCCTTGCAAACAGCTATAGCTTAGGTGAGACTCGCGTTGCTACACGGATGTGCATGGAAACTACCCAGCTGCCCGGCCCCGGCTCCTCTTGAGCGTGACTGGGCCCCAAGCCTGGGCCGTTCAAGTTCCAGAACATTGCAAGAGCCTGAAATTCTTTCCGTTTGATATATTTTGTGAATATCTGATGATGTTATACATAGTGTATATTGGTTTGAATTTGTTTGATGTGTCTTGATGTTTTTCGATTGATTTGTATATCAGCCCAGGCCTCCAAAACAAAGTTGACAAACGGTGTGGATAACAACAGGGCGCTAAGTAGGGGCAAATCCAAACCGGACGCCAGCCCACCCTTTGTCCCACAGTTTGCAGCCCAGCCTGGAATGACGATCACGACCTCAGAAGCTTGCACTTGCCATCCAGGATGTTCTTGTCATGTCGTACCCGATGTATATATATGTGTGTGTGTGTAATACATACATACATACATACATACATACATACATACATACATACATACATACATACATACATACATTAATACATTACATACATTACATACATTACATACATTACATACATTACATACATTACATACATTACATACATTACATACATTACATA
>Ga0126342_10022206_pt1 | contig 10508 bp, 14 predicted proteins | sample Cyp1metagenome_FD_92528 | JGI IMG/M metagenome (GOLD analysis project Ga0126342, IMG submission 92528) | Coral microbial communities from Lord Howe Island, Old Settlement Bay, Australia - Cyphastrea 1 metagenome | ecosystem: Host-associated > Invertebrates > Cnidaria > Coral ...
GAAAAAATATTTTTATTCAATAATTTGTACTATAAATATAGACATTATTCACAAATATTATATATATATATATTATGAATATAATATTATTCCATCTTATACATTTTGTACCCGTAAAATGTTTATTGGATATATATATATTATTATTATTATATATATATTATTATAATATATATATATATATATATATTCATATATATATATAAACAATATTATATATGTATGGAAAATAGTAAATAATCTATATATATATGTATATGTTTATATATATATATCCATAATATATATGTTTCAAAAATAAAACCGCATAATTTTAAACAATACAAACAACATATTGCACAAACATGTTATGTAGATATAAAAATTTCATGACATATGTTTTTTTCTTACTAGTTTCATAATTTTCAACACAACATAAATAAAATGATCAATTTAGTTAAACATTTTTTTTTCAAAACGTTTTAAGAATTTATCAGTGTTTCGTCAATAGTTCGTCAATAGTTCGTCAATAGTTCGTCAATGGTTCGTCAATGGAAACTATAGTTCGTCAATGGTTCGTCAATAGTTCGTCAATAGTTCGTCAATATGCTTTTAAAGTTCGTCAATGATTGACGAACTAGTTTTCATTGACGAACTATTGACGAACTATTGACGAACTATTGACGAACTATTGACGAACCATTGACAAACTATTGATAAACTATTAACAAACTATTGACGAGCTATATGCACAAACACATATACATATATACACACATACACACATACATACATACATACATTAATTACATGCATGCATGCATGCATGCATACATACATACATACAAAGATACATACAATTTTTTGACACAAAAGAAATAGGTACAACTATAATGTAGTTGTGCCTATTTATTTTGCGTTCAAACCATGCATACATACATACATACATACATACATTAATACATTCATTACATACATACATTAATACATTAATTACAAATACATACATACATACATACATACATAGATAAATAGATACATACATACATACATACATTACATACATTACATACATTACATACATACATACATACATACATACATACATACATACATTAATTACATACATTAATTACATACATTAATTACATACATTAATTACATACATACATACATACACACATACATACATACATTACATTACATTACATTACATTACATTACATTACATTACATTACATATATATATATGTACATATATAATCATATATATATATGATTTGATTTTTCACATCCAAGAATATAATACATTGTTCATCCAAGTACATACCAATAGATTCCGGTATACTTCAATGTTCTCGGAGCACAGCCCAGGAAGACAATGGATGAGCTGATTCCTGTGGTTCTGGATTCATCACTGAAACTGAACACTGAATGCTAGCAACTTGAATGCATAAGTGTATACAAATACATAAACTTTGTCAAATTGATGTTGAACTATTTGCTTATATAGTGTGACACTGTTGTTATGGTTCAACCAAAACCTTTTGATTTTGTTCTGCATCTAAGTTGTTACACCCACAAGCAACATTGTCGACGTGGAGCGCCGCCGAAGAAGAATGCCAAACATCTCCACTTGGGTGTGTTGGGGAGCCCATGCATAGACCCTTTGCTGATATGTTTTGATCAAATTCTTTCTTGTGTAATGAAGTTTCGGTTTGCAATGTTCAACAATATATTGTAATGCTATCTGATATATATATATATATACACATAGTTGTTTGATGGAGAATGTCAATGTTAATGTATAATTATATATATATATATATCTGTATGATGACAATATACATATATATATATATATTCATACAACATTGGTGCATTGTATTTTTTCCAAATCCATCAGAAACCCAAGGACTGGACACTATGGGGTTCCCGATTGGGAGTTGAAGGGCGCTCTATACCAGTGTTTTTGGTTGCGTTTCTTGGTATGGACCTGTATGTGTGATGATTGTTCATTTCATTACGATTCTGAATCGTTAGCTCTATCTATGTGTGTTGTACCTAGGTGTAAATTGCTTTTGCAAGAGCCACCAGATCTTGCCTTACATGAAAATGTTCTTCAATTTCCACAAGAGAAGATGGCCGATCTCTTACGTGCCACCGTCTTGTTTGCGTATGCAACGAAACACACCATGTGCAGAACCAGCACTGCATTATTTTGTTTTGGAGGTACTATGTTTGAGATGCTCGGCATAGCGAAAGTGGATCCCACACAATGTGGATTTCCTATCTCAAGGAGCCGTCAGTACCTTCTGCTTGCGTTATCATCTTCGGGGATCAAGTTGCTCATCATTGATGTGCAGTGTTGTTGGGTTGTTGTATGTGCTGAACGATATGTTTGTATCAAGTAATCTCATTCCTTCTAATATCTAACATTACCAAATAAATGTTTCCAAATACATTCAAATAATAGTTCAAACTCAGACTCAAACTATGGTTTTTGTGGTGTGTTTAATATTAAAGGGAAAGAAATAATGTTAGTTTTGAATTGATGATGTTTAGTTAATCTGAGGTCAACCATCAGCCTTCAGCAGTTTTGTGACGCTACGTCTATCACAATGGACTCGATTGGAATGCACAACTTCCACAACATGCTCTCGACCGCTGAACACAAAGATGATCTAACAGGGGCCTACCGAACTCGTTTCCAGCTTAGATATGTTGTATGATGTGTTGACAAATATGTTGATTTCAGCGTTGCTTTAATGTTTCATGATTCACATTATCATGGTTGAGGCTTACAGGCCTACTTGACAAAGTTTCCGGAGGGTGCTGCATTCGATTTGAATCAGAACATTCAACGTGGCAAAAAAGCGTATGATGTAATGTTTACCTTGACAACAGGTTGTAGCCATGTCTGGTTGGTCAAACCAGCCAGATACTTGACAGGAACCGAAGAACTGTTGATGCACAGTATTCCCATTAGCAAGGAAGCAGCTGATATAATGAAAGCAACTCAGGTTGTTATGAAAGGCCAATCGCATTCCAGCCAATGCTTTATGGCAGGAAATTCCATGCATGGTGCCAATGTTGGCACATGTATCGCTTATGCGCTACTTTTCACACGTTCCACCTAGTGGATACCAATTCATGAGAATCGGATTGAACAATCTTTTCTTACAGCACTTACTCCCAGTGAATGTTCAATCTCTGCCTTAGGCAAACCAAAGGGGAAAAAAACGCGCTGTAGTCTTGCTGGATAAGCCATGTGTTGTGGATCAATCAACACTTGCTGCGGTGACATGTTTAGCATATGCAATTCTATTCAAACCGCGAGTTTTTTTTTCAGCCTTCAAGGAAAGTCTTTGGTAGGGCAGTAGGGCAAACTTGTTGTGTGATGTCTGATCCTCCTGGCGCTGACGGGAAGTGCCAGATCCGTGTTTTGTGCCTTTGTCTATAATTATATGTACCACGTATATACATTGACACGTTGCGAGACTGGTAGGACTGGTAGATTTGTTGAACCACATAGTTGACTTTCTGAGGTGCATGGATTGCAATGAAAGTCATGCGCCTGGTGAGGGTGTACACAAGTACGGGAAGTCTTGGAAGTGTGCAAAGTGTCACAGCGCACAACGGTGGTTACGGGAGAATGATCCGGATTGGTCTGGAAAGTCTGCACAGGAAAAGAAAGAGCTGGTCTTAGCCAATCGTGACCACGGTGGGCGTGGATGTGCACGACGCCTCCAAACTTGCCATAAGGCCTGTTATGTTCAATATCATATATGTTGTTCAATTTCAAGTGTTGACATGTGTTTTTTTGATCGGATTGATTGATATTGCATACAATGTTTGTGTTACAATTTCACCTTTGTTTTTCAGGTTGAGGTCGACCACTATGAGAACAGAGACGATGAAGTTCCGTATCTCACTAAGAACAGGCAGGGTATGTTAATGCTTGTTTTGCAATATACTTGCCCACGCAATACAATATATTTCTCTATGTATCCTTCCGCCTCAGGTTCATTCACAAGGGGATGAAATGGTACGGATGGACACCGGAACAGGCTGAGGACGAGTGGGACAAAGCAGTTCGAGATGTGAATGTGAAAAGAAGGAAGGACGAGTACGGTGAATTGACAATTGCCAAACTTAAAACTGCTGTTCACCATGTAGGTGTTCGTGTCGGAAACAAGAGATCAATTGGCGAGACGAAGAAATTCAACGCAGAAGACCAAGAGGCAATCACTGATGCCAAAGAATGTTCAAGCCTCAACTCAACATTAAATATTTTGTTGGAGATTATGAAAAAAACAAGTTCATGATGTCATGTGTCATGTGTTATATCATATCATATCATATACATTCTGATTTGGGACTTGCTTGTGTTTAGGTGTACTACGCTCTAGAATGGACGTCGAAGTCGGAATGTCTTTGCCATCAATAGGACTGAATCTGAACTTTCAGAATGTGATCTTTAGTCATATTGTGTTGAGCACATGTGCATGAATACACTAAGTATTTCATCATTACTCACATCACCGCCAGGAGACGACGATGCAGGCTTTGCACGACCGAAGGCGAAACCAAAGGCAAAGGGCGGACCCAAGAAAGCAACCAAAAAAACAAAAGCATTGGGTGATGGTGAAAATGAAAATTCCGAACCATCCCGAAAGAAAGCAAGAGTAGACAAAGAAGCAAAACAGAGACTTGATGCTTTGAAGCTACAGACAGACATGGTGCACATGTCACAGAAATGGACAAGCCGTATCAAGACGTTGAACATTGAAGTGACAGCTTCCATACAATCTTGTCAAGATTTCCCACACCTTGCACCGTTTCTGGATAAAATTATGTTATGTTGATTCTTCTTTACACATGTCGCTTTCATATGTTTTCATTTAGTGATTTATGGTTTATATGTGTTTTGAATGTTTCAATTTGAGATCTTGACTTAGGTTGCGAGACGAGGTCTTGAAAGCGTTTGAGAAGTATGCAGTGGCAGGACCAGCGGTTTGTGCTTCACCTTCATTGACCAATACGAGATTGGCAATGATTCAGGATTCAAGTGTTGAGCCTGCCCCAGAAGTCAAAGTGTCACGTTCAGCGGCACTGGTCGAACCCACCAAGCAAGGTTTGCAGCAATATGATAAAATGATGTTGGACTTGGAGTCAACATTGAACAGATTCATCAAGCAATTGGACAAAGAAACCCAAGAAGCGCAAGAGGTCAAAGAGAAAAACCGTATTCTCCAAGAACAACTCGAGAAACGTTTGGCAAAGAAAAAAGCGGCATCAGAATCAGCTATTGAAAAGGGTAAGAAGGTTCGGAGGTTGAGTTCAAAATTGAAATACGTTTGAGTCTTAAGGTTTCAAAACAACTTCCACTTAGGGGGTTCTGTTTCAAGTATTGTTGGGGAAGTAGTGTTCAAATATAAACGATGCCGTTCCTATTCACCCCAAGGCGGGTCTACGGGCTGCAGCGTTGGAAGACTCAGAATCAGGTGCAGGTGCCAAAGGCACAGTTGTCCAGGCACATGATGCTACTACTGATGATGCTGGTAATGATGAAGGTGAATGTGAGTGGAAGGTGGGTGCGGAATTGGCATCACGGTTGGAGGATACGTTGCCATGTGAAAACACGGTGGACTTGAAGCATGGACTGGCATTCATTCAACCAACTGTCTTCGGTTTTCCTGATGCGGTTGACTTTACCAACTATGGATACTCCATCGACTTCTCGTGTGAGATCTACAAGAAAAACATACCGGATGAAGAAGAGGGAGACGGTGCAAATGAAATGGAAGGGAATCATGCTTACACATCGACCACAATGTTGAAAGACATAGTGGACCCCAAAACTGCTATCAATGAGAAGGAACGCGTCATTTTGGAAAGTGTGCTGTTTGGACACTTATCATGCTAAACTTAAGAATGTTTTGTTATTTTGATTTTGATATGTTTATGTCGAGTTGCCATTTCGGTCATACTTGGTATGTATACCTTATACCATAGGTTTCCTCAATTGGTTGTTGAAGATGCTTGTGAATGATCATTTGCTGTTCTCAGGACCTATGAAAGCTCGAGAGTGCCTTGGGATTGATTATCCTATTTCAGAGTACATCAAGATGCTGCAAGGGAGGTTGCAGTACACAGGTCCAGAATTCACATGGTGTGGACTCGGCAAGTTGTTTTGGGGGAAAATGGTGTGCATACTCAGTGGTGAACGTATCACGGCGGGGATTCCGATTTCTCACTTTGTGGGTGACATCGAAGGGGGTGCAAACTTTGGAGATATCAACACAAAGTTCACTCGTATGTCACGTGACAATGTCGTCAAAGCTGGTGGCTTTTGGGCATATCTCAGAGCAGGGCAGGGGATCGTCATACCACCAGCGTACATCATCATGGATATCAATCGGGGTGCCACGGATTACACGGCTGATGCAGAGGATGAGGAAACTGCAATAGCAGCAGTTGATACCATGGTTTCGAGGTTCAATTCAATCTGATATGTGTTGTTTAGTTTGTGGTGAGATGATAGGTTCTTTAGATAAATCAGTTCTGAAGTTCAAACTTGGACATACATGTCCCTTGTACAATAGTTTGTCAATCTGCCGTGCCCGCAAGGTATTCCCGACGCTGACCAAAGACCAGATTGACAACTTTGACACTTCCGTCTACGAAGTTGCTATCAAAGCATGCTCCGGTGTTTTTGAGAAATTCGGGAATGAGTTGGCATCAGGGAAAGAGCTCACCAACATTGTTCGTGCCGCGGTTCTTTCCAGTACGAAGCATGAAGACAAAACACCATCGAAAGAACATACTCAGCTTGTTGAGGGGACTACGGAGTATATCAACGGATCATGGACCAACGCACCAGAATCTCTTAGCATTGCACTGGAAATGGCTGACAAACTTTTCCAGCTCATTTGCCGGAAAGCCGTGGATGCTTAACTTGGTATATGTCAGTTATATTATAAGTTATGAGTTGGTTGTTTGCTTGTAGGTATGTTTTGAAACACATAAAAACTAAACATGTATCTTTTTAAAGGATCGTTAGCTTTGCACTCAGGATTCTGACATGGACACTGACGGTTCCCAGCAAGCAGCGCTTTATTCTCGTGTGGTTGATTTATTGACTGGCCCACTCACAAGCAAAGTGGTGACCATGGGTGAGATGTATGATGTGGGGAAGCAAAGACAGCCTCATTCAGAAGAATTCGATACTCTTTGGGATGACCTGATTGCGAATGCACACCACCGGATTTACTGTGTACCATGTCCTGACAACATATTATGTGTGTATGTGTTTAGTGTGTGCTTTCACTATGTTTCAGTTTTAGTTTCAGTTGTTCTTTTTGTTTGGCACTACTAGCTATCAGCAGGCTTCAGGTTCATGGGGTTGGACATCCAATGATATTGAAACTCCTACTGACACCTAAGACTTAAGACTCAAGACTTACAAACTTACAATAAGAATGAGAGATACAACGCAATTCTGCCGCACAAGCTAAGGCAATGGATGATGATGATTTGGTCGCCAAACTCTCAAAACTTTCAGAGCCTGAGATCGATATCTTGTGCAAGCACGTGAGTCTCATGGATGTGTTTCCCACTTTTCAGAAATGGATCCAAATGACACATGGTGAGCAAGATTTGGAGTTTGGTGATAGCAACGCTGACCGGGCTTGTCAGTTGCATGACTTCACACACTTCATGGACTCCATGCAGGGCGAAACATGGGATGCATTTCAAGTCTTGCTGAATATCAAATCTGGTGGACTGGTGTCGTCAGCTGCGTCGGGTGCTGACAAGTCAACTGTTGTTGATTTGGGGAAACCCAACCCTTCCCAGGCAGCAGAGCATGTTGACACGACAATGGAGAACATTTCCCCAGAGGCAAGTCTCCCAGACACTGTGCCAGCACAGTTCCCAGAGAAAAATGATGAAGCACCAGCACACGAGGCAAAGTCACCACCACCTGCAAAGACCATGGCATCTAGCGCAGCAAAGTCACCAACAATGCTTCCACCATCCGTCCCGAAGCAAAGCGAAGCATTGGCAAAGAACGCATCTCCCGTGCCCGCACTGCAGCCGCCAATTCCGAAACCAATTGAAGCAGTGGCAAAGAGCATATCGGGTGCAGCTCCACCCCCAAAAGCAACACCGCCTGGGGAGGAGGACGGGACTGGACTGGACTGGACAGACCGCAGACTGTTAATTTGTTTTTTTCCAGTTGGGTTGGTCGGGGTCAGTTTGTGCAACTTTGGGTTCGAAGTTCTTTTATGTTCAGTTCAGGTCTCCACAATGTTGAACTTTGGTACGTACCCTTACTGTATCATGGTCTATAAGGGTTGCAAGGGTTACAAAACTTAGTTGTTGGGGGTTCAATTGTTATTATGTATCCTCAACATGGATATTTGTTTGCATATGCAGGAGCCGAAGGGAGCCAAACCGACAGCCATGAAGTCTGCACAGACCTCTTCAAAGGCAATGACTTCCGTTTCAGTTGAGGCATCTAGTACAGAGAAGACAGACAAGGTTGATGTTGCAGGAGGCAAGGCTACCATGGAAACCATTGGGGGGGTTCCTGTAGCCAAGTCGCCTGTAGCCAAACCAACTACCAAAGCAAAGGCAGCGGCTGAACCCGACAATACAGCAAAACCTATCCCGGCAGCAAAGGCAAAGACAATGTCAGTGCCAAAGGCAAAGGCAAAGGCTGATGCTACACCCACACCCTCGGTGGCAGAAGAGACAACAAAAAAGAAAAGGCATTCCAAGCAAGACCAAGTCACCTAGTTTCAATTTAGCTGAGCTATTCGTTTTTTCACATACCCCTGAACCCACCAGTGGATTTGGTGTATGTTTATGATGTTTATTGTTAAACATGTTTTAAGTTTTAAGTGGTCAAATTTCGAACCACTCAAATTCAAGTTACTCAGGTGGACAACTTCTTCAACATCTCCCAGCGAAAGGCGAGCAAGGACAAGGAACCCAAGACTCCCAAGACAAGCACCAGCAAGGCAAACGCTAAGGGAAAGACGAAAAAGTCACCAAGATGCAAATAATATGACATATTTTTTCAACCCAAAAAGATAAGAAAGTGTGCAATTGTTTCAAAACAACTATGTTTGGGTGAAGTCGATGCTTGTTATGTTTATTTTTCTTTGATGTACTTTGAAACTTTGTACTCACACACCGTAATATAACACGATTTTTCTGTGATGAATATGAACTACAAAATACTATGTTGTAAGTAATCCATAATTGTAGTTATATATTGTGGCTATATCCTATCGCGGTTGGCTTTTGAGGGTGTGCAGTGTGTGGTCCTGCTGTTGCTATGTTTCAGGTCTACATGTGCTTATCGCGTATATATATATATATATATATATATATATTTATGGCATATATAGTCATGATTATATGCAGATAAACGTTTGTGTGCCCCGTCTGCCTGTGTTGGTGCTGTTGGTACGCATTCAGTTCGCACGCGGGTGTGATATTTTTTCTTAAGCGTAGGCAACAACAAAATCGTTAGTTTTTTATGTTATGTAACATGTAGTAATATAAATTATACTATACAATACTTATATATACATATTTCCAAAGGATTGTTGCCACCAGTGACTCAGGTGATGATCTTCAACATTGCCAAGGGGATGTACATCACGGTGTGGCCGGGATTTCTGGGTGATTTATTGAGCGAATGAACTCAAATGTGAGTGGTGCGAAAATCAAATCATAAAACTCATAAAACTAAACTTAACCACACTGTATAAATACAAACATACCTACATACATCCATCCATCCTTACATCCATCCATCCATCCATTACATATATGTATATAATACATTATATGTTTCTTCATCCTTTCAGTTGTAATTCAAAACCAACTACTTTGCTGAAGAGAGAATGGCACCGGAAAACTCACAGCGCGACACGTCTCACTCTCATATGGAGTATGGTGCGAAAATCAGATCATAAACTCATAAGACTAAGCCAAGTTCTATATATATATAATATTTCTTTGTCATTTCAGCTGTGAAACAAAACCAAGTAGTTTGCTGATTGCTGAAGAGAGAATGGCACCGGAAGACTCAAAGCGTGGCGTGTCTCACTCTCATATGGAATATGGCGCGAAAATCTAGTTCTAGTTCTAGTACTTCTTTGTCATTTTTAGCTGGTTTGCTAATTGCTGAAGAGAACTCAAAGCGTGGCGCGTCTCACAACTCTCAAGTGGACCAGAACCCAATGTGGCAGAAAAGAATGCTTAGCGTCTTATAAATTTGGTGGAATGTGCAGCTGCATGCACATAATATTAAATTTTTGGAGTTTCAATCTAGAAGCCTCCCAGTCGTAACGTACCCTTCCCCCATGATACCTCGTCGGAATTAGTATATATACATATATATTTTGTTGGGAATCAGTTATAAGAATGTACAAGTGGAAGTCCTGAACTCATCGAATTATTAGGAGCGTTACTCTAAAAAGTAGTGTATAAATATGTAGGTGTTAACC
>Ga0126342_10022207_pt1 | contig 10507 bp, 7 predicted proteins | sample Cyp1metagenome_FD_92528 | JGI IMG/M metagenome (GOLD analysis project Ga0126342, IMG submission 92528) | Coral microbial communities from Lord Howe Island, Old Settlement Bay, Australia - Cyphastrea 1 metagenome | ecosystem: Host-associated > Invertebrates > Cnidaria > Coral ...
AAACCCTTGGGCTGTCATTTTGCAGGGTTGAATTTTTGGTCAGATGTCAAACAACTACCTGACACTGACATGATGCACCTCTTTGCATTGCAGCAAAATGGCCGCGCTTTCCTATATAATTAGTTAAGTTATATTCCATGTTAGGTAAGTCAATATATCATACATGAATATATTACATATATATATATATTACATATATATATGTAATATATATATATATGTAATATATATATATATTAACATATTCCTTTCATATGCCCATCAAAAAACAATGTTTTTCTCACCACCAACAGCAACGGTTTTTCGGCAACGCGCAGAACACTTGGGGCTGAACAGCGCGATGATCTTCACCTTCAACTTCATGGCCATCGTCCCCTTGGCCAGTGCCGCGGCAGCGAATGTCGCCTTTGGATGTCTGGATTTACGCAGTGGATCTGGATTTAGTTGCTATATTTAGTTTGGGATTTGGGACTATGCAACCCTAGAAATATGGTATTTTATATCATTTGTTGAACAAGACTCGTTTTTTTTTGCGTGAGTGTGTAGAACCAGGAGGTACTGGAAATGCTGGGTAAACTGACTGCAGGGTTGTTTTGCCACCAGAACGAAGGGGGGGAATGAAATGCTTAGCTCAAACTGGACTTTCTGCAGAGAATCCATCTGCGGACGCGAGCCATGCTTTAGAACGGCTAAAGTGCAGTTGGCGAATGGATCAATAGCTTGATATGGCCATTTTCCATGTGGATGATACATGATGACACTATCTCATAAAGCAAGAGAGCTGGGAATGTGGGATTGTTTTTTTTTTTTTAATTCAGATATCTTCCATTCTACGAAAACACATGGGTGCAAAGTAGTTTCTGAATTGTTGAGCAGCTCAGGGGCTTTCTAGTCAGCAGCAAATGCCACGTTGAAGGAATGGTGAACAGTGAACTCTGTAGAATCAATGCTGCCTATTCTGCAGGAATGCTGTTGTTGAAAAAAAAACACTCTGCAGTTTTGTAAGAAATACAACACTTTTGCAAGGAATCCTTTTTGAATAACAACTGCTGCTATTGAACAGATGTTAACAGTATGTAAGTTTGATTGCTTTAAACACAGAACTTTACTACATTTTGGAAGAAGGAACGATGTGTTCCAAAAACCAAACGGAAATAGGCATGCGTAGGGTTGGCTATTGATGAGAATGGTGGTAGTGGGCTTATGTACAAGCAGGGCATTTTGGAAGCTGCAACTTTTCACCCCAGAATCTACGAGCTATGATGGCACAATGGCACGCCCTTGGTTTCGGCCGAAATTTGGTAAAAAAAACTGTACCACTGGACGATTCGTAACCTGGTTGATGATTATAAGTGAGTACAGTTTTTATGGTGATTATAAGTAGCTTATGTTACTTATTATTGGTTGATGATTATAATGATTACAATAACATGATTATAAGTAGCTTATGGTGATTATGACCCCCCAATCAATGTACTCAATAAATCTGAGATAGCCTTTCGCAACCCTTAAGAAGCCTGGTGCCATGGTTTTTACATCAAACCATGGCTGTTGAATGTTGTAGTTCCATTATATAACAGGATAACCTACCTGTTACACATGAGTTATACCCTCCAGTTTGTTTAACACGGATATTGACACCTCACCATGCGTAGTTCAATTTTCCGAATGGGAAGGAATGGGCTTTCCATATCTACGTCATTTTTTTCTGGCGGCAAAGTTATAACTAACCTTGCTGGGTTAAAGGTCACAACCCACATCCATCCAAGCCCAATGATACATGGGATCATCCTCAGTTCTCGGTCAGGCATTTTAGGCGCTGCCACTGAATCCATGGCGTCCCACACGGGAGAGATGATTGGAGGAGTTCTTTGCATGGCTTTCATGGATATTTTCCAGAACATGTCCAGATTTTCCCTGGAAGAATCAATGAAAACTACCCTCTGGTAAACTAACAGTTTGCTATTGAAAATGACCATTTATAGTGGATTTTCCCATTAAAAATGGTGATTTCCCATAGTTATGTTAGTTTACCAGAGGGTATATATTGATTGCCATGAAATGCTCCGATTCACGCAATGTTGCTGGACACATCCTTCTTTTGTGCGATCGCAATAGACTTGTCTGCGGCTAGAAGGGAAAGCCGGGCAACGTGATCCATGACCCGCAAAAAAGTCGGATCAAGTCCCTTTCCCATTTCACTAGGCAAAAACTCGTGGGTTTGGTAAACAACATATATCCATTTATGACACCATTGAACATAGCTACACTTCAGTAATCCACCATGGCAATCGAAGATTTTGGTTCAGGACTCCTGAATGCGACCTTTGGCAACGCCGTTGCACCTCGGCGTCAACGCACTGGTCTGGTTTCCCGGGTGACCAAGAAAGGCCGTACCGGTGTCACAGAGGCCCTAGGTATGGCATTCCAAGTGATGCCGTTGTTAAACCCCACTGTAGACATCCCCAATTTTTGATGTGTGGCTCTGTTTTTTTTGTGTGCACTCAGACGCTTCTTTTTTTTGCTTAAAAAAGGTCGGTTTAAAACAAGGCTAGGTGAGACCACCCATCAGAGGGGGCCTTCTTTGTGGAGACCTAAGGAGATGATTATGTGCATGCAGGTGCCTCTGAAAAAGGGCAGGTAGCTGGGCGCCAGTGACTACTGTTTATTTTTTGGTAAAGCAACGATTCGATGGTGATCAAACTTGGGGTACTCAGAGCGCTGGATGCGTGATTTCAGACCCCAAAAAAGATCAGAATCTGAAAAAAAGGTATGGGTCTTTAGTTACTAAAGCCACACCCATATATCATATATATATATAATCTATTATATAATGTCTTTCTGTTGGTGAAGATGATGAGAATGGTTGAGTGTGGTGGATCTGTTCGGGGTCAGTTGTAATATCCAATGGGATTCGAACGTAGACCTACCCTCTGGTACTTCAACATAACCATGAAAAATGACCCATGAAAGTAGGTGATTTACCTATATACTATGTATATATTATGTATATATATATATATACACATTATTTCATGGCCATGGCCTCCATGGCTAGGTGAAATTACCAGGCACTCATCCACCGGAAGTCTTTTTGCATGTTGGATGCGCCAAAGCATCAACTGAATCATTTTTCGCCACATTTACCAAAGAGCCACCAGTTTTTGTGGCTGGTTTCCAGATGATTTTGTCAATTGGTTCTTGGATTTTGTAGCTGGCAATCGTATGACATGAAACTGAGCGGATCGGTGCGAAGCTGCGAAGCTCGTCTGGAATCAGTTGGTGTCCCTGCTCCATCATGCCAGTTGCGTGGATTTTTTGCTGGCTGTGCCACTCAATTTTTGTTGTTTTCAGCACGATTTTTGCTCTCCAGCAATCCAACTGGGTAAAGGAAGAATACACTTTTACAGATGATTTCATCGACCCTGTCTTCATGATCTATAATGTATATCCAGGATTACAAAATACACCCAGTTGATAAAAATAGGGGGTATCACAAAATTTGGCTCTTCATTTATGCCTACTATTCATTAGGGCCCCCTTTTTTTCGCTTCGCAGGCGGTCAAAGCTGGATTGGTAGAAGTGGTGCAGGGCAACTTGCAGCTTGGATCAATGTGATCAAAGACGAGGGATGACATCAGCAGATCATCCCCAAACTATTTTGTTGATGTATTTGAAAGGGATTCGATTGAAACTAGCTTCTCCGCTAATTTTGGGTTTCTGCGATGTATAATGTGAAACTCCGTTTCTTTGGGTGTTGGAGAAGGAAAGAATGTATATAGGGACAATTCAACCTACTTGGCAGCAGAGGACACGGACATTTGCTGGTAATGTCTCTGCAAGAGCTGTGGGTGATAACCAAGAAGGACAAAAATGCAAGAGACAGAACAGCGAGCATGACCGGGGGGTCATGGTCAATCACATCATATGTAGGATGAATTTCAATTGTATTTTAACCTCATTCTCCAATTCTGCTCTATATAGTACATACTACCGGTATATAGAAGTTTTCATCCATTGATTCTTATCATTTCCGGCTACATCACTCTTGTTTTTCACGGAAGAGGTGTTTTCGAAACATTGGGTGGCAAAGAATTCTTCAAGAAGATAGGCAAACACATCTCCAACTAAAATTTGCCAGTGTCCCAATGACGCAACCCGTGGCCTTTAAGTTGTAGCCAAAGGTTGACACCTTCATCATAACTTTGAGACAATCAGCCGACCTACATTTGAGACTTACAAAGTAGCAAGGGAGCCTTCTGTGAAACATAAATTTATTAATGTTTTTTTTTTTTACGATTTCAATATGAGGAATTTTATGATTGGTTTTTTTAATGTTTTTTTTTTTGTTTCATGTTTTTTTTTTAATGATTGAATTTATGATGACATTTATGATTTCTGGACCGCTTGGGCCCGGGAGCACCCGGTCCTCGGAATCATAAAAAATCATATTTTTTTCATAAACAAAAACATTTTTTTTCATAAACATATCATAAAATTTTCATTAAAAAACTAGCAATTTAATTAAGAAAAACATAACATTTTCATAAAACAAATAAACAATTCACTACAAAATCATATCATTTTTGATTTTTTGATGTTTCTTCTTACCCGTTCAAATTCATTAAAACACAAATAACATAGAATTGTCATTGAAAAAAACATTAAATTTTCATAAAACAAATCATAAAAGTTGCATTAAAAATATATGTAAAAAACATGAGAAAACATGAACAACATATAAAATAGTAATATATAATCTTTTTGTTTTTTTGATGTTTTTTCTTACTCGTTCAAATTCATAAAACAATGGTAACAAATCATTCAAAAACATAGAGTTTTCATAAAACAAATCATAAAAGTTTCATTTAAGACACATTTAAAAAAACATAAAAAACATAATAAACAAATCATACAATTTTCATAAGAATAATCATAAACTGTCGATTTTTTGATGATTTTTCTTACCATTTCAAATTCATAAAAAACATAATAAAACATAAACATTTCGTAAAAAATCATTAAACAATCACAAAAACACATAAAACAATGACACACACAAATCATAAAAAGCATTTAAACCATATTTTTTTTAAAAATATTATTTAGTTTTATTCTGATTTAAATATATATATATAATATTTAAATGTTTTTTAAAAAATGATTTCGAGAACTGGACTCTCCCGGGCCCAAGCGGTCCAGAAATCATAAATTTCGTCATTAAAGAATCATAAATTCAATCATTAAAAAACCTAAAACATCATATCTGACAATTTGCCGTTTTTTTCCGACATAGTGAAATCATTAAAACAACATAAACAAAGATCATAAATAGAATTATTTATATAATTCTTGTTTTAGCTTACTTTCAAGGTCTCAAACCTACATTTAGGTCCCTTTGTCTCAGAACCCCCAAATCGATGCCGAAAATAACTATTTCTCACTATTTCATGGTATTTTCGCAGCTTTTAGATGATTTTTCCCACCCATAACCATTTAGAATCAACATTTATAGAGGATTTTCCATGATTTTCCGACCAAAACCTCCATTTTTGCTTGGGATTCTCCAGGCATTTTTCGTGTCAACGCACCAAGCCTCGAGGTTAGGCTCTGTGCTGTCCAACTTGCTGCTGGTCCTGGGGATGGCCATTTTCTGTGCCTTGGATGCAGGCTGCGGCCCAAGTTGTGGCAGGTTGTGGCTGGTTGATAGCCTTTGGTAAACTAACAGTTTGCTATTGGAAAATGGTCCATTTATAGTGGATTTTCCCATTAAAAATCACCATTTATAGTGGAAAATCACCATTTTCAATGGGAAAATCCACTATAAATGGTGATTTTCCATAGTTATGTTAAATTACCGGAGGGTACATCCCAAGAATGGTGCACTCTGACTTGATGACGTTTATGGCATTGGGTGAATCCCACATTAAAGTTTGCTTTCGCACACCTGGCCGCAACGTTCGCCCACAGAACTTTGTGGTTTCAAAGAATATTGATTCAAGGGAATCTTAAAGATGTTTCAAAAGAGTTTCTAGGGAATCATCAAACCCCCACCACCGTTAAAGTTTATATTCACAGGAATTTGCAAGGAGTTTACGTTTTAGGGTTTAGGGTTGATGATGCTGTTGATGATGATGATGAAGAAGAAGGAAAAGAATAAGAAGAAAATCATGATGATGTTGCAGAATTCAACACACAGGTTGCTAAGCTGTGCGTTGCAAGATGAAAGCCACGATCATGGACATGTGCATTTTGTCCCACAAAACACAGTGTTTTTTGATGTTCGGACACGTCGTGGACGTCGGATAGTACAGTAAAAAGTACAGTAATTGATTCAAAAACAGGAGATGAGATGATGATTTTCCCGAGAAATGGATCACATCACAAGTGATCAAGATGATGATCTGAGTGATAAAACTCGGCGCCGCATGGCGCCGCGCACATGATGAAAGAAGGGAGCACCCCTCGACCTGAGCGTGCCTTCACTGCTTTGAGGTGCTGGCTTGAAATTTCACAACCGGCAGTTCAACGCCGTAGGTTCGGGAAGTTGTGGGGAGTGGGAGCGACTTTGCACTGGTGATACTGCTGGGAATCTACAAAAAGGTGGGAGATATTAGGGTGCTCATTCTTAAGGTCTCCTTGGACCCTGAGTTTTAGGCCATAAATATCCATAAATATGGATTGGAGATGAACTTTGTACCTTGAAGTTCTTCAGTTGACTGCTGGCTGATTCACATGTTCTTCAGTTGGATTTCAAAATTTATCGTGGCTCGCTGTTTTAATTCTGTGCGATTCTGTTCGAAAGTGAAACAAGGCGGTGCAAACCTACTTAGCTAAGTTGGTTTATAAGTAGTTGAACGATTGGGTTTCTGGTAGATTCTGGTAAATGTATCCATCGTTAGATAGATAGCTTAGAAACCATATTACTGCAAGGCACAACCTCGAACAAGCCCCGGGCCCCTAGCTATCCTCAGGTGCTGCTGCGAACATGTCCTGCCTGGTGGTGGCCTCCATTAGCAGCTGATTCTAGAAATGTTGGGTTGTCAGGGAAATTTTGGCACCAGAAATAGGGAATTTAGATGGATTTTCCTGTATTTTTAGAAGTATATTGATACCATTTTAATGGGAAGATGGAGGTAGTCAGTGAACATGAAGAGTTTAGATAAAGATGTGGTCGATTGTAGTCTGCAGTACTCCAGTGATATATATATATATAAGCGTCAAAAAGGGGATGAGTTAAGCAGCAAAAGCTGAGAATTTAGATCTGCGGAGATTCACAGGGCAAAATTGGGATGTGCCACCAGCAAAAAGTGGGATATTCCACCAGCAAAGACTTGGATGGGAATTCCACCAGCAAACACAAAGGGGAATTCCACCAGCACCCGTAAGACATGCAGATGGACTGGGCAATGTTTTGATTCGTAGCCGTCATACCCGTTTTTTCCACTGCGCATACACCTGGGATATCACCAAAGATGAGAATGTATGTACCCTCTGGTAATTTAACATAGCTATTGAAAATGGCAATTTCTAGTGAGTTTTCCCACTAAAAATGGTGATTTTCCATAGCTATGTTAGTTTACCAGAGGGTAACTCCATCTGAAACCATCTTTTTACATTTCCATTTGGGAAGCTTAACATCTGTGGCCATCTAGCTATCCAAGCCGCGAACTTGGAAGTACGGAAGATACGATCCATTGACTTAAGGGAAAATCAAAGAAAACCATGGTTTGCTCCGAAACATCGGGTTTTTCTGATGGAATCCTGCCCTACGCACACACACACATATATATACATATGTATGTATGTATGTATATATGTGTATATATATATGTATGTATATATCAGTGTAAGTATGTATAGATAGATAGATAGATAGATAGATAGATAGATACATAGATACATAGATAGATGGATAGATTAGATAGATGGATGGATGGATGCATGGATGGATGGATGGACAGACAGATAGACAGATAGATAGGATTAGATAGGATTAGATAGGATTAGATAGGATTAGATAGGATTGGAAAGGATGAGATAGGATTAGATAGGATTAGATAGGATTAGATAGGATTGGAAAGGATGAGATAGGATTAGATAGGATTAGATAGGATTGGATAGGATTAGATAGGATTAGATAGGATTAGATAGGATTAGATAGGATTAGATAGGATTAGATAGGATTAGATAGGATTAGATAGGATTAGATAGCCAGGATTAGATAGACATGATTAGACAGACAGACAGACAGACGGACAGACAGACAGACAGAGACAGACAGTCAGATAGATAGATAAATAGATGGATAGATAGATAGATAGATGGATGGATGGATGGATGGATAGAGAGAGATAGATAGATAGATAGATAGATGGGAAACACCAAACCCAAACAGCTGCGACCGCCCCCAACGGTTTCCCCTTGGCCAAGGTATTTGCCTGCCAACTCTCTTCGGCCAGATTGCCGACACAGGTGTGCGGGGTGCACCTTTTGAGTATGGCTAGAACATACCCACTCCGTGATGGAATAAAGCCACATTTGGGCAAACCCAAATGATATTCTTGACAAGAGATATTCCATTATATATCACTATATCTCACTAAATCCCAATATATGTCCTTGTTCGATCACATTTTCGATAGCAAATCCCAGTTTTTTTCCCTCTTGGTTTGCGAAGGTGATGAAGTTCTCATGATATCGCGACTTTGCTCCCTGTTCCTCTCCTTGGTGTGACTGGGTGGCACCATCCTTGAGGTGGAACACAATGACAGTCGGAGAATCAAGGACATGTTATAGGCGTGAAAGAACTAAAGCAGAGATATAGGGACGTAAGCCATGGAAATAGTATTGTTTGAGAATTAGATACATAAATAAATGAATGGACAAATACATAGATAGATAAGTAGACATGTCCGAAAACTAAAGAGGATACCCCCCGGATAATTTTCCAAAAAACAACAAACAGGATATGGGGGTTTCCATGTCGTCATGGGGGTACTTCCAAATCGATGGTTTTTTTCATGGAAAATACCACTTACTAAAATGGATGAGGACTGGGGGTAGTCCTATTTTAGGAAGCCTCCATATGTTCAATTATTTGTATATACCGTACCCCCCTTTGGAATATCCCTATCTGGGTGGACAAAAAAGATCAAAAAAGTAACCCCGCTGGCCAACACCATAGACGATCTTGCAGCGCAGATGTCATGTAATTCCACATTCAATAAACCCAAGTTGATATGGTCCCTGGTACCCCCAAAAAATATGAGACATCCCAGATCTTACATTGTTTTATGTTGCATATATATATATATATACATATGTATATATATATATATTTATGTACATTATATATATATATATTTATGTACATTATATATATATATATATATATTTATGTACATTATATATATATATATTTATGTACATTATATATATATATATATATTATGTACATTATATATATATATATTATACATATGTAGATATATATATATATATATATTATACATATGTATATATATATACACATGTCTCCCTCTATATTTGCATGATATATACACATATGTTCACCCTCCTTTATTTACATGTAACCTCCAAGATCCCCGATGATCTTCCACTTTTTTTTTTGCTGAGGTACTTTCTCTTTCTCTACTTCCAGCTGGGGACCCACGCCTACCTCTTTGTGGATGAAGCTGAGGGCGAGGCAAGGTTGATTGGTTGATCGGGTATGACGGGAATTTTACCATTTGGGCGATTGAGATAGACTATAACTTATATAAAAAGATATGACTTTATGATCTCCAAACACACTTTTTGGATGTTGTTGGATTGGGAAATGTTTCCCGTTTTTTTTTCATGTCGGAGCTCGGTCGTCAAGATGAATGCACACAGAGGCTGAAGATTCTCTTGGACAAAGCAAAAATTCAGGTTTCGGGAGCCCAAAACTTTTTTGACCGCTTCTATTGTTTCAATAGATTTGTCTTTCCTGATGTGCAAAGAGGATGCACCCAGTTTTTTGTCCAAATTGGCTTCACTCATGTCACTGCAAACCATGGCCACCCAAGGCATGTTGAGGGCCCCAATTGCAGGTTGAGACCTGGTCCTTGGTCATTAGATCACCATAGGTGGGTCCATGGCCTCATAGTTGTTGGTTAATAGCACATTTTTTTTCCTCTTTTTGGTCAGTAAGATATGGGGTTTCCCAAAGTCATGGGGGTACCCAGCAAAAATCGATGGTTTCTAATGTTATGAAAATCTTACCAGCAAACTCTGAGGGTTGTTGGTTATTTATTTTTGTCATTTTTTTGTCATTTGGTTTTGCATTTGTTTGTCATTCCTGTTTTGTGGTGTCATTTTTTTGTCATTTGTTAAGTCATTGTTTTGTCATTTGTTAAGTCATTTTTTTGTCATTTTCTTGTCATTTTTTTGTCGTTTTCTTGTCGTTTTCTACTTTCTAGCATTGTTCATTTTCTTGTCGTTTTCTCATAAGGATCAGGCAAGC
>Ga0126342_10022208_pt1 | contig 10507 bp, 5 predicted proteins | sample Cyp1metagenome_FD_92528 | JGI IMG/M metagenome (GOLD analysis project Ga0126342, IMG submission 92528) | Coral microbial communities from Lord Howe Island, Old Settlement Bay, Australia - Cyphastrea 1 metagenome | ecosystem: Host-associated > Invertebrates > Cnidaria > Coral ...
AGAAAATGGCCGCGTCGCTTTTACCAGACTCCACTTTATGTATTTTTCCCTCCCCTCTCCCCTTCATTTTTTCTTCGGTTCCTTTCTTGCTTACCTACCTTTCGTGTTCCCCCTCTCAAGTGTTTTTTGAGGCTTGAAGGACCAGTCCATTTTGCTAGATGTGACTTCCATATTTCCATCGATCCTTTAATATCATTTATATGCTCTACTGATCTTTACGGTAAGTCATTTTAAAGTAATATATTGATATTGTAATATGATGACATATGTATTACATAATATGTATATATATATTATGTGTCTTATATCTCTATTGAATCTCCATTGGAAGCAGCCTTCCTCCACACGCCAAGATACCTTCCGCTCTGCAAGGCGTTGATGTTGTGGCACCTGCACCAGCAGCTGGTGCCCAAAGAGGTCATCAGATACTGTGGTGATGGGTGAACATTGCAACGTTTTTTTGAAGGTGATCAATCTTAAGATATGTTAAGATATGTTAAAATATTCCTGGGATCTTAGATAACTTGTGGCATGTCAGATTTTTTTGGCTTTGGGATGTCATTTTGTAGGATTGAACTGATGCTTTTGTTGCCTTTGTCTCGGCTTCTGGCAGATACTACTGGTACTTACTTTGGCTCTGACAGTTGCAGTTTGTTTGATTGGCATGGCTAATGATGCACGTTCCTGTCAGCTGGGTGAGCCATTGCAGATCTCCATTGCCACAAAGGACAAATGAGATTGAGCTTGTTGGAGGAAAGTCTTGTATCATGAATTATCATGTTCATTCATTTTCTATCTTATGAATCTCAATCGAAGAGGCTTCATACTCTTCGAGTTCTGCTGATGTTTTTCCTGAAAGCCTCAACTGAAACCAGATGGCCAGCAGAACCATCAGCTTGCAGGAGAAGCAATTGGAGGCGTTGATCTCCAGACATGAGGCAATGGGTGGGACGATTGGGACGCAGCTTGCACGGCAATGGCTGCAAAGTTATACTATGTTATATCCTTTCCTGATCTTGTAGATGTGGTTGGACGTTCACTATGTGAATTTGATGTCAACATAGTAAAACTGGAGGATTATGATAATAATATTATGTAGTTCATAATCTATCAAAATCATGTCAATCATAAATCATGTCATTTCTAGATAGATTGTGAATCATTGTGATGGGATCTATGTCAATCAGCTGGATGCCCAAATTTGCTGTGGAAGTGCTCCATTTCTCGTGTTCGAGGTTGTGGTGGTCGCCAACCTGGCCACTGCCAGCACAAAGGTGGTGGAATCTTTCCGCGCGGGGGAGCCGAGAAACGCGAGGCTTCTGAACGAGGTGTTCAACTGGTAAGTCTGGTAACAGAGTAACTTCCCCGCATTTTGATATGGTTGCAATATGGTTGTAATGGTGCGTTTTCAGTTTGATTTCAAACCCAGAAACAAATTGAATGGGTCAATGGGTCGTCAAGCGATTTGCCACAATTAAGAGTTTTACCATCCTAATTGGGATGTTACAGCAGTCCGTTTAGATTACTGGATAAGATGACACGCATGAATGGTCTGTGGTCGAAGAATAAGCTTTACAGACAGATTTCACTTCACTTATATATGATTACCAGTAGTATCGCACAAGGCGGTGGCTAGGACACTATAGGAGAGGTGAGTTGTTGTGATGCATGGATGGCAGAGCGAATCCACTGATGGACCGAAAGGTGGTTGGAGTTGTGCTTTTTGGAGTGGTTGCAATGATTGCAGTGGTCACCTCACTCACAACTCCTGGATGTAGTGTGGTGTAGTGCAGTAGTAGTAGTAGTAGTAGTTGTTGTTGTAGTTGTAGTCGGGTTGATGTTGTTGAAGTTGCAATGTTGTAGTTGTAGTTGTAGTTGTGGTGGAGTTGAAGTGTAGTTGAAGTTGTAATTGTCTTAATTGTAGTAATTGTAGCAGTTGCAGTACAGTAGTTGTTGGAGTTGTAGCAGTAGTTGTAACGTGTAATTGTAGTGTAATTGTAGTTGTAGTGCCGTTGTAGTTGTAGTTGTAGCTGTAGTTGCAATGCAGTGTCGTGGTAGTAGTAGTTGTTGTAGTGTAGTTGAAGTTGTAGTTGAAGTGTAGTTGTGGTGTAGCTGAAGTTGTAGTTGTAGTTGCAGCTGTAGTTGCGGTTGCAGTTGTAGTGTAGTTGTAGTAGTTGTTGCAGTTGTAGTTGCAGTTGTAGTTGTAGTGGCACTTGTACTTGTAGTTGAGGTTGTAGTTGTAGCTGAAGTGTAGTTGAACTTGTAGTTGTGGTTGTAGCTGTAGTTCTTGTAGTTGAAGTGTAGTTGAAGTTGTAGTTGTAGTGGTAGGGTATATAGTTGCAGTTGAAGTTGTAGTTGTAGTGTGGTGTAGTGCAGTTGCAGTTGTCTATCTATCTATCTATCTGTCTGTCTGTCTGTTTGTCTGTCTGTCTATCTGTCTGTCTATCTGTCTATCTGCAATTTGCAAGCTTGAAAACGAAACAATTCTGCGAGACTTCCTCATTTTTTGAACTTGACAACATCAAAAACGCAGCAATTCTGCGATACGTATTCTAGGCATATATAAGTTACCAAGAAAGACAGACTTGCACAAATCACAAAGCCTCCAGTTCCATCATTATTTTGAAGGCTGCAGTCCAGCAACTGGTGTGGAAAAGACAGGCAGGAAGGGAGTCATATCGGTTTGTGCAACAGATTTTCGCAGCAGGTGAACCAGGCCGAACCATATCCCATATCAAAGGATTGTCAAAACTACTAAGCATTGGCCTAAAGGGTTTAGGCTAATTTACCTAGGTGTCATACACATTTGAAAACTAAGTTCTTAGATTTTTTGGCAGTTGAGAGTCATTTGGATGACTTTGCGTTTTGACAATCTTTGTCCAAACCGAGGCCCTGATAGAAAAGTCCTTGGGGAGTGGTCATCAACCAATTCCTGCAACAGTTTTCACCATCTACAATGGTTTCGGAGAGGTTCCATCCGACATCCCAGTGCCAACAGACATGAAGGGCAGCTCCTCAAAGCTATGGACTCAGATAGGATCAGATCGCAAATTTGTTTTTGAAACGACATTGATATCTTTTGCTCTCAATGTGAATTGTGAAATTCCATGCTGAACTTTGGATGTTTAGCAAGTTCTTTTGTTCCCAACCAACTGAGTGTATGTTTTTGAGATTCACAGTGAGATTGCCTTTGTAGAGTGACCCCTACCATGCTGACTTTACTACGAGGTCCAAGATTCCTCACTGCATTGCTTGGCCGAGGAATGCCGCAAGGAAGCAACGGCAGCAGCGCCAACGTGCGCGTATACTGTTCGTGGTTTTGACTCAGGTCATATCCTCAGATATTCCTTGGTTTTCCCTGAACAACTACTTAACGTCACTTACCTCAGTAGCCCTACTGCAAACCAAGGACGCAGCAGATGCAGCTGTGCCTCGCGGCAAGGCGGAGTAAAGATGAGCGAAGTTTTTCTGTGTTTTTTTGCTGTTCATCCAATGAATTTGCATAATTGATGTTGTTTCTTATTGTCTTTGTTTCCGATGAGATACTTCGGTGTTCCGCAATCGAATCATGGGTAAGTGGTGATTTGATTTGACTTGTGCTGAGGTAGCTGCATTTGTCGCTGGGAAAAGTCAGTCAGCCTGGCGTGTCAACCCTTCTGGCACCAGTGAATGCTATATGGCATCGGAAGAGGTATGTTTCCATGCTGAATAGTACAGTCTTGGCCTTTTGTGGCAGCCAGGATCTGTAAAAACTCCTGGCTGGAAACATTTGAAACATCTCACGAGCCAGGCCGCCCGCAGATCTGGAGAAGGCTCGGGCTGAGCCACGAGCAGAACTACTGCGGCAGATAGATTCTGTCTGGGATACTAGACCACCCATAGAGATCAGGCAAAAGACAGTCTGCTGGTTGAGAATTTCCTGCGCACTCAACCAATGAACCAAGTAGCAATGCTCAAAGAACAACTTTTCAGGAGCCGATCACTTGAAAGCTGACGCCATCAGAGCCATCATCATTGCTTACCGAGCTCCTGCAAAACCACTATTTCTCACAATTCATTAATGTATCATTTCATTGTGTCACTTGACTCTAAACCAGCTCTTGGACAGGATTGGAATGATGCCAACATCGGTAAGATTAAGGACAGCACATTTGCCGGGTCTGGCGGTGTTGTGGCCATCATCCAAGCGGCTGAGATGGTGTTTCGCCCCCTGAGGAGGTGACACTTGCAGCGGTGAGCTCATTGTCTCAAGATGGTCGCGTGGGATGCTCAAGGGATTTGGTACCCACATGATGTCCATGAGCTGCATGGGTAATTGGCTGGGTGGTTGGGTGGTTGGGTGTGAGACCAAGGTGCAGCCTGGCAAGATTTCTGAGCTTTGACAGCCTGCTTGCAGCTTGAAACACTGGAGTGTCCTGTAAAGAAAATGGTAAACAAGGTCATAGTTTTTGCTTTTATATACTCTTAAATACATCATCTGACAAAAGACATGTGCCACTTGAAAGCTGGCCATACTCCAAGTCTTCAAGATGGCAGTGGTTTCACGCTGTTTGGACGTTTCCGAGGGGAGAAACAGAACCCCTTGAACAGCAATAATATGTTGCTGACAGAAACCGGCGGCCAGGAGCTTGTTGCCAATTAAAAACAATGAAAAACATTGAAACACATTCAAAAACCAACCATTTTCCAAACGGCAGAGGAGCATGAGAGTAGGCCAGCTTTGGCTTATCAGATCTTTTCCACGGTGCCAATTCGACATTCTTGCTTTGAGACGTTGGCGCGAACTCATTTTCCCGAATATTCTCCCTAACTCTGGTAGTCAATGATTGCATTTTTGCTGCTGGCAGGCCGGTGCTGGCGGCGCAGAAAGCTCCTTCACCCATCGGTCGTCGGAACATGCTTCAGGACACTGCTTGCTTGCAAACACGAGAAAGTTGCGCAGAACTTTTGAGCTCAGAGAGACTTGCACAAGACGTAAATGCCCGGAGCTGGGCATGATTGAGCTGCCTATAACTTTCAGAAATAGGCCTTTGGCCAATCAAGCCATCGAGAAGTAGCAGATGTTTCAGGATGTTTTGCCGTTTTGCCTTAGGAGTTTCTATGATTGGCACCATGAGGGGGTTTCAACCTGTATAAATGTGTTGCTTGAAAGTTGTGCCGGTGATATTTTTGTTTATAACTTACCAGTAGTACCGCACGAGGCGGTGGCGGAAGTTTCAAAATAGGAAACCTATAGGAGAGCTTGGTTGTTGCGAATCACGGACGGCAGAGCGAAACCACTGATGGACTGAAAGGTGGTTGGAGTTGTCTATTTTGGAGTGGTTACAATGGTTGCAGTGGTCACCTGGTCGGTCACCTCACCCACAACTGCTGGATGCAGTGTGGTGTAGCGCAGCTGTAGTTGTAGTTGTAGTGTAGTGGAGTTGTAGTTGTGCAGTGTAATTAGTGTAGTTGCAGTTGCAATTGTGGTGGTGTAATGAGTGTAGTGTAATGTAATGTAGGGTAGTGTAGTGTAGTCTACTGTAGTGTAGTGCAAAGTAGCGTAAATGTAGTTGTAGCTGTACTTGTAGTTAGTGTAGTGTGGTGTGGTGTAGTGTAGTGTAGTGTCTTGTAAGTAATGTAGTGTAGTGTAGTGCAGTGTAGTGTAGTGTACCTGAGTGTAGCGGAGTTGAGTTGAGTGTAGTGGAGTGGGGTGTAGTGTAATGTAATTAGTGTAGCGTAGTGTAGTGCAATGTAGTAGTAGTAGTAGTAGTAGTAGTAGTAGTACTAGTAGTACTAGTAGTCGTAGTAGTAGTAGTAGTAGTAGTAGTAGTAGTACTAGTAGTAGTAGTAGTAGTAGTAGCAGGAGTAGCAGTAGGAGGAGTAGTAGTAGTAGTAGTAGTGGTAGTGGTAGTCGTAGTCGTAGTCGTAGTCGTAGTCGCAGTAGTAGTAGTAGTAGTAGTAGTAGTAGTAGTCGTAGTCGTAGTCGTAGTCGTAGTCGTAGTCGTAGTCGTAGTCGTAGTAGTAGTAGTAGTAGTAGTAGTAGCAGTCGGCGGAGTAGTAGTAGTAGTAGTAGTAATAAGTAGTAGTAGTAGTAGTAGTAGTAGTAGTAGTAGTAGTAGTAGTAGTAGTAGTAGTGGTAGTAGTGGTAGTAGTGGTAGTAGTGGTAGCAGTAGCAGTAGCAGTAGTAGTAGCAGCAGTAGTAGTAGTAGTAGTTGTTGTTGTTGTTGTGGTAGTTGTAGTTGTAGTTAGTGTAGTGTACTGTAGCATCATGTAGTGTAGTGTAGTCTAATGTAATTAGATGTAATTCGTGCAGTGTAATGTAATTAGTGTAGTGTAATGTAGTTGCAGTTGTAGTTTTAGTTGTAGTTTTAGTTGAAGTGTAGTGAAGTGTAGTGAAGATAGTGAAGTGTAGTGGAGTGGAGTGCAGCGCAGTGTAGTGTAATGTAGATGTAGTTTTAGTGTAGTGGAGTTGAGTTGAGTGTAGTGTAGTGCAGTGTGGTGAAGTGTTATGTAGTTGTAGTTGTAGTTGTAGTTGTGGTGTGGTGAAGTGTAGTGTAGTGGTTGTAGTTGAAACTGCTACAAAACACTCACGTTTTGCTCACTTTTGGCAAGGTGCAGAATCCTTTGTGCCTGCCACGCAAAGCGATTTAAAACTTTAGCGAGCCTACTTTTCGACCCTCCGGAGCCACAAATCATTGGAAAAACACAGTGTTTCGCGACTTTTCTTCTTTTTCGTGCACCTGCATCCTCTTTCTTCTGACTCTTTCTCTTCCCTGATCTTCTCTTCTCTTCTCTTCTCTTCTCTTCTCTGACTCTTCCCACCTTTGCTTTTCCATCTGTCCATATTGTCAGAAGTTTGACTTTAAACTTCCTTCGATAAGCCATCATGATACACGATGATAGAAGTGATGACCTGCTATTTGCATGTGTATAAGTCCATTCAACTGCTTGAATTTCGGTTGCAGGAGCTACAGGAAGTGTCTTCCCCTAGCTAGATTTGGCCTGTTTGGATCAAGTATGATCAAGTGCTTTTGCCGTGTGACGGGTTTGGGTTTCTTCTGGTAGATGTGTTCAATGCTGTTCAGCCTTCTGCCAGGCTGGCGAGCTCTTCCTCACTCTGTGCCCAGGTGCGCTCGCTATCTTTTTGGGACAAATTCCCTGGGAAAGTTTTCCAAATTTCCACATGTTCCCTGAAAATCCAAGTTTGCAAGAAGTTAATTGAAACTAGTGTGGTTGTTTCCTGGAACTCCCTGAGAAGTTCTTCAACAGTCCCCGTGATGAAGAAAGGAGCCGCAAAAAACAATCCTTGTGTAACTGTTTCCTTTTAAATTTAAACATTGGCAAATCATGCATTCACAAGAAGCAACTACTGGGCTATAGTACTAGGCTGTCATGCTTGTTTCCACGCAGATGGCTGTTTCTTATGGCAGCTGACATCAGCTGACAGATCATTGTGGCCAACCGCCTCTTGTACCTTCCCCGCTTTGTCGCAGCAGGACCGAACATCACAAGTGGCATCGTGAAAGATAATTGGTGGCCATAACTGGATGCCAGACCCAGATAGATACAAGTGAATCAGTCAACTGCTTTGGCCATGAAGGACACAACAGAAAAGTTGAGTCTCTATGACACCATGGAAGGCAAGGGCAAGACGGCATTTTCATGAGACAATTGGTGACTTTCCCTCAGTTGTCAGCTTTGCCTCATCCATTCTTGATTGATTATAATTTATATCTACTTTATGCCGCTATGCTATGCTATGCCTATGCGAACAAAGCCAGAGCCCAGCCGTAAGGAAAGGTTGTAGACGGCTGACTTGGAATTGTTTTTGTTTCCCCCTTGGAATTTCCTCTACAAAATCGCAACAGTTAAGCTGGGGAAAATGGTGCGTTTTAACCCCCTCCGTTGTTTAGGTGTACATACCCAGTGTCAACGTTTGCAATTTTATAGAGGACCTTGGCGTCAGCGATTCTATAGAGGTTCCATGTTGAATTGAGCACTGAGTACTAGTCAGCTGAGAGTCTTGCGGAGTGCGATTCTATAGTGAGATATGTTCTCTTTGGATGCATTTCATGTTCTTCAATTCTATAGAAAAGTATTGGCAGAACCAATTTCGCACAACAATTCTTTGATCATCCTCGATCATCCTTGTATATTTTGGGACCTCGACATATTTTTGGAAACATTTGGGATATATCGGAGATTTTTGGAGATCCATCATCGGGGTTTCATCAGTTGATCTTTGATGCTGCTTGTGCTATCTAACAGGTTGACACGGAACACTTGGAGCAAGAGAGCTCTATAAATTTGGGAATGCATGAGGTAAGCTAGGCAAGAGCAACTGGAGCATTCAGGTCAGCTGTCAGATGAAGGAGTTGGGGCATCTGATTTTATAATTAGAAGGCCAACTAACCCCCCCAACCAAAAAAGGCTCTACGAGAGTGACTTGGCGGCAGCTATTCTATAAAAAATGGTGCTCATAAACAACCTCAGTGACAGCAATTCTTTAGAGATTGTCAACTTGAAAATACCTTGGGGTCTCTGATTCTATAGATGCATTTTCAGAGAGAGGGTCAACGTTTCCAGGTTTATCACTATAAAATTGCTCACACCAACACTTTTGCTTAATTCAAAGGGGGATGTTTTTGTTTTCTTTGTGCATCACTGCGTATGTGCGATGTGTAATGTGTGTAACTATATAACATGTGCGTGCGTTGTCAGATTATTTATTGTCGAAGGAAGTTTAGAAGTCAAACTTCCGACAGTATGGACAGATGAAAAGCAGAGCAGGGAAGAGGCAGAGAGAAGAGAAAGATTAGAAGAAAGAAGAGTAGAAGAGAAAGAGTCAGAAGAAAGAAGATGCAGATGCGTGAAAAGGTAGGTAGGAAAGTCGCGAAACACTTTGTTTTTCCAATGATTTGTGGCTCCGGAGGGTCGAAAAGTAGGCTCGCTATGGCTCGCTAAAGTTTTAAAGCGGCGGGTGCGGAGCCATGTGGCCAGATGAGACATGAAAAATTGCACGCCATTGTGGCGCGAAGCACATTTCCAAGACAAAATGTACAAAACACACCAGGTCCGGAGCACTTTTGGAAGTTGAGATGTCGAAAAAGTGCACGCCGTTGTGGCGCGAAGCGCGTTTCCAAGTCAAAATGTACAAAACATCTCAGTCTCTAACCACTTTTGGCAGTTGAGATGTCGAAAAAGTGCACGCCGTTGTGGCGCGAAGTACATTTCGAAGTCAAAATGTACAAAACACACCATTCTCGGACCACTTTTGGCAGTTGAGATGTCGAAAAAGTGCACACCGTTGTGGCGCGAAGCACATGTGGAAGTCAAAATGTTAAAAACACTGGGGGTTCGGACCACTTTTGGAGGTTCAGATGTCGCTTCGCTTCGCTTTGCTTCATTACACTACACTACATTACACTACACTACACTACATTCCACTACGCTACACTACATTACACTACACTACGCTTCACAACACTACAACTACAACTACACTCCACTACACTCCACTACACTCCACTACACTACACTACACTACTTTACACTACACTACACTACATTCCACTACACTCCACTACGCTACACTACGCTACACTACATTACACTACACTACACTGCACTACATTACACTACACTACACTTCACAACACTACAACTACACTCCACTACACTCCACTCCACTACACTACATTACACTACACTACACTACATTACACTACACTACACTCCACTACACTACACTACATTACACTACACTACACTACCTTCCACTACACTTCACTTCACTACATTACACTGCACTACACTCCACTACACTACAACTACAACTACAACTACAACTACACAACTACACAACTACACTCCACTACACTCCACTACACTACACTACACTACATTACACTACACTACCTTCCACTACACTTCACTACATTACACTACACTACACTCCACTACGCTACAACTACAACTACACAACTACACTCCACTACTCTCCACTACACTCCACTACACTAAATTGTACTACACTACATTACACTACACTACACTCCACTACACTACATTACACTACACTACACTCCACAACACTACAACTACAACTACACAACTACACTCCACTACACTACATTACACTACACTACACTGCACTACCTTCCACTACACTTCACTTCACTACATTACACTACACTACACAACATTACACTACACTACACTCCACTACACTCCACTACACTACATTACACTACACTACACTCCACAACACTACAACTACAACTACGCAACTACACTCTGCTACGCTCCACTACACTAAATTACACTACACTACAATGCATTACACTACACTCCACTACACTACATTACACTACACTACACTACACTACCTTCCACTACACTCCACTACACTAAATTACACTACACTACACTACTTTACACTACACTACACTACATTCCACTACACTCCACTACACTACACTACATTACACTACACTACATTACACTGAATGACACTGCACCACAG
>Ga0126342_10022209_pt1 | contig 10507 bp, 7 predicted proteins | sample Cyp1metagenome_FD_92528 | JGI IMG/M metagenome (GOLD analysis project Ga0126342, IMG submission 92528) | Coral microbial communities from Lord Howe Island, Old Settlement Bay, Australia - Cyphastrea 1 metagenome | ecosystem: Host-associated > Invertebrates > Cnidaria > Coral ...
CGACACCGAACCCTTTCCCATAGTTTGACCATTCTTGCTCCTTAAGGGAGTCCCTTGGTCACGCCACGCCATTATTCTTCATTTATGCTGTAGGGCAAACCATTGGATGCCCAGGCAAAAAAAATATTTTAGCTTTACGCATTTTTATCCGCTTTTGATTGAGACTTGGAGGGCAACCATGTACTGTACTCAACATGATTTTCCCAATTCGAAATTGGAGGGGAAATGGATCGGCAGCCTGATCTCCAGGCATGCTGTGGCCGGCGGGGCTTGGAATGGCCTTGGGTTTCTCGGTGTTGGCAGCTGCTGCTTGGCTCATGGGCAAGCCCCGCCATGGTGGAGATAATGTGCCCATCCAACTTTTTGTTGTGGAGGCGTGTGTGCTCTTCATTGCTCTTCATTATGGGGATGTTGAAATATGTGGGAAAATCATGGAGAATCTGTGAAGCTGATCCATCTTTGGGGAAGAAAGAGGTGACTCTCCTGGAGGGTGGGTGCTTTGTGGCTTTGTGGTTTCATGAGGCGGGAGTCTTTCTCGATTGCAAGTAATGTCCAGATGTGTTTAATTTCAGATTTATACTCTCTCAGCTCACACATGCACTCAGACAAAAGACATACAGACATGCATATATATATATTAGATTATTAGTGTATTGCGAAACCATGGAAAAATAAAAGAGAGAGACCACGATCTCAGCATGTATGATTTGCCAGTAAGACGAACCTCGCAGGAAATTTTTTTCTGGTGAATGGGATTGATAGCACTTCATAGCTCCAAAGATGTCGCATCCCGTGCAGCGTGTGGTGTCCTCAAACATGGCTTGGAAATCCATCATGAAAAGATGGATATTTTTTCATGTGTCAATGGAAAAATCATTGAACTAAGTGGTGGGTTTTCCAGCCCCGATTTGATCACCAGAGGGTAACTAATTTCTCTTATGACCTATGCGACTCTTTGGACTCTTATGACATTTTATGTCCTTTACTTCTGTTCGATACGGTGGGTCTCCAGATACCATTTTGCCAATGTGACTTCAGACTATGAGGCCACCAAAGCAACTGGCACCCGCCTCTCATCCTATGAGCCTTGACTTCACGTCAGCAAAGGTTGGTGCAAACTTGCATGCCCGGCTTGCCCACCTGCAATAAAACATGTAGAAACCGAGAGAAAGTTGATTTTAAGGATTGACAGTGATGTCAGTGATGTCCTTTCTCAATATTGGCTACGCGATTGGGGTTTCTAGGGTCCAGGCCTTTGGGGTGCGTGTCCATGCCCCTCTAGGGACGTTAGGAAGTAGGGCATACCTGCTTCCTGGAGATTGATTGACACCAGAACCTGATCCGGGTTTATGGCAGCCCTGCAATTTCGTCAGCTACAGGAGACTTACTTTCAAGCTGTGTTTCAAGACATCTTGCAGTAGCTCAGATGTTCGATCGACATATATCAACATCAATCCCAGGTCAATATAGATCAAAAACTAATCCCTGGTTGATTCACGCAGGGGTTGCCTTTTTATAAGTTTGAATCATTACTGCTGTGCAGACTCCCCCATCAGGGCCATCACAGGTCATGTTGGCACATATGTTGGCGCCAGGAAAGAATCTTTCTGCGGAGCTGTTTCTGCGTGCTGTTAGCGCCCATCGCCGGGGAGAATTCCTTCCCGCCGGTGTCATCACCCAACCGACGTTTGCTGATGCTGCGAGGTGCCCTTGGCTTCATTGCAGCAGCTGGGCACCATAGCAGGACTGGTTTTAGGGCCTTATAGGATCTAATAGGGGGATTCTTGTGGTTGAAAAGAGTCCTATAAATTATGGAGATTGTTGGGCTTTTGTTGGTGAAATGGATCCATTTTACCTCATCGAGAGAGAACCCCAGCAGAGGAAGAAGACAACAGATCAAGCCATATCAAGCCCAGAAGCACACTGAATCGAGATGCTGTGATACACTTCTACTGTTTTGTTGAAGTGTTGGCTATCACGTCTTGAAGCACCCCTTTGGGATGATCCCGTCATATCCCGTCATATCCCGAGGTTTCGTCCTACTACGAGGCCATTGCGCGCATCCCCTTGGCTACCCTCACTTTGATATCCAGGTACCTTCCGAGAAGACTGGGATCGACCAGACTTACCGGTGCTGAATTCCTTGACAGCTTTAAAGCATCCATCATACGTACAATGAAAGTTCTTGAGCCACATGCTTTCCAACAAACATTGAGCTGGCATTCCTGGTTTATTCTCAAGCAATTAGTATGTTTTTTGCTATTCATTTGATTTTTGGTATTAGTTAAAAATAAGTTACATGAGGTATTATATTCTATTATTCATACGTTACATATCCATATATATATATATATATCCTATTCTTTGTACAAAGACTTCCTGGCAGGTTACATCCGCTGCTGTCCACCGCCTTGGCGGGGCTGATTCTGGGAGTAGCTTGGCTTCATCCTCCAGGCAGCCAGTCAGCCACCATCGACCATCCCAGGAACCCGTGCCGCGACAGCAGATGGTCGTCTTGCTGGTTGCGACACTGGGGACTGCCTTGTTGACTCCAGCCGAGGCTGTGGGGAATTCAGGGCTGTGGAGAAAAACATGTGCGTGTTGAAGTGTGCTTGCATATGTGAAATTATAACTACGTATATAATATATATCACACACACACGCATATATATAATATAATATACGTGGAGGGTATGCCATTTACATCCAGTGATGGCTAAGTTGGGCCAGCATATGCCAGCATGTTCCGTTAAATCCCAATCTTGAAGTACAGGCTTTCCCTGGAAAGAGATGCATAGATACAGCAATCTCAGTGCTCGCAGCTCGCAGGAGCTGTTCTCTTCTGATGGTAGTGCCTGGGGCTACTCTGCCGCATTGCTGGCAGCGTTGTTCACTGCCTTGGCACTCCTCTGCGTTCGAACGCTCACAGTTTTGGGCGAGCCCGCCCATCATGCGCGAGAAGCATTTCATTGGGGAAACCTCTGTGGATCGTTGGCGCTTGGCTTGCCACGAGGCTTGCAGCCGCTTGAAGCCTCGAGATGTTTTTGCTCTTGATGTTACTGTATGGCTCAAGGGGAGCATCTTTGGCATGTGCAAACTCTAAAAATAGTTAATCCCCGAAGTTGGATCTTCAACGGTCGATCTCTCATAAGTGTCCCAAACGTGTGGTCCATCAACCTCAAAAAGTTGTTTTCCCCAGTCGCCCAAAAAGAAACTAAGGATGGTCAACATGTCCAACATGGTCATGTACAGTAAGACTACTAATTAAGATAAATTTCATGCACCAAAAAGATCAAAGAGAGAGAGAGAGGATACCATGATAACTACCCCCATCATAAACCGTTAATCATCTAAGAAAGTTCGTACATGTTCATCCCAAACATCATTGATTCCCATACATGTTCCACCATTCATCCACCACAATTTTCCATGTTCAACTCCCAATGTTCAACAACATGTCCTCATCTTCACCTGGATTTTACGGTGTTTTCACGGACCCCATCCCCAACCCCATCCCCAACTCCCGGGATGCTCAGCCTGGCGCCAGGCTTCTCCTGGCCCAGCTACAACGAGGCGCTGTGGATCTTGATCACCGCCGTGTCGATGCAGTTGGCGCAGCTGGCCCTGACGCATGTTTTGCGCAGCCCGGTGGTGAGCCCTGGCGAGTGGTGAAGTGGGGAGTTACAGCTGCTCCGGAGACTGTATGATGTAGAAATAGTGGAAATTGTGTTTGTTTTCTATATTTCTAATATATAAGATTTGTTTTAAGTATATAAATATAATATATGTATAATCGCATTTATTTATATATATGTATTGTTTATTTATGATATGGTATATATGAATATGATATGGCGTAAATAGATATATGCATACAGTTTCAGTTGTAACATTTGGTGGTTGATTTTGCTGTTGTTCTCTTCGGTCAATGATCACATGCAAACTGATCACATGATACAACCCGCATGGTAAGATGCCAGAATCAAGTGGTGGTAGTACCCTTAACTTACCCTCATCCACAACTGCTCCAGAAGCCACCAGGGGTCGGTAAATGTTTCTTTTTTGGATTTTGAACATCACCTTCAAGTATTTGTTGGAGACTACGACTATATCCCCAATAGTTGGGTGATGTTTAAATAGGACATGTACCAACCCCTGGCCACCGAGGAGTGCCACCAAATATTTCTTCCTAAACGTGGTGTTGAACTTAGCTTTCGGGGTTTTGCTGGGCGACCCCTGGCCCTCAGCACGCGAGACCTTCGGAGCCGCCGTGATTTTGCTCAGCACCTGGGTCTAAGATGGTCTAAGTGCAGCTTGAGTCGATGTACCAAAGTGATTCTGACTGATGGTTTCAATGCATGCTAGTGCAATATAAAGCAATGATAAACCACCCTTGTTTTAGAATGAAGTACCACCCGCCACCCATTTATGGGTAAAATGAAAGATGGTTTACTGTACTATTGCTTTACGAACATTATGGCAAGACCCTATGGTTTGCCCCGAAGCTTAGAACGGAGTTCAAACATTATCCTTCCTTCGACATGCTCAAATACCTGCGCAGGGCCAGTGTTTTGGTATTTCCCAGACGAACCCTAAACCCTAAATGCTAAACCCTCAAGCCCCAAACCTTAAAACCCTAACCCTATAATCCTAACCCAAAAACCCAAAACCCTGAAAACTCTGAATCCTAAACCAGAAGATATTGTACATGATGATACTGAGTATACGCGGTATTTTCTGCAATCTCTCTTATCATGTTCGACAACATGGTGTCCTCAATGCTGCAGTCCAGACAAACCACGGGGCTACGTACGTAACATTGGTTTTGTTAATTCTCAACCAGATTTGGGATGACAATCCCAAGAGACTATTTGTGCAACTGGGGCAAAAATAAACGACAAAACCCTCAAAACATATACCGTACAGTATATATAATTAGTGACAAAGAGAAGCAAAAACAGTGCCCATCCTATCCCATCCTATCCTACATGATCCTGCCTAACCCTCCTCATCACGGTCCTCACCACCATCATTCCCATGATTCGCATTCCTCATCCAACGACTGCAGGCATTGCATACGGTGGTTCTATTGAAGCGGTTCCTGTTGCGACTCCGGCTGTGGCAACGCCCAAAAAGTCCAGTCGGATGCAAGATGAGTCCCCGCCCTGAAAATGGTGGCAGCTTCTGGTGCTGATGGGACCGCCCCAAGTGAGACCTTGGGACAGAGGCATTTAGCATGTAAGAAATCAGAGCATTCCTGGCCCTAATCATTCAGGACTTTGCCAGGATTACATGGAGCTTCCCGGCTTCCCGAGATCCTTTGTTGATAGGTACGGTTGGCCAGGGCCACTGTTCTCTCCCGAGCCAGGCGCAGGGTTTTGTGGAGCAGAGGTGATCAGGCGGTATTCGTCATTCTATATCATAGCCTTGCAGCAAAATCAATGTGTTTTCTCGATCATGTACAGATGCAAATCATCATGGTCTTTCCTGTTCACATTGTCATTTCATTGCGCCATGCTGTTTTTCTTTTTGGTCCTGGGTGTGCCTCGCCCATCGCCTCCTAAAACAATGCCATATTTATTATTTAACAATGATGTTTGCTATTTGTGAAGTTGCCAACGTGCAGCCAAAAAAAATGAGACCATAACTACAGTGACAATAGATCAAAGCGGCCAATGAAACCCAGGTATCCATCTAATTGCTTCAGAGATCAGCAACTACTGGTTGCTTGACGTTGGACTTTCCCTCGTTGGAAAGTTTGTCCATTAAGAAAGTCAGGATTCCGTGCCACCAACCAGCTTTTCTATTTATGTTGTTATTCTTTTGAATGTATCCGATATCAGAACTGTTGTTTTCAGTTATAGGATGTTATAGGTTTGCATTGATTTTCTTGGGCGACATCCCTTCCATATTTCCGATGCCCCACCCTACTTGCATGACCCCTGAAGCTATAGTCAATGGTCAGTGGCTTGGATTTATCTCAGCAAGTATGCGTCCCAAATATGGCCCTTACATTCCGGTTTGTTACTAACATTTCTTAGTTAGCAACATTTAATTTCCATTAATTTCCCATAATTTCCCCACTTAGAGGATCATCCTTTTTAACACATGTCATAGAAAAAAAACATGTTGTAGTACCTGACATTACTTTCCCCACATTGCTGCTACACACCAATTGTGTTTTTTTCCTTCCCCGCTTGGTACTCAGAAGCCTAGCGCTTAAAATGAAGGTGCCACAAGCACTTCATTTGACGTGGACGTGGTGCTGAAAGGTTCAAGGCCTTTTCGCACTGTGACAGCTGGAGGGAAACATCTCATGTTTGTTGTCGGTTGTTTCATGACATGGGGAGGGCTTTGTCTATTCCATAACCATAATATTAACCATATGTCACCTTTTAACATCTTATAGCGGTACTCTTTGTGTCCATATATCTATATACACGCATTATATATAATCCTCTCTCCCTATTACTAACCCCCCCAAATGGTAAACACGGTGATCTAGTTTTATTATTAGGAGGTATTTTGTATTAGGGTGCCCCTAATATTCCAATGAAAAACCTTAACAATAAAAATAAAAAACGTAAAAAACTCGATTTCAAATTTGATTAAATCCCCAATTAAAATCTATATAAGATATTGCCAAAAACTGTATTTCGATGCTTTCCCCTCATATTCCAATGAAAAACCCTAACAATAAAAATAAAAAACGTAAAAACTCGATTTCAAATTTGATTAAATCCCTTATTAAAACCTATATAAAATATTGCCAAAAACTGGATTTCGATGCTTTCCCCTAATATTCCAATGAACAACCCTAACAATAAAAATACAAAACGTAAAAAAAACTCGATTTCAAATTTGATTAAATCCCTTATTAAAATCTATATAAAATATTGCCAAAAACTGGATTTCGATGCTTTCCCCTAATATTCCAATGAACAACCGTAATGATACAAATAAAACATAAAACTTGTGAGATGGGACACTAACAAAAAACCTCCAGGTGGCAATCTGTTTTTGATTAATAGGGGGTTGAACCCATTGTTTCACCATCCTGTTCTCCTATTGATTCTCAATTACCACAATTAAGAATCCAATTGTGCCCAACCCAAAAAAAACGGAAGTGCCACACCAATCCTTTTTTTGGGGGGGAAATTTTAGTAATAGGACAGGAAGAAGGGATTATATATATATATATAGATACATGTGTGTATATGTGTATAGTATAGGTATCAACTCTTCCATTGTACAGGAATAGTTTGTTTAACCCATGAGTATCATACCTAACAAGTCTGATTCTGGATTCACATTGATTGGTACAATGATTTGAACCGAAAACAGCGGTGAGTCTGTGGCTGTGCATCCAACCGCCTGGCATGATGACGAGTCTGGTGTGTCAACTACCATCCAGACATGCCAACGATCCCTAATATATCACCATTATATCCTCATGAATATCCCGATTACATCCCATTCAATTCATTAAAACCCCATGAAGATCCCATTAAAATCACATTAAATCCCATAAAATTCCCATTAAATCTCATGAAAAACCCATTAAATCATCAAAATCCTATTAAACCTCATAAACATCCCATTACATCTCATCAAAATCCCATTAAGATCCATTAAATCCCATTAAATCTCATAAACATCCCATTAAATCTCATCAAAATCGCATTAAGATCCATTAAATCCCATTAAATCTCATAAACATCCCATTAAATCTCATCAAAATCCCATTAAGATCCATTAAATCCCATTAAATCTCATAAACATCCCATTAAATCTCATCAAAATCGCATTAAGATCCATTAAATCCCATTAAATCTCACTAGTTTCTCCCATGAAACGCCCACATCCCCTTGAATCGTCAGGTGGCGAATCCGAGACGTTCGACACAGCCAGGAAGTTCATGCGGCTGGAGGCTTTTTGGGAGAAGGATGGTGGCCCCATTTTTGGTAGTCAAACATGGCTGGAAAATCATGGAAAATCCATGAAAATCCTGTGAAAGATGGTGATTTGATGGGATTTACCTATGACAAAGACTGAGAAAAAACCGGGGTTTAATGCGGGATTCTTTCCAGGGAGACCTCCATTGAGTTCGGGGGATTTACCAGATTGCCATTGGACTTTCATTGGTATGATTAGTGTCGTTGCTGACATGTGTTCTCCTTTCATGTGATTTTCATCCGAGGCATCACCATCTCCATCTTCCGGACAGAAGCTCAGACGGCCACAAGCCCAGTGAGGGACTGGCCCGCAATGTCTTCAACGATGGAGGATACCCTCTGGTAATTTAACATAGCTATGGAAAATCACCATTTTTAATGGGAAAATCCACTATAAATGGCAATTTTCAATAGCTATTTTGACATAACCAGAGGGTAATCGATTACTTGTTGATGATAGCTCCATGTGTCAACCATACGACTGAGATGCTGACGATGACGATGACGATGACGATATGGTGATGATCCGATGAAGCCACCCAGACCTGGATCCCAGGTGCTGCAAGTTTCCGACTGTAGAGGTGGGCTTGAAGTTATGTCATCCTTTCTGTTAAAATCCTTAACCAGAATTTCTGGTTACTGGCTTTTCTGATTATACATTAATATACATTATAACACATTGTAACGTTGTTGTGCTATGTTGGAAAAACGGAAGTTGCAAAGAAATTTGTCAACTCGTTGCGAGGCAATATATGATGTATCTATTTGTATTTATGTGTAACCAAGGTAATCCATGTTGCCAAAAAATATAGTAGTTGTATACTAATGCACTATATATAAGTGCCGGGCAACGTTGCCAGGAGATGCAGAGAGCAAGTCCCAGACTGAGGTGGCACCGCTGCCGGTGTTTGGAAAAATGGGATTTTCCATGGGCCCCATAGCCTCCAACAAGGTGGTGCCCCCCAGTTATAAGTTGGCTTATGAACCCCATTAACTATAGTTATATTTCCCATAAGCCCGACTTTAGCAAGTTATGTGCGTCAACTTAGCTATGGGGCAGCACCTTGAAGTAGATCCAAGTAGCAACTTTTCCATGGGACATCATGGGAAACACAGTGATAATCCTCTAGATTATTATAGGGCGCCCTATTTATCAGACAAACCCATATGATGATGGGGATATAGTGTTAGTAAAGCAACGCCATAAACCATCCATATGGAATTGAATGATGGGTTTTCCCCACTACCACCCAAAAAAATGGTAAATTTTGGGATGATGGATCCTATTGCTGTACTAACATAAATGGGGACATATAGGGGATATGTGATGATATACGGTTATACGTGTATAATTCTGAGTTATGGGAATGTAATGCGAAATGTATGGAAATGTCACTATAATATATATTATAATAACTTATTATAACATATATAAATGACATGGTTATCAACGATATGATAAAAGGATATGCCCGAATATTAGGGATTTAACCCCATCTTTATTCTGTGTGGACTTACTGATGATTAACCAATTGATGGAATGGGGTATCCTATTCTCAGACAAACCCATAGAAGCCTAAAGAAACGTAAATATTACATAAAGGATTAATTCGGGATCTAGATTCGTTAGAATTGCATCAGCTACCTGTACCTATAGCTATTTGATGCTATTTGCACACCTCAACACATGAACAATGGTGATTAGCCTTCACATTGTACTGCAACTGTTGCAACCCCCACGGATGTCAATGTTTCGCCCAGCAAGGCTGTGTGGTCTCAAAAGGCCCTGCTGTGGCCGTGGGTAGTCTTACCGCAGCTGCTGGGTAGATGATAGCGGATATGGTGACTGACGTGAAGGATGGTGAATTGGCCGGAGGAAGTTGCTTTGGGTCTCCTAATTGCTGTATCCCCTCACCTTGCGTCCTAAGTAATGCGCAAGCTGAAAAAAAATGGAAGCTCCATGTTTTTCAGCACTGCTTTGATGAACCGCACTGTCTATCCAAGTGATGCTGGGAAGCAGGTACCACTGATGGTTCCACAGATTTCCACAGCATGCAATCTCTGGAACGTGACGGACGTGCTCCAGGTTGAAGTGAAACTAAGCCGGGTCGGCATATCCTTGATCCTGGCGCCGGTCGAGCCGGAAAGCCCAACGGATTTTTAGCTGGGGATTGTTCTTGGATGTTCTTGGGAAAATGGGAAAGTCCAAGGATTTTTTCCTTGGAAACTTTAGAAGTTGGCAGTTAGATAATGTGTTAGATTTTCGAGATCCTAGAGATTCAATGTGTTGTGAGGGGTCCAAGGTGGCAAAAGGTGGCAAATGATGGTTGAACAGTTGAACATGAACAAAATGTTTCCATGTAGACATATATGTAGACTAAATGCAGATTTTAGGAACCCAAACTTTTGATAGAACTAGACGACGGATAGCCCGAGAGCGTAGAGGAGCAGGGTCTTCTCTTGTTAGTATGGAGACACAATTTTACAAACAATATATGAAAGATGTGTTATAGGCAGTCGAGAAGAGGAGTAGCAAGACAAAATAGTGAGAA
>Ga0126342_10022210_pt1 | contig 10507 bp, 12 predicted proteins | sample Cyp1metagenome_FD_92528 | JGI IMG/M metagenome (GOLD analysis project Ga0126342, IMG submission 92528) | Coral microbial communities from Lord Howe Island, Old Settlement Bay, Australia - Cyphastrea 1 metagenome | ecosystem: Host-associated > Invertebrates > Cnidaria > Coral ...
CACGGTCCACAGGGTTTATGTTAATGAATTTTTGCAATGTTTCCATGCTTCGCGACTCCAAAATCATCATTAACATACACCCTAGACCCAGGGGTAAGGTGTTCGTCAATTTTACAGATTTTGAACCACAGGGTGTATGTTAATATTCAAGAGTGTACCAGCACCATGGTTCGCATTAATGGGATATATACCTAGGATATCCCAAGACTCCCATGAGGTCCCAACAAAAATGTGCCATGGAGATCGTCCCTCACGCCAGATCTTCTTCCCTGAGCGGCGCTATGGTTTTATCGACTGCAATGGCTTGGCACCTTGGCCATTTTGGCCGTGGATTACAGTAAGGATCATAGGGATTTGTTGATGATCATCCATGATAATCCTATTGCGATGTTCTATTTGTTGCGATGGTTTTATTTTTTTTGTTGTTATCTGTTGTCTTTTAAACGGATAAACGGTTTGTTTGGACATGCGATGGTTTTCTGTTTGTTTCAATGCAGATGATCGTAGAAACTGAACAAAAATGGGGATTCAATCAACCTAAATGATGGTGGAAACCACAAAAAGCGGGGTTGGTTTACATGACACTTATGACACTTATGCAGATTCGGATCTGAACCATCGATTTCGGTAGATTGTGCATTGATCAATTTGTGAGGCGCCAAGGAGCACAGCTGGACCGATCAATGTAGGAACCATCCCATGTTGAATTCCTTGCGTTTTTTTGGGGGGGAAATCCGGGCAGTTCACAACCGTCCGGTTCACTCTGTGAAGACATGTGGTTGTAGGATTCACAGATTCACATGAATTCAATACAAATGGCACTACAAATGGATACAAATGGGTTGTTTACTGAGTGCACCACGGCCCTGTTGGGATGTTTCCATATGTTTCCATCGCTGCGAAGGATGTCTTTCTGCACCTCAGCGATTGCGGGCAGCACACTCCACGTGTGGGTGACATGGTCAAGTTCACCGTTGAGAGGTGGGGAATCGACAATCGACCCATGGGAACGCGGAGATGGATTTAAGATGATTTCATTGGAAAATAACCATGGCAGAGGAATATCTTTTTTGGTCAACAAGTTGGTAAAGATGGCTGGGAATTGCCAAGTTCAAGTCCAGGGAAAGTCCCACTTTTTCTGGGGTCAAGCCACCTTTTGACGAAGTTTTGACGAAGTTCCCGTATATTTTCCGCACCGCCAGGCGGGCATCCAACCCAAAACAACTTCAAGCCAAGCTGCTTGGTGATGCCGGGAAAATTCATGTTGTTACACTGATGTTTTCCATGAAAAATGGTGAGGAGTGGGGTGACTTATCATGGTAAATTGCAAGTTAAATTTGGGTGACGTTTTTCGGAAAGTTGTTTTTTGAATTTCTGAACGGCGTGGAATGTTCGGGTTTTGTCCCAAAAAATGGTGATTACCTTCAAAAATCCCACCCCCATGCGAGCAGATACTGCCAATACGCACAATGAGGGCATGAGGGACAGCACATGATGAGAGATTTGCCGTTGAACCAGGATTTGGATTGGGGGTAGTTGAAACCTGATATTAGTAGGCTGAGAGTTCATCTAACATGGCAAGAGAAGATCACTTTAAATTTGTTTTTTTTCCTTTAAAAAGCTGATTCACCTACATCAATATGTCTGATTTTCCAGCATGCACTTGACCAGAGGGTAGCCAACGGACATGAATTCGGGAGGTGGAGCATTAGAACCCATTCGTTTCCGGCGTGAAATGTGGAGGGTGTTTTTGGGATTTGTATGAGGCTCTGTGAATGTTTGCCTGTGACATCCTTTGACAAAGAATTGGTTTTTGTTCGGCAGTCTTCCCAGTTCTGATAAACCTCCGACATGATGCTGCAACCAAGCAGCCATTTTTGGGATGGTTTAGGGTCTCTAGGCAGTCCACTATGAACGATGGCTGGCAAGTGGGTCCTCACAGTTGATTGCATGCGCATATGTTTATTCAACGATTCTGTTCTTTTTTTGATTGTCAATGGAGGTTTTCAGCATTTTGGGTGATAGTACTTCAAAAAGTTTATCTCAATCAAACTTTCAGTCCTGTATTATCCCCAATCTTCACCAAGATTTGGCTGGTTTTGTTCCAGCCCTCCTTGGGTTCTCCCGGTGTTTCACACGTTTCAAACAGCGAGGTCCGTGCAGTTCGATGGTCATCAGACTTTCGTGCAGCAGAATCAGAAGGGCGAGGTGAAGTCTGTCTCCAGAGCCTTTGCTGGTTGGTGGGGACTCGGGACAGCTTAACGGCAGTTGAATGGTTAACATAGGTTAACATTGGTTAATCATAGTGGTTTATATTGAACAATTAGGGTATGTCTGAGTATGTCAATATAAAGTGAAAACCGTTGATATTCACCAGAATAGAGACACTATGTTTTGTTGGATATTTGTTGATATGTTCAACAGGTGAACAATATTAAACAGCGGTGAACAGATGGAGCTAGTTCATCATGGCCCCAGCCCCTTTGGATGATCCCAATAGTTTAGATAAGGACAGACCTGATGGTCGTATGACATTATTTTCTTGTTTTTTGCTGAGTATGTTGGATAGTTTCCAAGATCCGTTCAATCATTCGTCGAGAAATCGATGTTGTTCGTTGAACGTTAAAGGGTTGTTGTCTTGGCGGCGTGTTTTCCTCCCCAAAACCCTACGTGGTTGTGGATAAAGAAACAATGACATAACCCCCTTTGCTATTGCAACTTATACCGAAATTGTAAACATATAAGTAACAATCCATTGGTGATTCTGGTGTGTTTAGAGGAGTTCATAGTACATATCCAATGGCAAAACTAGGGTTACCGCAACTGAGGCGGTCATGGCTTCATTGTGTCGGATGCGGGAAGTGTGACCTGGAAGCAAGCCATACATAGCCATACATTTTTTTTTGGAATGGGGAAAAAACAACAGAAAACCCATGGGAAATCCCCATTCTTAGATTCTTGCTGGTTCAACCAACTCAGAAACATTGGAGATTTCACCATCCAAATGGTGACGATGACTTCAGCAACGAGAATGGGAACAGAAGCAGCAAATGTTGATGTAACCAACAACAATCGGGAACAAGGTCAAACAGCAATTTGGGCAGATGTTTTGGCTCATCCCCATTTTGTGCAGCTGGTGTCAATGCTTCATTCTGACTGAACAAAAATTGGGGAAGTTCAGTTTTGCGAAAGCACCATGTGAGTTCAGTTAAAATAGATTTCAGTATTCTAACCATCACTAACCATGGATATACTAACTCACTAACCATGGATATAGTTAGAGATGGTTAGTGAGTTAGAGATTAATACTAACCATGATGGTTAGAATATACTAACTCACTAACCATCATATTCTAACCACTAATTAAGCCTATTGAACACCGCTCCACTGCACCAGGACGTCTTCTTCCGTATGGCCAGTTGCAATGGGATGCCCATGCCCGGGGATGCTGTCACCTTCGATGTGTCGCTTGGTTTGTCGCTGGTGCCCCTGGTCGATGTGTCACCGTTTATGGTTGATATGTTTATCTGGTTGGTGGTGACAACATTGATTTAATATGGGATAATGATGGTTAATAATCGTTAATAATCAAGATTGATGAAGATTGATGAAGGTTTATGGTATTAACCTTTATAAGCATAAATTTCATCAAATTTCTAGATCTATTCTGGTGATTAAGAAAATTGATGAAGTTTATGGTATGAAATTACACATCCTAATAGATCTAATAGATGGTTATCATATCATTACACATCATTATATAGCTAAGTTGCGTTACAACTAGGCAAATCAGGGGTTTATGGTAGGTATATCTGTGATTCATGGGAATTATTAATCAACCTATTACCGGGGGGAACCACCGTTTAGACCCGTGGAAAGTTACCGATGATATTCATCCGATTGGGGATGGTTCATATCACCTATAGTTACTATAGCAATGTGTATTTATTTTTGGACTTACCAAAGGACAATTAGTGTGTTGCTTCTAGTTTCAGGTTCCTGGGTTCAGATCCTATCTTTGCTATCCTTGCTTAGTGGTTTCAAACATGCGTTTATGTCCCAGCAAATTTCGTTGGGATAGCGTGATAGCGTACATCAAATGCTCACTGTCCCCCTGAAATTGTAGTGGCTGCACTTGTCCATCGAAGTGAAGATGTGCTGGAAGTCGAAGCAAAGCATTGGTTTCTGCAAAATTGTATCTTTCATAAACCCATCGATCATTGATACATGACTTCTTAATTTTCTGATATTGGAGATATCTTCCTGCGAATTCTCTCTTTCAGAAACCCATTGACACTTGTGTTTGCTTCATAAAATCCATCATAAAATCCATAAAATCCCATAACATATCCATTGAGATCCCTGAAAATCCCACAAAATCCCCATGAGTTTCCAACCGGTTTCCAAGGGTGTGTTTGAATCGGCTCAGGAAGTGGTCTGAAGTGCGACCAGGGATGCTGGAGGCGGTGTGCCCTGGCCCATGAGCTGGAGGGAAACGGATGGTTTTTATGGGAAATTCATGGGAAAATGTGGGAAAATCATGGGAAATGGTGGGGAAATTTGGGTAAAACGGAGGTTTTTATGGGAGAAATAATCTAGACTTGTGGGGGGAATGATGGGAAATCCCTTGTAAATGAAGCGTGTTAATGGGAAAATCAACTGTAAACGTCCCTGTTTTTGGGATTTTGAACATCACTTGAAAAAGTATCTGGTGGAGATCATATCCTCAATAGTTGGGTGTGGTTCAATTCCGACATTTACCAACCCCTGGAAAATATCCGACAAGTGGTTTTATCATGGTTCATCAAAAATTAGTGGTGAAATGGTTTTATCTGAAACAAAATTGCATAGAAGAAACCATTCACGGGTTTGTAACCGCTGCTTGTTGACCAATCGGGAATTCTCAGGAACGTCTGTTCTGAACGAGCACCAGATCGCCCTACAAGCCCTGTGTGGAAGGCCGTGGAGCTGTGGGTTTTTCTCGCAGTCTCCAAGTGGGTTTTTTAATGGGTGTAACCATGAACTATCCAAAATGATTCATTTGGATTCATTTGGGTTAATCTGAGAGTGGAGAACGCCTTCAAAGATGGCCATTTTGATAGGGGAATGAAACCTATTTTTAATGGGGAAAACGCCGGTTTTGGAGTACACACATTTCAAGAAACACCCAATTGAACCTGTTTGGAAATGGAGAGGATCGATGAGTGGCTGATATCCCCCATTGTCATGTTCTATTCCTATGGGGGATATCTCATCCAAAGTACCGGTTTGGTGTGTATCGCCCTTTTAAAAAAAAGGCCATATTCACAGATGTGTTTGCAACATCCACATTTCTTGCATATGAAATTCCACTGCAGACTCCATATTTCTTGTAGAAAAACATGGAAAAACCATATGTTTTGAATTACCCTACAGCAAGATAAAATGGATATGGAAGTTATTCCCAGCTTCAAACACACCTTGGCCGTATTGGGGTTGGTTGGATTGGAGGTTTATTCGCACCGCAAGCGAATTAAGGATATTTGGAGCAGTAGGGTTTTCATGGGTTTTCCATATGTTTTTCCCAGGTTTTCCGTGAATTTTCCTAGGTTTTCCATATGTTGGCGTCAGCAGTTCTTCACCAGGAGAAGCATCCAGAGATTGCTGTGGTCAAGGAGTTCGCAACGGTGGCTATCCAACAATTGGATGATTGAGGGGGTGCAGTTGGGGTTATTACGTGGTTATAGTCATAGTGGTTATCAAAGGATGGTTATACCATGTTATACCATTGTTAGTTATTGGGCTTATAGTTGGTTCTTTCCGATTTCCGGGGGTTGTAGCATGTCATATTGTAACTATAGTAATAACCCCTACAAGTCCCGAGAGAACCCCCCTGACTGTAGTTGTATACCCACTTATTTCACCGGAATTGCCCCAAGTAGGGATTGAGAGGGGCATCACTTCAAGAAATAGTTGGAATGAGTTTTGTCTCCAGTATATCCAAGTTTTTTTGGAACAATTTCAGTTAGATGATGTTCAGGAGGGCATAATCCTTAACCTGATCCACAGCCACAACTGCAACTGGTTTCTCGGTGGGTGGTGTCCCTTTTCGCTGCATCCTCGATTTTGAGGAACTCAGCAAAATGCTTTGGATTCGTTGGATGTTCTTAAATGGACGCTGCTGGATTTTGAGGGTGAAAGTTTTCACCTTTCCGCCTGACCCAGCCAGGTGGTCACGCAGCTGGCCGAGCGCGCCGAAGGGGCTGAAGCAGAGGTGAAGACGTTGGCCGAGAAGACGCTGGGATGTGGAGAGGATGGGGAGATCATTCGGGATTTTCATGGGGATGTAGAAAGAAATGGGGAGATAATCCCATGAAAACATATGAAAATCCATTCTCAATGGGATATATATATATATATATTGTAATGTAATGTAATATACAGTAAAATGAACAAGATTTAAAGGTGAAAGAATGTAATGGGATGATGTAAATGGGGACATGGTTATATCCGGTGATTAGGAAGCAGCGGTTCGCAGTGTTTCGGGAATTCATATTCATTCATATTCCCGTTTAGCCATTGGGAGCCAAGGAGATACTGTATAAGGAGCTACTTAGAGTTTCTCAGGCATATGATAGTGGTGTATTTTTGATGTATTAGGATGTTCATGATTTTAAGGAATTGATGTAGAATTAATTGAACGATTTCTCTCTTGATAGGAAAGCTTTATATCTATATTTGTATCCATGTTTAATATATATTATATTATATCATGTTATATTATATTATATAATATAATATTATCTTATCTTATATTATGTTATATTATATTATATTGTATTGTTTGATATTATGTTATATTATGTTATACTATGTATATATATATATATATATATGTATTGTCTTGAGATCAACAGCTACAACCATGATAAGCAATATCCTGGCCGACCCTCTGGGGTACCTCTGGTTTGGGACCTAATATATCGATGGAATGGAGTACTTAAGAATGCCAATTGGTATATCCAAAACCGGGACTTCAAAATATAATGTTCAAAAGAAAAATCTTCAGAAACCCTGATGATGGTTTCTTTGAGAATGGCTTTCTGGGTGCGGGTTTATGAAAGTTTGGCACCTTTATTGTATGGACCTACAAAATTGCAAATTGCGGACATGTTTCTAAAAAGTGAGGGCATGTCAATGCAGGGCTAGTATAAAACAGTTCGTCAACATGGTGTGTTACAATGTGCAATTGGAATTGTCACTATTATCAAATCTCCCCTCATGAATACAGGTGGTTTGTTCCAGAATAGAATGGATACAGAGTCGAAATTGGTGTACCAAAAAGTGACGGCTAAGGTATAAAAAAAGGTTATGTTTAATTGGTCTGAATCCATTTTGGGGATACGGAAACTTCGATAACCCCAAATCCATTGTTTTCTACACCAATTTATGAACATGTTGGATGCTTCACTGGCAAATGACTCTTTAAGTGTGGAATGGATGGTGAAAGGAATACTGTTGAGCAATTTTGATGAAGGAACATAGTGATATTCAACTAACAGATCTAAAAGTATATGTTTGACAGTAGTTGACATTCAACTTTGGTGAATGTGAGCTGGTGATTTGGGTGTGGATGAAGATTTGATACATCGAAGATTCACTTTCTATGTTGGGCGTTAGCTGAGGCACGTTGGAGAACTAGGCTTTAAATTGAAAAGCCAGGATTTCTGAGCCACATGTGATGTTTGATGTTTCACTATATTTCTCTAGGAATTCTGTGAACTTTCAATGAAATATGCATGTTTGATGTTTGAAATTGGATTTAGACCCGTGCTTTTTGGATCTTTACGACATATTTTTGATGTGGTCAGGGCAGGTGAAGAGTCAATCTCAACCTCTCCAATGTGTTTGTGCCAAAAAGTTTGAATATCTATTGCTCTCTCGGTCTTCAGCTGGGTACCAACATGTGCCCACTAAGGTTGGAAGCTGCAGAAAAAAGGATCCAAGCAACTTGTCTCGCAAGATGTGGTCTTCTGATGGTGGCGGCAGCCAATTTTTGTTCATCCGATGTTTTTCATCGTACTTAATGTTAATTCATCTTCGATGCCAGTTCTCTTCATTCATCTTCAATGCCAGTTCTCATTTGGCGCATGGAAAGAGAAAGGAAAGAGCAACTTCACCATAGAAGCTGGACGATGTTGATTCCTCGGTCAACCTTGGGAAGAAACTGGGAATTACTTTCATGTTTTGTTGCAAATGGGCATATATTGACCTAATCGACATGTGCTTATGTGGTGGTTTGGATGGTCTAGAAAATATGGAATCATCAAACTGATTGAGAGACTTGTCCACATTTGTCCACCACCTACTGACCGCCTTTGGAATCCCAAAGTAAGTGAAAGAGGATGTGTTGACTTTTCCAGACCCCCCAAATCACCAACCCAAACCACATATGCATGACCTGACCCAACCAGCAGGAATTGACGACCGAATTGGAGACTTTGAAAGGGCCGACGGAACAAACGCCTGAACGAACGAGATAATCAAATCGAAATTCCCAAATTATGCTTAGAAAAATGCATTCTAATAATTTAATTAATTTAATTATATCAATTTCTTTCTTGGACTAAATATTAACTTTTTTTTTTTTCCTCGAGATTGTTTTTCATATTTTTGAAAACCGTATTCGTAGATTTGTTGAATTCGTTCCCTTCGAAAATTAATGCGATTCATTTTTTTTTGCGATTTAATAATTTGGTACATGTATTGTATATTATTCTTTATCTGCTAGGTAATGATTTTCGGATATATTTAAGATTGATTATTTATTAATTTATATATGTCTATTATTTTCTTATTTATTTCTTTCCTTCCTTCTAATCCTAGGCCGGGAGCTCCGGATCAGGGTATTCCATGCCGGACCTCTACCACAAAGAATCTCCGAAGATATACCAGACAGAATGCCAGAAAGAATATCAGAAGATATACTAGGTACATATACCAGAAAGAATGTCAGAAGATTTGCCAGATAGAATGCCAGGGAAGAGGAGGAAAGGATAATTCTGATCAACTGTTTGCATAATAAAAACCTGAACAAGTGGAAACTAATTATTTTTGGGGATATGTTTTGGTACCGGGATTATTGAAGCAAAATCTTTCGATGGAATCGAAAAACTAATCCCTATTTTGGGGGTCCTTTAAATCTGAATTTTCTATTTTGGAATATTGTTGTGCCTCACTATATGGGAAAAATATAGATGGTTGAGGCGTATAACTACCCAATTTTGAATTTAGCGAACAGGAAAATTATATTTTATAATCTTATAACTAAAAAGAACAAACTATCCCGGCAAGATACCCAAAACAGTGCGGGGGAGTGGGAGGATAATATATGATAATCTTGATGATGATTGTGATGATGATAATGAGGATGATAATGTTGCGGACGATGATGTTAAAGATGATGATATTGAGGGTGATGAGGTGCAGGATAATGATATTGAGGATGAGGATGAGGATAATGCGGAGGATGAAATGGAAAATAATAAGATGGAGAATAATATTGAGAAGGAGAAGGATTATGATATAGAAAATAATATTGAAGAAGAAAATAAAAAGAATAATAATATTATTATTATGAAAAATTAATAATAATAAAAATAATAAACATAATAAAATTATAAAAAAAATATAATAAAATAATAATATTAAAAATAATTAAATTAAAATAATAAAATTGAAGATAAATAATAATATTTAAATTGAAATTTATATATTAATTAATTATATAGATATATATATATACATAATATATATATTAATATTTAATTAAAAATGAAAAATTATAAATATTATTTTTAATTAAAACTAAAAATTATTTTTTATATTATTTAATAATATATTAAATATTATATAAAATAATAATTTAATTTATTTATACATTCTTAATTGGCCAAATCGTGGCGAAATTCCAAAAATCTTGAAATTAATTTGGGGGAAGGCTTTTGTGGAAGTCGTGGCGATGTGGTGTTTAGCTTGTATTTAGGGTAGGTTGCTGTTTTATTATCTTATGTAGAGCTAAAGTGGCGAAGCGGTGTTTAGGTTGTGTTTGGGGTAGGGCGTTGTTTTACTATTAGCATAGTACCTTAATCTTGCTAATTGCGTTCTCATTATGTTTGGGATGGTTGTTGTTGGGTTCTGCAGCTATTGGGGTTTTGTTGTTGCTGCGGCTGCTGGTTCGACGACTGTTGTTGTTGCTGTTTCCGGTTATGGCGGTGTGCTGGGCTTCTGCAAATTGTCATTGTTTCGCTACCAATAATCCAAGGAAGGGCAGGTTTGCGGCTTGCGGGCCAAAGTCCATGTATGTAAATGCGGGCTTTTTCCATACCTCGTTTTGGACCTCATTTTTTTCCTTTATCAGAACCCATCCTGCAGTATACAAACTAGGAAAAGGGCCTGCTTCGCGTTTTTGTTTGTGGGCGTCAACAATGCCCACGAAAAAAGGCCCGTTGGAAACCGGCGTTCCGA
>Ga0126342_10022211_pt1 | contig 10506 bp, 11 predicted proteins | sample Cyp1metagenome_FD_92528 | JGI IMG/M metagenome (GOLD analysis project Ga0126342, IMG submission 92528) | Coral microbial communities from Lord Howe Island, Old Settlement Bay, Australia - Cyphastrea 1 metagenome | ecosystem: Host-associated > Invertebrates > Cnidaria > Coral ...
CACTACACTACATTACACTACACTACCTTCCACTACACTTCACTACATTACACTACACTGCACTCCACTACACTACAACTACAACTACAACTACACAACTACACTCCACTACACTAAATTACACTACACTACATTACACTACACTACACTCCACTACACTACACTACATTACACTACACTACACTACCTTCCACTTCACTACACTTCACTACATTACACTACGTTATTCCTCTAGCAAAACCACCAACAACACAAACCAAGGAATGCAGAACCAGCGAGCTGGCATAAATGATTACTCATAGATTCTCGCTCCGGGTTAAAATTATATACCGAACAGACTATATCAGTATTCATATACTGTATGGCGTTCGCAAAACGACGGGTCACGCGCCACTAAGTATCTACAAAATAAAACGTGCAGTCCGGAAAGTGAAATGACATGTCTGTATCACGTGCAAATGCAAACACGCTTTTTTCTGCCAAAGGGTTGATCCATGGATTGAGACTCGGTTTCATTCGGCTGAGTCTGAGCACCCGCCTTCAAGGCTGAGGGCTAGGCTGAATGAAAAAGTCGGACAAATCGGAACGTGATTGCACGTAAAGAAATTTGATAACCCAAGAGAGGGTGTAGGTGGGAGGGTAAACCTCTCGGGTCTACCCTAGTCCTTGAACCGAAGGACTTCATATTTCAAAGATTTACCATGTTCCAGAGTAACATGTTGAAGTTTGACTTGGAATCGTTTCACGTTTCACAAGTTTCAAGATGAATTTGCTTCGGAACCTCAAACCTCAAACCACCAACTCTGAAAATAACAGCAGTTGTGGAAACCAGTTCAAGGTTTAAAAAGGAAAGGAGATTTCGTTTGTCATTGTTGGTTTCTTTTGCATCACCCCAGGGACCCCAGGTATGCAAAAGATTTTGTTTTGAGAAATAAGGTTATCATCCTTTCAGGAGCGCTAACTTATTCCTCTAGCAAAACCACCAACAACACAAACCAAGGAATGCAGAACCAGCGAGCTGGCATAAACGATCACTCATAGATTCTCGCTCCGGGTTAAAATTATATACCGAACAGACTATATCAGTATTCATATACTGTATGGCGTTCGCAAAACAACGGGTCACGCGCCACTAAGTATCTACAAAATAAAACGTGCAGTCCGGAAAGTGAAATGACATGTCTGAATCACGTGCAAATGCAAACACTCTTTTTTAAGCCAAAGGGTTGATCCATGGATTGAGACTCGGTTTCATTCGGCTGAGTCTGAGCACCCGCCTTCACCCCAATCCCAAATTGTGCTTAGTCTCTTCAAGGCTAAGCAGGATCACATCCCAGGCAAATTTGTCTTGCATTGCACCACGAGTCACCAAGTCTTGAACTTCCATGCGACTCGGGGCATCAGCTATGTTAGAGTAGCTGCAGACACGACCAAACCAAACTTTCCATTGTGAGGAGTCTTCGCTTGCCACAAACATCTGGACAATGACGTTGCCCATCTGTGTTGAGGAGTAGGCTTTAATCAGAGCCAAGTGCGATGCTTCATTGTCAATGTACATGACCACATATCGGCCGATCAAGCCACCCCAAAGGAAGACCGCTACATAGCCGGCCAGAAGTTCAATTAAATAAATGGGGTTGTCTGAAGCCTTCAAGAACCGCTTCATCACCAAGGCTGGTATGTTCTCGCTGAAGAAGCGCAAGGGTATGCCGTCATGATTGAGAAGCACACCACCAACCGAACCTTTCAAAGTGTCAGCATCAAAAGCTCCATCTGTGAAGATCAAAACAGAGTCCTCTGTGTCAGCTGTCAAAAGAAGGGGTGAGCCAGTCTGGACTCTGGCACGTAAGAAAAGCAAGGAGGAGCGCAACTCTTCATCCAGTTTGTTTCTGACTTTGACTCCTTTCTGTTGCGCCCTCTTGCCGATCCGGTGTATTGAAAGGTTGGCTATGCGCCCAAACAAATAAGACTCAAACCACTGAATGCGCCCTTTGAACGACTCTGCCTCTTTTGGAGAGAGTGAGTCCTTCTTCAGTATGTTGTTGATCTTGGTAAGAATCTCTTCTCTCCTTTCCGAGGTGTGCTTGATGTATACCACCCCTTCGTCAAATTGCGACAAGTCAAATATCAAACCCAAGGCTTTCATCTATGTCCCAAAGGTTTGGCTTTTCTTGCCTTCTTTCGCAAATTGGATGCCAAGCATGTCAAAGAGTAGCCCCACGCACTGATCTGTGGAGTTTGAAAGTGCGTCCACAGACATGGTGGGGAAATCATCAAAGCTGCACCAAACCTGTAAGCCCACACTGAGGATGAAAAATATTGCAGAACTCACCCTGAGGAATCCCGCAACGCTGCCAGTGGCGCCAAATGGCAGCGAGTTCAGCCCAAACAACTTCGGGTCGTTCGAGTCCGGGTCACGAATGGTGATTCTGAGATGAGCTCTGTCTGTTGAGTGCAACGGAGACTGCTTATAGGCAGATTTGAGGTCGAAGGTTTTCCCTTTCAAACAAACTTTGAGACCTTTGTCGCGCAAGACAAGGGCACGTATCAAAGAGGCCGCAATGAAGTCCACTCCATGCAGCGTGAACTTCTCCGGCAAGCCGCAAGCATCATCGAGGCCACATTGTTTGAAGTTGTCTATGACTCGCACCTTCTCTCCTTGCTGGAGTCCAAAGCGGTGGGCTATGACCTTGCTGCTCAGGTCACCAGTAGTGTCTTCCCGCTCCAGTGTTTGTCCAGCTCTGCCAAAGTTTCGGTCCAAGCTGCACGGTGGAGACCTTCGTCCTCCGGCTCTGAAACTTTTTGAAGAACCGCCTTCTGTAGTCCCACCGATGACCTCAGCAAAGCCTCAAAGGTCAGCTTGGGAGGCCTTGGCAAGCTCAAGAACAGTTGCGAGTCTCTCATCCATCCAGAGAGTCGGAACCCCGACACTATGTCCTCGAACAAGTGTTTGTCTGGGAACTCTAAGTCCTCCAAGATCTCTTTGAAGAGAAGAAGTCGCTTCCCTTGCAAAACATGTCTTACGTGTTCATCCAGTTGCTCTCTGAGGTTCCGTTCGTCAACTTCAAGTTCCTTTGCTCTAGCCAGCCATCGCTTGAAGAAAGAGAGTCTGTGTTGTTCCAAGCCACGCCAGTTCTGTCCCAAATTTGCCCCCAACAGAGTGTCCAAGTGTGGGCTTCCTGCATAGGGTAGGAAGCGTGGGTGTCCTACCAAGGCAGCTTGTTGCACAAAATCCCAAGGCTCTCTTGGGATGCCGATGGTTACCAGCTCAACCTTCATGCTTTCTGGGACCTCTTGGAGTCCCAAATATTGTAAAGATGCATCCACTCGCCCGGAAACCCGCATGTCACCCCCTGTAAGAAGTTTGCGGTCGGTGATTCTGACGCCTTTGACTAGGCTCTGTAAAAGGATTGTTGCATCCATGTCAGGTTTGATTACAAATTGTACATAATGACCAAACTCGCTCACCAAAGGACGAAGTTTTTGCCCACGGGGCAACAATCCCATGGCAACTGAATTGACTGCCGTGGTTCTTCGCTCTCCAATTTGTTGCTGAAAAGTATCTGGTTGTTCAATACCCTTACTTTTGAGGTCAGCTACCAATAATGCTGCCACTCTGGCACATAGCAGTTTTGGGTATTCAGCTTCGTCCTTGGTTGGGTAGTGTACCCCATCGGCAGTGATTGTAGGGGTCCATGGTTTATGGACGTGATCCTGAGAACATGGCAGGTTAAAGGAGTTGAAGAAGGAGTCGCTGCACCTCCATGTTGTTTGCTTCTGTCTATCGCCTCCCATCATGCAGTTATGAAAAATATTGATGTATCCAGGGTGGAACTGCAGGAGCTCGACAATGGGGTCAGTTTTCCAAAACAGTGAATTGGTCGGGTTCTCAATCGATACCCTTATGTTCAAAGAAATAGCCAACATAGCAATCCTCTTTGTGGCCTCATACAACAGGTTTGCTTGTTCCACTTTATACAAATCAAGTCCAGCGATGCGCGGCAATCCCATTGGGAAATCTTCCGATCTCAGTGGCTGAGGTGGCGTGATTCCAGCTTCACGCAATCTTTCTGAGATTTCCTGTGGCAGCTTCCGCTTACGAGCTGCTGATCCAGTTCCGCACGGAGGAGCTAAATGTATGAGGCAAAGATTGCGTTGCTCTTGCACAATGAAATCTTCCAAAAATTTAAGGTCTTCTTCCAAAGTCAAATCCAAAATTGTAATGGGCCCCTTTGCACGCTCGGTAGTCTTACTCCTCTGAGGTTAGTTTTTCTAACCTCCATTGTCGAACTGGAAGTGCCAGCAAAAACTTCAAGAAACAACATGTTTTGAAACATCGTTGGCCTTTCTGTAGCTGTTCGGCTAGCACCTGTGAAACTGTTGCTAGGCATCTTGTCCTTTGGAGTACTATGCCCGGGTTGCACCAAATTCGCCTTTGCTCCGTCTGCACTGTTGTTGCCAGGAGCCAGTGTAGCTGCATGACTGAGTCAGTGTTGGGTTTTTTTCCCCGGAGCAGCCTTGCAATTCTGAAAGAAGTGACCCACCTTGCGGCAGTAAGCACAAATATGCGTGCCTTTGCGGCACTTGGGCGGCTGTCCAGTGGCTTCCAAGCAGCAACCGTTCTGTAAATTGTAGGCCCAGCATATGGGCTTCCCATCTGCCGTCTGCTGGTAACAAGTTTTCAGCTCTTCAGGAGGAGTTGGCTGAGTACGGTTCCTTTTGCTAGGCCTGGCCTTCTTCTTTGGCTGGATTGTGCCCGTTGCAGGTGTGGACCCTGAAGACTTGGGGGTTGCTGCAACTGCTGCAGGACTCCGCGTGGGCAAGGCCAACATGTACATGGTGATGCGAGGGTCATGCATCAATCTCTCAATTGCCTCGTCTAACGGTCGCTTTCCAGTGAGTTCAGGTTTGACTGACGCAATGTCTCTGGCCAAAATCGTCCACATCGCTTTGTCAGCCGCCACAAGTTGTTGAAGAGTAACTCTTGCAAAACCAGGTGGAGGCTCAGTAGAGTAGGCCGCAAATAGGGTAGCCAACCACTTCTGAGAAACTTCCCAAGAAACCAGCTCGCACATCTCAAATGCCACCCCACGTCTCTGAAAACACCATTGCAGCTTGATCTCTGAGCCATGGTCTGCGTCGGCCACCTTTGGCCCCTCAGTGTTCACCTTTAAGGTCTGGGCTTCAATTCGCAGCACCCGTTGCGAATCTTTTGGGGCTGCTTGAACTTCAGCTTCTCGCTCGGTACACAAGGAAGGCGATATCCATACAATGGCCCCTGTGTCATACATGAGTTGGCACTTGTCCAGCAACGCATGTGAAGGCTCTGTTTCGCCCTGCACTAGGAATCCTGGAATTTTCTGTTTGACTTTCTCGTATCTGGCCTGCTTTTCTGCAAAGGGCAGTTTCTTAGCACCATCTGCTGCATCTCCAGTCACAGAAGATTTCAGTTGGGACAGGACGAAAGTTGCGGCCTCAAAATGAATACGCCGCAGGATGCTCTGCTGTCCTGCCGTGAATCCTGCGCCCAAGACTGAGGTTGTGAAGGCTCTGAGTTCATCATCTGTCGGCGCTTTGTTCGGCGCTCCACAAGCAAACGCTAGTTCAGAGAAGCTCGAAATGTTCTGTGCTCGCAGCAAGTCATGTAAATTCAATGTAGCTGTTGACAACTCAGTGCACCTCTGCTTGAACGCGGCTTCAGAATCTATCAAACTCATGGCACAGACAACCAACTTCCGCAAAGAAAAACCTTTGAATCACTTCACATGTTTGCATTCAAAATCTGCACAAAATTGTTCACAGACTTCCACAAGTTGAAATGAGCGATCAAAAGGGTACTAGCTTAGTCCCTTTTTTGTGTTGCAACTGAAACCTAAAGAAATTGACTCTGATGATCCTGCAAGTTGAAAAACCGTCTCTCGTTTGCCCTACGTGTTTTGCAGTGCAACTTTCAAAAACATGAAGCATGTTGATGCACTCGATGTCTATTCAAGCACTTTGAAGTGCACTCAAACGTTCACTATGTTGAACCTGGAAATGCAACCACGGTCTCAACTGAAGGCGGAACCCGACACTCTGCAGTGGGTTAGCCCTCCATCAAGGTGGAAGAACCACCCTCGATATGTCAGTAAACTTAAAATGCTCATCGAATTATATACATTGGTCAGCCTCATGTGTCAACGCTGGATGAACCACTCGTGACATCTGGCCCCCAAAGGTTTCTTACCCAAAGAAAAGCCCTAGTGACCCGTTTCGGATGAACCGCAAACTGTCCCTATGCTTCAAGTCAAAGTTGGTTGAACCACACTTGACTCCTCAAGATCAACAACCATCTTGGAAGCTAAGTTCAAGACTCACTCTGCCAAGAGGAAACATCAACACAGGTGACATGTCACATAAAAATAACAATTGACAACATGTCGCAAGGTTGACAGCAATTCTGAAATTGTCTGCAAACAAACTCTGGAAAGTGAAAACATACCTAAGGAAAAACGACTGAGTTGGGTGCCAACCTTGGTCGTCCAAATTGCTCTATTTATTTGGAGCCTCTCGACCAGATGGGAACTTGCCAACCTTCTCATCGCACCGTTTCGGCAACGCGATCTCTATTCAGTCCATTCTATGCTTCTTGCATACATGGCATGTTGCTGAGTCGTATCTCAGTTGGGAGGGCACGACAAAGTTCTGATCTAAAACTCGGACACAGCAAGTCCCATTAGGAAATTTGGCATCCACCAAGTGTAAAGTTTTCGTCCGTCTGTGCTGCATGAAATGGTACCCCTCCGGTGCCCTTGGGGGCAAGAAGACCCTGACTGGCGCCTCGAGCACAACGCTTTCAGCGTCACTATCAGAAGAAGAACTCGTGTAATGAGTGTAATGTTCCTCGTCCATCTCTGCAGTTTGCGTCTCAACCACTTGCACAGCATCTGATAACGTTTTGTCAATTTTTTCTTCCATGAAAAAGTTTTCACCATCACTATCGTTAAAAGACTGCGCGCCAACATCTGAACCTGGGTCAGGCATGCACTGCTTGTTGAATCTTCCAGCTCTGCTGCAATCCGGGTTCCATGTAGATTCGCTCCATCCGCACCTTCTCCATGAGCCATCGCCGCCGAAATCGCCGCCACCGGTGGGAGCGGCTCATCGATCTCCATCTCCTCTTCTTCTCCGCCTTCTTCGTCCAAGGTCAGGTCATAGGCATTGAGCGGATCCGTTTCGCTAAAGCCATACTTGGCTCTTCGCCTTCTGTCCAGCTTGACAAACCCTGCCAACCCGGCTGGGCATTCCCTGAAGTACTCTTCTCCTGATTCAGCTTCATCCACCGAATTCAAGATCCGGAACTGTCGTAGTTCACGACGTTCAGGATCCCAGTCGTCCACGAATCTAATCTCCTGCTTCTGCCGAATGGTGTTGGCTGCCCACTTGAGCAACTTGTCCATCTCCAAGACGTGGATCGCCTCCTTCAGGTAGTACCCAATGAAGATGCCAATGACCATGAAGGTGAGGCCGTAGAAGAGCATGAACCACGGAAACTCCATGAAGACCTCCACCAGCTCAAAGTGCTAAACCATCACCGAGTAGTCGATGCCATCAGCGCGTGTTGCGCCCACCAAAGGTTGCAGGGCCATGATTGTCACTGCCTTCACCATCAGCTTTGAAAGTTGAATTGGAAGTTCATCCACTCCATTTGAGGGTAAAGCCAGCATCACCTGTCTCACTGACTTCATGGTTTGCCCAATCGCCTTCTTCTGGAGATAGACATTGAACTCATCCTCACCAACTGCTGTGTAGCTCTTGGTGTTGGAGTCGTACTGGACCAAGCCAATGACGAACATTAGGAAAGCACGACGAGCTTTTACCAATCGTTTCGTCCCAAGGTCGGCAGTGTTCAGGACCGTGGGTATTGCATCCAACTCAAGGGCACCTTCTTTGCTGAGCTACAACATGTCCAACAAGAGCAAGCTCAGTGAGATTCATGGCCGAGCAGATCCTGATGATCTGAACACCGACCTTGTGCAGGTCTTCACAGATGCGGACTGTGCAGGTGATAAATCAGCAGGTGGGAGGAGGAGACATTCAGTCTCATCAGTGATGCTCTATGTCAACGGCAAGTTGGGTCAAGAACGCAACGAAGCATTGCCTTGAGCAGTTGTGAAAGTGAATATCTGGCCAGTGTTGGTGGAGGTGCAGAAGCTCTCTACATTGCTGCACTATGGGAGTTCCTGGTCAGACAAGAAACCCAAGCCAGGATTGCATGCGATTCATCGTCATGCAGAGCCCCTTTTCTCAACGACAGGGAGTTGGCAGGCTGAAGCACATCAACGTGAAATACCTGTGGCTTCAACTGAAAATCAGGATGCCAAGGTCAGGTGGACCTTTCAAGTGCAAAATCACATGACGAACAGCAGCTTCAGCTGCCACCGTTGGAGGTGACATATACTGGCTCAGACTGCTCACATGTCGGACTGAGTGCTGGATGTCAATCCTGTCCTGGCTGAGGTAAAGGAGGGTTCCCATTGCAGATCGGAAGCGATGTTTGCCCTTCTCATCCAACTCTTCAGAGGTAAAGTTCTCACCACTGACATCAGGTGGGCTTGCGGTGTTGCAAACCATATGCTTCACCAGTTCCTCCGCGCACTTTTCATGGATCACCCCCGCCTCCGTGAAGAGGTGTCTCTTCTTCAAGAACTTGATTGGTTCACTTGGATCTTGATTTTCTCCAGGAACTATTTCTCAAAGTGAACTTGTTCTTCAGCTCCACTTGCAAATGCGAAGCATGCAGCAAGTGTATTTCGTAAACAACCATTGGAGTTCTTGTCCATAAACTTTGGCACCAAAACCTTTGCACCATCATGCAAAGTCCAGAAAACGTCCAAAGACACATCAATCCCAGATGTTATTCCACCATCCTGCAGCAAATCCAGAGCTGTGCACGAAGAAGACACCAAATTCCAGTTGCCACACCAAGTCATGCAGAAACGTAGCACATGTTCACCGTATCAACGGGAATTTATACTTCCATACCCCCTTTTGCTACGATTTGCATGCAGTACAGCCAAGAAAGTTCACGACATGCAACACAATGCAAAAATATGTATCCATCTGATCTGAAAACCATTGTGAGGATCCGCACACGAAGTCATCTCTTCCCAGCAGTTGCAGGTGTATCGAAAATATCTGTGTACGATAGTTATTCCTGTGTCATCGCCGTTGTCTGTGTCCACATACTCATTGATGCAGAAAAGTTGAACCAAAGTGCCAAGTGCCTGAACAGGCTGGGCATCAGTGGGGTGTTCTCCATGTTGAGAGCTTGCAGATGTTCACAAAGAAAATCACAGAATCTTGCTGCGGCATTTCTTTGTTTTTTCTGTCCATCGCCTCTCAGCTTTCGCCAAGTCGATCAACACACTATTGCATGCTGCAAATTGCCAATTAATCAATGCAGTTACAAATTCTTCCTCTTGATGAAAAGACGAACAAAAACCGAAAGGGAGGTCCTGTCTCCATCCGCCCAGCCTCCAAGTAAAAGGTTTCAACATTCAGTGCTCAGAGCAAACCTGGACTTGTCCTGCCTTGATCCCTTGACCCGCCTCCTCCGAAAATACCTTACACTCACCCCCTTCATCGCCAACTCATTGGAAGTCGGTCGTCTTTCTCACGTCTTGCTGGACCAAGAAGCTTCTGACCCTGGTCCACCACGACTTCTACGTCGGCGCAATGTGGCCGATGAGCAAGTCGCGTGCGACGGCCTTTTCTGGTCTTAGATCCGGGTTCCGGCGGATCTCCTTTCCCATCAACCGTCACGAACGCCGACGAAACGAGAATCTTCCAGAGGTTGTCGATGCTCTACACCCTTTCTGTTGCGAGAATCTGACCTTCACCGAGCAAGTGTCTATGTTTGTCTCTTTTTTTCCGTCCAACGCCTTCATGGCTTCCGCCAGGTCGTTACACACGTTCAATCGCAGCAAAAAGATGAATTGCAATTGTCATGCAAGGCTGTCTACTTGTCGATAGCCACAAGAGCACTGGTAGTGGACCTGTACACAGTCCAGTGAGCGGTCCCATCAAGAAAAAACAAAACCAAAAAACACAAACCAAAAACAAAAGCAACCAAGCAAACAAAACACACAGAACCACAACCAAACCAAAACAAACAAAAAACAAAGAGAAGAGGGATCACTACCAGCTATGAGAATAACATGCACGATGACAACTTGTGTGTCATTATGAGTATGGCCACCGAAAAAGAAGCAGAACAAAGATAACACCGAACAACACCAGGGGCCAGGCAAGAGGGTGATAGAAGCAACAAAGCTCAATGCGGAAACCAGGGATCCCCCCAGCCAGGATCCCCAGCCGTTCAGGCATGACGTTCACCCAAACTCTCTATTTTCCTCTGAACCAAAGCCTCACGAAGTAAACTGTCCACCATGTGTGTTACATGGTGCAACTCAAGTGTTTGGTTTTCAAACGTGTTTTGAGTAGTTTTCAACTAGCAAACAACTG
>Ga0126342_10022212_pt1 | contig 10506 bp, 8 predicted proteins | sample Cyp1metagenome_FD_92528 | JGI IMG/M metagenome (GOLD analysis project Ga0126342, IMG submission 92528) | Coral microbial communities from Lord Howe Island, Old Settlement Bay, Australia - Cyphastrea 1 metagenome | ecosystem: Host-associated > Invertebrates > Cnidaria > Coral ...
GGGTGGAGAGACGGAGGACGGGACCATATATATATATATATAAACTGTTTATATAGACTATTAATACAATTATAGATATTCATGCGTAAAGAAACCACTACAACAAAACCGTAAATACATATTTGAGTAAGTAGATCCATTAAAATGAACTATATATATATATCATACACATAAATATCATGTTTGTGCTATGCGGCATAACTTTACCACCCCCCAATGGCCATCAATGGCGCCTCAGGGTCACCTTGTAGCCTTCTTTGTCCTCGAAATTGTACCTGCGACCAGCAAGGGCTGTGCAACTCAAATCCCGGAATTCATGGGTGCCATGGTCAAATACGTGATATATGACGTGTATATATGGGTGTGTCTGAAAATAGTGTACCCATTTTTACCCAATGGTTTTGCTGATCATTATCCCTATTAAATGGCTATTTGTTTGGGAATAGACCATATTTTCAAACAAACCCATATGGCTTAACTATGGTTGATTCGGGGAATCCAACTGTAGCATTCATGGGGTTTATATAACTATAAGTCAACAAACAGAACTGGGTTTTGACCCGTGCCATATATAGAATCAGTAATCATATGTCTCTCTGCGCCGTTGAGGTCGTTCTGAAATTCACCAATGGCTATATTATTAGTGGGGAGGAACCGCTCTTTTTCGGAAGAATCTATATGATAATATCAAGTTATTTCATGTTATATTTTTAAATAAATGTTTCCTAAACATGTAGAATGCATATTCTATGCATAAAGTATGTAGTTCACCATGTAGTTATACAATGAATGAACCTTCTGCAAATAATTTTGGGCAAAGTTTGTATAGATGAAGTACGGTGGATCAATCATCAAGATTGACTGTAACTCATAGCATATCAACTCATGGCCCATAATAGAATGGATACAATCCATATGGATCCACAGGGTTCTCGATGAATATCTCCAAACATCATCCCAGTTGCATTTGTTCGGTGATCTCTTCACCGGCTTTCCGCTTGTAGAGTTCCTGCAGTGGAAAACTCCATGGACTTCCACAGGGATGGAGCTACACCATCCCCCAGTCACCATCTTTATAGGTGGTATGTTTACCATTCCCAAATGGGTAGTTTATGACATTGTTTTAACCACCATGATTGGGGTTCAATGTTCACAAAGTAGCCTGCAAAGATCTGCAAACAATAACTGATGCAGGATGCTTTGAACACCTAGTGTGCGCTAGCTGAAATCAGCAAAAGCTATTGTTTAGCAGGTCCCCGCCAGGCATGAAACACTGAACTATGGACAACATCACATCGTATTATATTCTATTTTTCTATTCACTCAAGAAGTATTGCCAAATGAGACAACATCTTAGGAAGAGTTGCAGGGACTTACTGAAGGTTCGTAATTAAATGCATGACCTGCCATGAGGATCCATGGGTTGAAGGCCTTTGAAAGTTAAAAATGGAGGTTAATAATGGAGGTTAATAGTGGTTTATAATAGGTTCTACATGGTTTCACCATCCAATATGGGTTTCAACTTGCGTTTACCAGAATAAGCCACAGAAACCGAGGACTGATTTAGATTTTGGTGATTTTTAATGTCAACCATCCAAATTTATGGGTACCCAAATTTGATCACCAGAACATCAAAGTATGCAACCCCAAAATGAGGATTTAAGTTCCACTATAGCCATTACAGGTTTGCCCTCATCCGAAATCCCAAATTCACACAGTAGATGATTGGTTCCATGAGAAATTGGTCTGAAAATAAGGTACTCCAGAATTCACTGATTGCAGTAATCATCATTTTTCCTATTAAACCATATCAAAATTTATTAAACCTAACATTTTGGGTATACCATGGTAGACCCGTCTTTTTGAGCACCACATAATCTGCTAATCTTGGGATGACCTCTACTTGGTGGCGAACTACCCACTTAGTAAGTGGGTTATAACCCCAGTTATAAATGGGATAAATAGGGTTAATCCACTGAAATCACTGGGGTTATAACCCACTTACGAGCCGTGGGTAGTTCGCCACCAAGTATTGATTTGAATCAGCAGAGAAAACCCTCGCTGCACCTCATGCTCCAAGACGGGTGCATCGTACATTTGGAAGCTGGCGAAACACCGCAGCTTGGGGGCCGGAAGGGTTTAACCACAAGGTGGTGCCCCAGTTCGGAATCGCTAAGTTGGGGTTCACATAACTCCCATTAAACCTATGGTTTATGGCAGATAGTTAATGTCCCCATAAGTTGGTTTATAACTCCCATAACTATGGTTTATGGCAGATATAACGAACTAGTTAATGGGCTTTATAAACCAACAGACATCACTGGGGGGCACCATCCTGCAGGGGCATGCCGTGATGGGCACCAGATTTTTCGGGTCATGTTCGGGTCAACAACGTTTCTCCTGCCCTGAATTTTCATGGATATTCAGCGTTCCAAAATGGGCTGTAGTAACTGTAGCAACACGTGGTGGTGAACAAAAGCCAAGAAATAAGAATCTTCATTGGACAAATAAATGAACAAATCAGAAATTACACAAAGAAAAATCACATGGAACATGAAACACGAAAACATAGAAATCACCTATAAACAAAATAGAGAAACTGAATATGTCCCACCCCTGCGCGCACCCATAGAGTCGCGCTGTCTCCTTCCACTTTCCTGGGCCATGGAGTGTCAAGAATCTCTTCGTTGTTTAGAGATCTCGTCCACAAGCCCACTGCCCATTGGTTTTCCTGGAAAACAGTGCATTTTGAAGGTTTTTTTTGGGTATCCGATAACTAGCGAGACGCCATCTAGTTTGAGGCCGCCAAGTTTCCATAGATGTAGTTCTGCATCCTTGCACATCAGGCATGGTTTTGGCTCAAACGTGGTGGAGCAAAGCGGACAAACGATTTCTCACTGGCATTTACTGCTGGATCAACTCTATGAGCACCAAAAAAGGTCGTAAAAATAACACATTGTGACACAGCTTCAAACGCCGCGAACTGGATCTATTTGCTGACAGAAAAAATCCACTAGTGGAGAGCAACGATCATCAACCACTGGGTAGCCCTGAAATAGCAACCGCAGCCAAGACCGACCTCATGTCGGCAGGGAAAAAGTCCTTGGTGCTGCAGTCATCCCTCTTACAGATGTCATAACATCGATGGGCCAGCAGAGACATCACAGTTCTTTTAGGGCGCCCAAAGCTTTGCCAAAGTTGGCAAACCATAGATATTTCTTTATATGATATATCATATATGTGATTATAATCACAATCATGCGTGTTTGTACAAGATAACTTGTTGGCCTGAACATATAATATACGGTCCGATATCGGTACGTGAAATCTACTATGATGTTCCTGATTTGGGACATGATGTGCTGTTTTCTGTTCAGAATCCAATTTCTCGAACATAAACTCGGGGTCATCGATGTCAATCTTTACTAATCCCCAGTTGCACCCAAGAGCAAAACATATTTACCATCTGGTTACTTAACATAGCGAACTGGAAAATCCCCATTTTGAATAGGTAAACACCATCTATTTCTATGGGCCATCTATACCATGGCTATGTAACAAATAACCCCAGGGTATCAAAACAGGGATTTTGCCCTTGCACCTGCCCTCAATTCCAAAAAAATCCTGGGAGACCTGACCTGCACAAGACATGGAAGGGGCTCGGTTTAAGTAACTGATTCATGTACCGCTTCCTGTTTCTCATATGAATTTATGGCAAAATATCGAGTTGTATTTAGCTAGATTATATATAGCCCCATATATATATATGTATATCTATATATATATATATATATACTCAATCAAGATGTTCGCAGCCAATCATCCAAACAATTTTCCAGCATTGAAGCGACCTTTTGCAGGAAACCCACTATAATCCCACTATAAATATCATCATCTATATGGGAATAAAACCAGTCAGTCTCGAATTGATGTTACCATTACCATCTCAAAAGAACAACCTCCCGTCCCGTGCTGCTGCCCTGGCATGTCTGGGCAAGCCAAACCCGTGTGCCAGCGGGCGGATCTAAGTGAATCGCAGGACCTGCGCGATGCGGGTCATGTTCGATGGCAAGCAAGTGAAACAATCCTGTTGGGGATTCGGGATTAGCATCAACAATGGATGAAACACGAAACTCACTGGGATTATCCCCACCTGGGATTAGCATCGATAACATTGAAAAGCTGTTTGATGAATCTAACCAGCTGGCGGATCATCCTGACATCCTCTAAAAAAGACGGCGGTCCATTTTGGGTGCGCACGGCGCACGGCAGGGATGAACCAGTGGCTGGTGATTCCAAAGATCTATTTCTTCAGTTGTCCAATTGACTCACTGATCACCCAGTTATTTTAAGCGGAACACACCCAGTTAGGCTATCGTGAAAAATGAGGCTTTTTTCTTCACCATCTACATCATCTTTTTTGCCGCATCCGTACAAAACAGAGAGGTTGTATTTGGGGATCCTGCAATACCTCGGAGATTTTTTGGGATGGTTCCAAAATAGGGTACATTAAAGAGTCTTATTTTTACTTATTTTCCCAGCAACCGATGTTTTAGGTTTGGGTCATGTTGGAAGATGCCCATGGATTTTCCCGAAATCCTCCATGTATGGTACTATATAGCTACATTTTTGGTGCTAAATTTTTGGGATCAAAACCTTGTTTTTTTTTAAAAAAAACACATAGCCTCTCAACAATGGCAAGCTGTCAACTCCTCCATCTCCTCCATTTTTCGTGACCGACGATTTTCGCGAACTAAACCTCCATAATCCAAGGATGGGGAACATGTTCATCATGATTCGTAACACCCGCGTAGTACCCTCTGGTAATTTAACATAGCTATGGAAAATCACAATTTTTAATGGGGAAATCCACTATTTCGACTGGGCCATTTTCAATAGCTTTTTGTATGTTTACCAGGCCGGGTAACCGCCAGTTCCGTTGCAGAAGTCACGCCTTTGGATGCTACTTTCTCCGCAGATTTGATGGCCTCGGTCATGGGATGCCCATGGGTGATGGTGGGGCTCTGATGGGATTTCCCAATGAAAATGGTGATGGATTTACCATTGAAATAGTGGATTTACCCATTAATAGCATGGTGATTTTCCATAGTTATGTGAAAGTTTACCAGAGGGTAAAGTGATCTTTATTCATGGATTGATACATGCAGGTTTTGACGTGTTTTGACATGTTTTGACCATGAAAAAACATGTTTGACACACCTGAAGGTTCGTCAGGATTGCTACCAGTAGTCCATAATCTCTCCAAAATAATGTAAATTGTAAATAAACTTGCTTTATGCTGCTGGTTGCATTCAGTGTTTGGTCGCTTCAAGCTGTCAACAGTCAAGAAAGTGGGGATCCCGCCGAAAGAAAACCACGTGTTCAGCGAGGCAGTTTGTTTTCTCGCAAGATATATGTCCCGTGGTCAGCTTGCTTTTTAAAAAGAGATAGACATGGCAAGTCCATCTCCTTCTCCACCAGACAAACCCTCCGGTAACATCCGATTACCTGCAATTTGTTGGGTGATTTTCTCAGCAAAGGCCTCCATTTATGATGGGATTTCCCAGCGAAAAAGCGACAACTCATCGACCTGATTTGGATGAGGGATGATGAGTATCAGCTACCAGTGTTTTTCAACAACAGTCATTCTAACATATTCTAACTACCCTCTGGTAAACTTTCACATAACTATGGAAAATCACCATGCTATTAATGGGTAAATCCACTATAAATGGTCATGTTCCATAGCTATGTTAGTTTACCAGAGGGTATATTCAAGCCACCATCAACATTTGCAGCATCCGTTTGTCAGTCTATCATTCTATCAACATTTCAGCCTTTCTGGGGCAAGGATTACCTGGCTGGCGCGCACGTATCACGACCAGTTGCCTTCTTGTCTTCCTTCTTCTTGCCATTCTTCGCCTGAAGATCAACTGGTGACTCTAAACATCTGGCCAATAGCATTGTTATTGTGTGATCATCCTGGGATCTTAATGGATTTTACCAAGAAAAATGGTGACTTAATGGGATTTGAATGGTATTTAGAATAATAAAAAATCAGAACTGGTTGGTGGTTGCCACCTACCCCTCTGAAAAATGATGGAGTTCGTCAGTTGGGATGATGACATTCCCCATATATGGAAAGTCATAAAAGCCATGTTCCAAACCACCAACCAGTATTGTTGTTGTCTGATTTCTAGGTGATCCTAGTCCGTTACTTCGAAGTCCCTAATAATCTGTTCTACTAGTCAGATTAATGACCTCTAAAAATCTTAAGCGTTTTACAAGGCCATCTGCAATGAGACTTTTCGAGTAAAATCCATGTTGGAAAGTGGGTAGATTCTCAAAGAGCTTTGATTTACATGCCAAACAGGCACCATATCATGGGTCAACATTTCAAGGTGGCGTCAGTAAAAACCATGGTCCCAACTTAAGTGGGTCGTTTACCCAATACAGCTACATTGAATTACCCTCCTGGTAAACGTTTACAGAGCAAACTGGGAAATCACAATCTTTATATAATAGGTAAATCAACTAGAAATGGGCCATGTTCAATAGCTATGTTAAATTACCAGAGGGTACAGTAACATACCATCCTCCATCTGAACAGAATGGGCGGTATGCCGCATTAGCCACCCCAACAAATTCTTCTTCGGTTTACCAAACGGACAACAACCTCGCTGAGCCATGACAAACATCCCTATCCCATCCCCAAATACTGGTTGGTAAGTAGGTATGTATACCTCTTAGAGGTTTTAACTGATCCTCAATAAACCAGGTAGTATAACACCTTACAATTTAACTTATATTACTCAATCACTACGTGTATCTTCAAAAACACCCGAACTGCAATGAACTGCACCTCCGCCATGCTGAAGAACAGCCTGCAACACTGGTTTTGGCGTAACATGGTGACAGGATTCACAGTTTTGAGTATGTGCTTGTAATGAGCCCACCAAGAAACCATACCAAACTTCCAAACTTCACGATTTCGGGGCGTTAATATATGTTTTCAAAGAAAAACAAACACATCAGTCATCAGGTGTACCACGTTCCCCTACAATCATTGCTAGGAACAATCGGCAGTCTCGACCAATGGCATCCCTGCAGTTCATGACAGCTACGGGAAAACCGCTTACTTCCAGCATATCAACATAGCGATTGAACCGCATAATGACTCCAGCTTCTTGGCTTCGGACAAGCTCCACTAGAAGGCCTTACTCCAACATGTTCTCCGAAATGAGTGGTGGAAAGTCCATGAACATCCATCCGCATAAAAATCGTAAACTCATCCATACAGATGGGAATTTCCATGTTGTTTATGCGACAAGTCGGGCACTGCGTTCGAACACAAAGGGCACAGCGTTCAAAACATCGCGACATCCGAAACGGTCCAAACGACATCCGACATCCCTCCTGAGAAAGTCACGGAGTCACATGCTCCGCAGTTTCAACCACAGCTACACCAAAGGTTTGAGCCATCACAGCCCCGGCATGTCATGGCCAATCCAAACGAGGTCCCCCGATATACTTTTTTTTTGACAGCCCTGCAGGTATACTACAGATATTGATTCCATGAATATTATCTGGCGATTTCACACTTTGATGAACATGGTGATTTTTCAGCTCCAACCAAACCTCCAGTTGACGTACTATAAAACCCCTGGCAATCTTTGGGAAATGATCACCATTCAGCATCCTGCTGGCGGTTTCAGTGAATTTTCCAAGTGCCCAAATTGAAGAGCAGTCCTAAAGTTCGCCCGTCTTTGCAGTGACACACTGTCACCGGGGGCGAAAACCAAGCACAACAAAGCCTCACAGAAACTCGTAGCATTGGCGACGTTGGCGGCGCTTCCATGCGTGTTCCTGCCGGCGGTGGAGGATGTTGGAAATTGAAACAGGGAAGGATGAAACCACTAAAGCACTGAAGGCAGAAATATGATGAAATATGTACAGTAGCGAGAGCTTATCTTGAAGAAAACAAAGATGAACAGATGAACATTTTGTTTGAATGCAAATGAAGATATTCTTAAGATCTTCAACATGTCAATATATCTTCGTGAAAGCAAATCAACAAGTTTTTTTCCATATCAAACAGAATCGCAATGACAAGTTGTGGTTTCCTGGGTTGGGGCGAAAATCATGCTTGGGGTGTTGGGGGGTGAACATGTCTCCATACTGCAGAGACACACGATTTACACTGCCTTGTTTCTGGTGCAAGAGGCACTTCCAGCGTGTGCCAGAAACAATCAATGTATCATTATGTATCATGAAAGATCATTTGAAATACTATCTATTCCCGAGCCTACCATCTGGTAATTTAACATAGCTATTGAAAATCACCATTTTTAATTGGAAAACTCACTATTCTTTTGGCCATTTTCAATAGCTATGTTAAATTACCAGAGGGTAAATTCACATAGCAATGCATAGCAAGCAGGCCATGGCCCATTTATCGTTGGTTTTTTGCGTCGCCATGTTGGACTCCCAGCAGAGCCTGCAGCGGCATCGCCTGGTCCATGGGTGACCCAACCAATTGGCCCGATGGCGAGGACCTACTGTGGATGGGCCAGCGATATCCTGATAACCAGTTAATGGGTGCAAGGTGGTGCCCCAGTTACTCAGTTCGTTAGCTAAGTTGGTGAACATAACTCCCATTAAACCTATGGTTTATGGCAGATATAACAAACTAGTTCATGCGGGTTATCAACCAACTTATAACTGGGGGGCACCATCCTGTGGGCAAAATCCCCTTATTTTGTGTGGGTTTCAACCATCCTTTCGGTGGTGCAAGATTGCGCTGGCCCATCCACAGAATAAAAAAGGTGATGGGGGGTCTCACCTAGACCTGAGTCCCATCCCAAGTTGCAACCCGGGTCCCCGCCATCACAAGCGGTGCGCTGCCAAGGCGCCTCATGACAAGGAGCCATCACAACCACCAGCAAACTGTGCATTACAAATTGAACACATGTTATTCATCTACCTGCCAATAAATGGATGATGTATATTATATACAGTAGTATATATATATTAAAATACAGTATATTTCTATATATAATATAATATATAATATATAATATATATATATATAATATATATATATATATATATATATTATACAGTATACACTTCCATGTATGGACTATAGCAACGGGATGTAGAACACAGTTTTTTTCCCGGGCGAATCTGAAGCATCAACAGTCCAGTCACCAACCGGGGGAGGGGTTGGTGGTCCATCCCGACTACGACAATGTTAAATGTGTTCCTCTGGTAAACTAACATGGCGAGGAAAACCATGGGACAAATGATGATTTATGGTGATTTAATGGGATTTTATGGACTTCAACTAACATAACTATGGAAAGTCACATTTTTTCATAGGTAAATCAACTATAAACGGGCCATGTTCAACAGTTATGTTAGTTTCCCATAGGGTAAATGTAGTAGGATTACAATGTTAAATGTTAAACGTAGTTAACAATGGTTGCTTGATCATGCTAAATGTTAAATATGTTAAATGCTGGATCATTTTTAATTGAATCCCCAGCGGCTTCAACTCCCAACAGCTGGGAACGCTGGGAATCCAAGGACCTTCTAGACTTGTCATCCGACTAAAAAAAAACTGGTGAATAATTCCGGTGGTGAGATTCTCATGATTATCTCATAATCTATTTTACCATATTTTACCCCAGCTACCCACCACTTACATGTTGCCACAATGAACGATTTGTGCTGAGTGGTTGGAAACACCCTCATCACTGGAATGTAGCAAGGGGTATATAACATACCGCCATACCGCATTGATCCTAACCACAAATCGCTAATTTTGGCAACACCTACTTCGTCCTCAATGGGTGGTTAAAATGTTTTAATCCTCATCATACAAAATTATATGGGTATGGATCAATACCTATTAATACCATTTTTAGGGGAATGACCATCCATTTACCAGCTATTTTGATGTTCACCAGGGGTACCAGGGTTTTGACACACTGCCATGTCAGCATTTATTGATGGAGGATATTATTGTGGTCGTTTACTGGAGGGCCCTGGGCTGCCGGACAGAGGCGTCGAAACCATCGCCTTCCCCAACTTGGCCAAGCAATGCCCTGCCTGGCGCACGCCCAACAAATGGAGTTTCTTAAGTCATGAAGGATCCACAATCAATGGTTTTTGATAGGAAAAACATTCAAGAACTGTTTTTCATGAGTTTTTCATAAAACTGTGATGTTAAAAAAAATGGGAAAACCAGTGGTTTTGAGGTACCACCTTTTTCTGAAACCCACAAATGATGGGAAAACCAACCGGGGGTTGCGGCAAGTATGGGATCTTCACCACCCAAATGAAGGTGTCACAAACACCAGGATGGATGTCTAAGCATCAACACTCTTCATTCAACCTTTGCCCGTGAGTTCTATGATTGGACACAGGTTAAGTTAAATTTCTAGTTCACTGCAAGATGACAAAAATTTTGTGCATTACAGTATGTATATATATATATATATA
>Ga0126342_10022213_pt1 | contig 10505 bp, 13 predicted proteins | sample Cyp1metagenome_FD_92528 | JGI IMG/M metagenome (GOLD analysis project Ga0126342, IMG submission 92528) | Coral microbial communities from Lord Howe Island, Old Settlement Bay, Australia - Cyphastrea 1 metagenome | ecosystem: Host-associated > Invertebrates > Cnidaria > Coral ...
CCACATACTGGATCTAGTGTCCTTGGGGCACAACCCAAAGGATTCTTGGAACTACCGAGATGAAACATTTGCAGGATGTATGCAGAAGCTCTCCTTCAGAAGGGGTGGCAAATTTGAGCCAGGGATGGCTGCAGAAAAACTTTGCTCAGATGGATGGCTGACACATCATTCTTACATTTGCAGCAGCCATCCAGCTCTTCCAGGAGCTTGTGAAGGCTACTATAGCCTGTGAAAGGCTACATCCTAGTTGACTAGTTGTGCATGGCGACATGATGCAGGAAAAAAACATGTGCTGGGAAGTCTGGCATAGCCCCAAACTTCTAAATATATCATGTTTTCAATGATATGTTCATATGTTTTTGTACCAAAATGATGGAACCTAGAAGCCTAAAATTTTGTCTTCTGGAAAAAAAAACTAGAAGATCAATTTTTGGTCTTCTGAACTTGCTATTTTTAAAGGTTTTCCCAGAAGCCTAAAAACTTGTCTGGCAGACTCTCTGGGAGGCTTCTGTTTTTTTAAGAAAAAAAGTTGTCTTCTCGGAGGCTAAGGGTAGTGCTCGATGTCGCATCGCTGGGGCTTCCACATCTGCTTCGGTAATTTCTGCTCTTGAGGAACTTGATGGATTGACTTCACACCTGTTTCTGAAGCTGTCTCGTCATTGCTCATCTCCTCTTCTTCTTCAGCTGTTTCTGCAAAAGGGTTTCCATCCAACTCTTCACAGTGGGGAGATTCTTCTCCTCTTGGGATAGCAAAGCGCATTGCATTGCTTCTCTGATCTGTCCCGATGTTGTCTTGTAGTTGGCCAAAACCTCCATCTTCACAGTCAGCTTGTAGAAAATTCGAATCATCACCAGCGTCATCACAATGATCACCACAATGGCGTACAATGGCAATGTTCAAGCGCATCCTTGTCGATCTGCATTCATCGTCCAGGTGCTCATGAACTTGTCCAGGTCAAAGGTCCTCCATCACATCCACGTAGATTGGTTGCCATGATCATGTTGACCAACATCTTCACCAATTGTCGCTTCTTCCCTTGATAGGGAACTTCTTCATCATCTTCAAATCGTTCGCAAACCAATCCAACGCGTTTGATGAGGAACTCCCTGCGCTCTTTCGACAAAGCCTTCGTGTTGAGGTCTGCAGGGTTCTCCTTTGTTGAAAATTTATCCACCACAAACCACTGTCTGCGCATCGCCTGCTGTGTCCACAACAATCTCGCTGACAAATGCTTTGCTCTTCCTGGCCCAAGCCTCGTGAAGAAAGCTTGCGCACTTGTGGAGTCCAGTCTCAAACGCATCTCCGCACATCGTTGGCTTCCAAGGCCTCCGATGTCATTCACCAGGAATTGCAGCACCTGCTTCACGTAAATGGCTTCTGTCAACAGGCTTGTGGCTGCAAGGATCCCAGCCTCCATTGAACTCAAAGACACTGATGTCTGTGATCGTGAGTGGCTGTGGATCAAACATCCATTCAAAAAGATGAGTCCTGAGCTCGTGCTTCTCCTGCTCACCTTGCATGATGCCCAATCGCTGTCACTAAAGAGCTCCAACGTGTAGGGCTTGGTGTCTGTTTTCGCCTGTCCACCATACCACTTCTGCATTGCAGTCTCCTTCAACTCCACCTTGTTGTAGAACATGTTCATGTCTTTGGTGTGGATCACGTAGCTTGCCAACTTCTTGATTGTGCTCATTGAAGTCTTGGTAGGTCTGGCAATGTAGGTTGCCAAAACTCGGACAGAGTGTTGGATGTCACATCGCTCCTGGCTCACATAGATGCAAATTCCCAATGCTGATCTGAAAAGCTTTGATTCTTCAGGTCCCAGGTACTCCTCAGATTAAGCTGCCTCCACATCGTGGATCTGAAGACATCCATGATGGGGAACTGTCTTGCCCCTTCGATCGTGGATCTTGAGGATCTCTGCCAACTGTGGGATGTATCTGGAGCTTGGTGCCAGGTAGGTGCCATCCTCCACAAACTGCAACTCACGCTTGAGTTAGAACATGCTACCATCATCACCGCATGCAAAGGATCTTCAGTCTTCAGTTTCAACTCTGTGGAAAGTGTGGAATTCTGTGATGTACTCTTTCGTTCCAACCACCAGCAAAGTGAACAGAAATGAAGGCCATCTCATCCTTGTGTTTGAACATTGTCCCTTGAAAGTTGATGCAGCCATAGCGCTCGCAGATCTCGGTGAAGTATTTGTGCCATTCTGATGCTGCTGCTCTTTGTCCTGGCAGGCATCGCTTCAGGATCCAAGACTGCACGCCATTTCCATGTTCACCTGACTGAAGTGCCCATCTTGGAATTTCAATCGAAACCGTAGTCAGCTGAGGCACCTGCACAAATGCATCTCCAACATCCAGTGAAGCAATGGCTCACCCATGTATCAAACTCAGCACAATCAACATCTTCACAATGACCCATGGAGTTGTTGGGCTGAATGTCACAGCACTGCTGCAGTCACCATCTCTGAACTCTCTTGCCACCAGCCAGGCTCTTCTGCGACATCTTGATTCTCGAGAACGCCAATCTCTGACTAGACGAGTGTCCAACTTGACGCAGTTGTCCAGGTCCACTCCAGCATCGACACTTCCAATGACATCTAAGTCACGCAACCTGTCCAACTCCAATTGCATGGCTTCTGCATCCAACCATGCCAACTCCTCTGGGGAAACTTCTGGGGGTCCAGCACCTTCGTCGCAGAAACCTCTTTGCGTTGATCTTCTGAAATGGACACCTTGTTCTCATCAAAACCGCCAACATCCTCACAAAGCTCCCAATCCCATGAATCTTCAGGAATCTCAAAGTCCAACTCGTCCTCATCATACAGCTCCAACTCATCAACCACCCTTCTCGCATTCCTTGATGTTGATGACTCAGCAGGGGAACTTCCAAGGTTGTCTGCATAGGTCGGGCTGTAGAGCTCCGTTCTTGGCTGCTTGGGACTGGAGGCAATGATCTCGGCGTCGGGGTCGTACTTGACAAATTTGGCATGACTCCCTTCTCCTTCTGGGTGTTGTGACCTTTTTGCTGCTTCAGCTTCTGCAACTCGTTGATGCACAGGAATGGGTAATCTGGTCTCCTCACCTGCTCTTTTATCACGTGCCAATTGCACTTCAGATTCCATCACTTGTTGTTGTTCTTGAACATCATCTGAAACTTCCATAACAGCCCCATCTTGCCGTGAGCTCCTGGGCTGTGAAACATCTTCCACATCTTCAGCATCTTCATGTGGATGTTGTTCAGCATATTCATGCACTGCTTTCTCGTTCTCGTCCAGCTCTGGTTCAACTCCTCCAACTGGAACATGAAGGCATACTTGGCTTGAAGAGGATCAAGTGCAAACACCACCTCACCAAAGGCACCCTTGCAGGGGCGTCCCCTCAAACTCATGAATGCCGTTGTTCCCAATGATGATGCCACATGGTATCTATTCAAAAGCCAAGCACCATGAATCACTGACCAGCCTCGCAGGGGATGTTCAGCTGGAAATTTGACACGCAGCTTCTCATCCAGGTGCACCATCAAAGCCTTTCCTTGAGATCTCACTGTCTGGATGCTTCTTTCAGCTAGGGATGTCCTTGACTTCCCATGCATCTGACCAGGTTGAAGAACTGTTTTAAGTCCTTGGGCTGCACGGATGGTTTGAGCTACTGTCATGCCTGCTGCAAGCACCAGTTCATTGTCATAGGCAAGCTCGACACGATCATAGTATCCAAGTCCTCCAAGGAATTTTGCCACCGCAGCTCCAACAACTGATTGCAGCTTGTTTCTCAAAGGCTCAACTCCTATGAACTTCGTCCAGCCATCAACCATGATCAGAAAATTCAAATTGCCAGTGACCACGTAGAAATCACACTGCAATGTGGGATAAGAACGTTGTGCTAGTTCATCTGGTGGTGTTGCCCGTTGATGGTTTGGTCTGCTCTTGGCTTGAACACAAACTGAACACCACTTCTTGAAGGGAATGTGGGTCACCTCATGAAGTTTTCTCTCCTGAATTGAAGGCTGCGCAGGGGCATCTTGAAAACGTGGGTGAGGTTGCATCGCTTCAAATTCACCTCTAGCAACTTCCAAAGCCCTCAAATGCAAGGCAGAAACGTGGGGCAGCTCTGATTCATGTTGAAGATCTTCCTCTTGGAACCTGATGTTGAGACACCCAATAACCTTCCAGCTGCTGGCAAGATCTCAACTGAGCTATTGTGGGCACGTCCACATCATTGACCCTGATCAGTTCGGCCTCTGCATCTTCCTGCAATGCTGGGGCAATCTCCTGGAATTCAGGTATCTCACGTCCACTGACTTCATCTCTGCCCTCGTCCAAGATCGGCTCAATCACCAAACCTTCTATCTCCATGCCTTCTGGTTCACCAGGTTCACCTCGATGAGGAGGCTCGTAGGGCTCTTCCATGGTGTAGCCACCTGCAGCCAAAAGACTTCCAAAACGTGCAAGACACTCCTCCTTCTCAGAGAGGATCGTGAGGATGATGACCTCTTCACCCTGGGCATAGCTTTCCAAGTCAGGAATCACACCGAAGGGATCATCCAATCCCAAGTACTTCCTGCCAACTTCCACGACATGCCATCCATGATCTTCTGATGCCAATGACCTCTTCTGCACCAAAGCGGCACGATAGCCAAAGTTGCCAGCCCAAACGGGTCTAGGGTCAACAAAACGATCACCAACACTTCTCATGTAGGGGTTGCCATCTGGGACCAACCGCTGATTGTTTCTGGGTGCTTCAGGTCTAGACCTGTCTTCCAGCTCCACAATGGCTCGAACATGTGCATGAGGAGAAAAGATTGTCTCATCCTCCGCCATCACAACACGGCAAACATCGGCTCGAATAGCCAAACTGTTGCGTTGATGCACCACAGGAACTCGAAGATTTTGATCAGGACTTTCGAGAACAGGTCCATGCCATGTTGCTTCACGCTCCTTCCACTGCGGTATAGCTGTCCCAAAGACAACTCGCAACGCCACATGCAACTCTTCACATTGGCAATGATGAAGGAGTGCTCCAATTCTGCTTCTTCTCCATCTTCATCTCTGACCACTAGTGACACAGTCCTGTAGCCTGTGACCTGCACATGTTCACCTTTGCAATCACGTAGTTGAACTTCTTCAAGATTTGGGGCATTTTTCTCCACATTGTCCATAAGATAGGGGCAGCAATGAAACATCGGAGCCACTATCAAGGATCACCAAGTCACCACCAGCTTCCAATCTAGCGCTCACCATTCTGACTGAACATGCAGAAGACGACAATGCTGGGATACCCATAGGAGTTGTGGAAATTCTCCTCACTGTCGAAGCCGTCGTTGAAGAAGGATAGCTGGTTTGAGGCGATGTTCGAGGTTGAGCTTGTCCAGCTGCAGGGGCATGAACACCATGTTGGTTTTGTCCTTGATCTCCAGGATCCTGCTGTGATTGGTTCACCACCTGCTGCACCATTCCATTGGGGCACTCACGACTCCAATGTCCATATTCAAGACAAATACAACACTGCTGCTGAGAGTCAATTTTGCCCTTGTTCTTGCCCTTCTTGCCAAAGTCCTTGCCCCTGTTGAACCTGACCTGGCTCTGCACCAAAGCCTCCCAGACCTTCTCCGGAACCTTCTCCGGAACCCTGTTGAAAAGCCTCCCAGACCTTCTCCGGAACCTTCTCCGGAACCTTCTCCGGAACCTTCTCCAGAACCCTGTTGAACTTCACCTTGCTCTGCACCAAAGCCTCCCAGACCTTCTGCAGAACCTTCTCCGGAACCTTCTCCGGAACCTTTTCCGGAACTTTGTCCGGAACGCTGTTGAACCTCACCTGGCTCTGCACCAAAGCCTCCCAGACCTTCTCCAGAACCTTCGGAACCTTCTCCGGAACCTCGTTGACCCGGCGCCTGCACCAGTGCACACTGGAGCTATTCTGGGCTGAAGACCCCATTAGCTTACGCTATTGGGGAAAAATCGAACCTCTCGGATGCACACCTGTTCCTCTCACAACTACCATGGAGTTCCTGGGAAGAGACAAAAATGCTTGACGAGTCGACTGAATGGGAGGTGGAAAGAAATTAATGTACAGTACTGCCTCAATAGCAACTCGCGCAACTCCTGTTCTAAGGATGAGCTGCGCAGATGCCACAGTGCCGTTCTTGCGGTTCGTTGAGGTACAGCCAGCCAAAGAGTTTCGCAATTTGGACAGTTTCTTGTTTATTTCTTGCATGTTTGGAAGATTAGTGGTTGATGAACCCTTGTGATCCATGGTGATCCTTATATACTCTGCACTTGATTGTTTTCACTCCGACATGACCTCTCTTTCAAGCTTGAGCTTGAGTTTGAAGTTCACTTGAAAAGCTGCAGCATGTTTGCCAGTGTAGAGTAGGATACCTTGGGAAAAGATCCGAAACCCCAAGCTATGTCAATACGGCAGGAAACTTCTCGCACAATTCTAGCTGTGAACTGATCAGGTGCCCCTTCCACACAAGCATTTCAAGGTCACAAGTTGAAGGTGGTCTGCCAGACAGCCAATGGCTCGTAAAGGACTAAAGGATCCTAAAGGCATCTTTAGGATCCAGTACATGCCATCTATTCATTGTCTCCGTTAACTCCACTGTCCTGAATAGAGGCACCTGGAATGAGCGCTGATGATGTGGTGAAAACCCTGCGGCAGCTCGCGCAGGACAGCGTTCCACTTGGTCACAATTGCATGGTGCATTTAGTAACAGTGACATATAGGTACCAGTAGTGGATATACAACTCAAACGCAGAAGTCGACACTGAAGTATTCTGATAATTCTTATCTGCCATCCCACCCAGGAAACCTAGTACCAGTGAATTCAGGTGGTATTCAAGGATGCTTCAGACGATTTATGAGATTTATGAGGTTCCTTCCGTGCTTTCTTTTTGCATGTGTGCGCTCAAAGGCAACGATGAGTTTAGTGCAGTTGACAGCTGCTTGATTCTCAAGCAAGTTCCCCCAAGTTCGAAAACCTATGTATTTGTAGTTTGTCCCTAGTTTGTTCGCACCAGTGTGATGGTTTCAGTATCCCAATCCTCTATTGCCTACTGGGCAACGGTTAGCAGCACAACCTGCTGACCTTTTAAGATGTGTATGGTCCATGTTTTCATGCTCTCAGATGAGTCAGCCAATAGAGGTGCTTTGCCCTGATTCCTTTTTGCCTGTGAGGAACGCTGTGCAGATGTGAAGCTTTTGGCCGCGCTTGCGCCTCAAACGTGTCATCCACTCTTGTTCGGCATTTCTGAGACACATCAATTGTAATTGAATCGTACTATATTTCATATTTAGTATTTGAACTCTAGGACATCAACATTCGACAAAATCCACGGCCGACAAGACCAGAAACAGACGTATGGTAACGTACTGTATTATCTGTATTATGGTATTATGTGTGTATGTATTTCGCACGAAAGCTAGTTGCTGCTAGCTGAAGTCCCTCTGGCTTTGGCAGCAAGGTAGTCTGGTATCGCCAATCACGTGAACCTTCACGGTTGACTATATACCCCCCTCCCCGGGCTGGTGTTTTTGGAAGGAGTTTGGCCGTGGCTTAATCCCGGGGACATCGTCGCGATATCGTCGCCACCAGCATCATCACTTACTATCCACCTATCTCCACCTCATATCTCGGATTTCTCACACACCGATCTGTCACCACACCTCCTCCCTTTCTCCATCCTCCATTTTCGTCCTTTGCCCCTTGGCCTCAAGTATTTCTGTATATATAATCTGTCCGTCTGTGACTGTGTTCATCTGTGTTCCGTTTCAGCGTGCACCAGTGCAGGCTCTCGCGGCGCTTTCATAGCTATGCAGAGGACGCTTGCACGTTTTGACTACACAGACCTACACGGACAGCATGCCCTCGGCCCTCGGAGCAAATAATTAGGCTGAGCATTTGGTTCCAGCTGCTGTTCACGCCAATATTGCTGACTACCTCTGGAGGTGTGAGTGGTGATCAAAACCCTTGTGGCTTGGTCATTATGCCATTATGCGGAGTGATACTGCTGGTTTATTGGTTTATTACAGAGTATTATGACACATTAAATTATGGGGCAACCCGTGTTAGCCAGCCAGTATAAGGGGATGAGAGAGGGTTTCAAACGGTGCCCATGTGGCTTTAGTTTCAGTCTTCTTAGCCCCCGTTGGTGATTCAACGCCTTGAGATACATGCGTGTACTCGTCGGTAAGCTGCGCACAGTTTCCCATGTATGTACTTGACATGATTGAAACGATTTCCTTGCAGGACAAGATGCCAATTTTCGGACTTCTTTTCATGGGCATTTCACGGGTCCTATTTATTTAGACTCGTTCCATTTCATTCCGTGATTGGCAATATTGTTACACGTTTGTACAGTCGTAGCTTTTAAACCATTTTCTGCATCTCCTTGATGCTAAAATGGCATTTGCTGGGCTTGCTGTATGTTGTCCTTGACACTGCAGCAATAGGCTAGAATCGGCCAGAAACATATGCCAGGAATTCTTCCCACCGCAAATCGACGAACTCTTAGGCCAACATCGGAGGGAAAGCTGGTGACCTGATGATCCCTTATCATCCGTTGTCCGAAAGCCTTATCAGGTTTCATCCTTATGATTCAACTTCTGATCCTTTTTAATCCTTTTTGCATTGTATCAGGAAAGCTATCATTTGCTACCTGAAGTCCCTCTTGCTTTGGCTATGTGTTGGCAGGGGCTGGAATCGCCAATCACGTGAAACCTTCACATCTACATCATGTCATCGTCATTGTCGCCATCATCATCATCATCATCTTCTTTTGCTTCTTCATCATTTGCATCTTCATTTGCATCACTGTAATCATCTTGACCCAGCATTGTGATGCGCACGGAACATTGCTTTCAAGGAGAGAAGATGGGAAAAGCATCTTATGTAGCTGTTTGCGTTCAAACCTCCTAGATGCAGGATATGCAGGTGGAGCTTTGACGCCTCATATCACGGTTGAAGAAGCCAGTTTCTATGTCTGATTGTACCCACCCTGTCACTTTCGTTCCTCACCCCGCGGCCTCAAGTGATCCTCCTGAGAATATGCTTGAGCCTGGCCTCCATGTCATTTGGCAATCATGAGTCACACAAATCACTGGTCAGGGAGAACGAATGAAAATCGAGTTTATGTGTCATTTTGGGTTATTGACAGAGACAACTAATTAGTAGCCTTCAATCTAGTTGACACGTGTAGGTGAGCCAGTTTCTACTTTTCCCTGGATTGAAAGCCCCTCACATCCACTCGCCAATCTCCTTTTTCCCATAAGAAATGATGTCTTGGCGTAAATGATTTTTGCTGGTAAGATGAAACTTGCCTCCGGGTTGGGTTTTAAGCTTGCCGACTACGCATGTTTTCCCATTCCTTCAACTTCCAAACGGTGAGACGAGATGAAACCACCATGTGTTTGGGTCAGGTCGATTGAGCCAGGTTAACAGAGGATGGTTGTTCTTTGTTGGTCAATGTCTTGTTAATTCCTTCGCAACAAGACTTATTTGTCGATACAAAGCAGAAACGCGGATTGTTTGCATCGAAAGGCTGCAATCGTATTTGTGTCGGCGGCAGAATCCCAGCACAAGTGATGTCTGAATGTTGTGTTAAGTTATGATTGCATACATGATTTGAGGTGACGTTCATTCAAATGATTGGCAGCACACGAGTAGTCATGCAAGAGTAATATGGCATATGGCATCATCATCACACCCGAAAGAATTCGTATGTGAAATCACAACTTGTGCAAAGTGCATCAGAACCATGGGTGTGCTCATGTAGGGACAGTCTCGTTGTATGCTGCTTTGGAAGGCCACTTTGCAACTCTCGGCTACACCGACAATTATTTGCTCAATGGCACCTTAGGCTGATTTGGATGGTCCACTTTCGGGTTGAAGTTATCCTAGAGCACGAGCATGTTGCAGGAAGTCTGACGGAAGCCACATGGTGTCCCAAGCAGAATCATTCTGGTGGTAAGATGCTTGCAATGGATGATGAGATGAAGACCATTCGGCGAGCACGAAATGAAAGATTGATGCTGCTGGCAAGGTCAGACACATCGAGGATCGTAGGAGTCACCATTCTGCAACGAAACTGATATGTAACAAATGCGCCAGTCCTGCGCAGTTTTTTTTGCTTGAGGCAACCTCTCAAAAATAAACGTTGTACTGTACAGTGTATATATATATATATATTTATATAAGACTTTTGAACACACTCATGTGGCACTGAATTTCCAGGCCGACTGCAAGATTTGGCTGCTACAGCCTCTCCGCGTCGGGCCAGAAGCCCTGCGATATCATTGTATTTCATTGGGAAACAAAAAGATTGACATGAAAACTGTTTCATACTGTTTCTGAAGCAAGAATGAAGCAAGAAAGTAGGACGGATGGATGGATGGATGGATGGATGGATGCCTGCCAAGCCATGCAATTCTAATTTGTGACCCCAGGCATTCTGCCACCAAAACCAGTCCAATCCAGGTCATTCGGTTGATGCGTGCCGGCA
>Ga0126342_10022214_pt1 | contig 10504 bp, 11 predicted proteins | sample Cyp1metagenome_FD_92528 | JGI IMG/M metagenome (GOLD analysis project Ga0126342, IMG submission 92528) | Coral microbial communities from Lord Howe Island, Old Settlement Bay, Australia - Cyphastrea 1 metagenome | ecosystem: Host-associated > Invertebrates > Cnidaria > Coral ...
AAAATGACAAATTCAAGTTCCAAACCGTTGCAAACACTAGGCAAATGGTACCAGCCAAGAAATCCAAAAAAAAATCCCAAACCTGTTCAAAAAAAAAATCCTAAAACTATTTCACACCCATATAATATACGCATCAAACAGATAGATAGGTATGTAGATAGATAGATAGATAGACAGACAGATAGATAGATAGATAGATTGATTGATTGATTGATTGATACCGAGATAGATACATGCATGCATATCTAATTTGCACACGCCAGGCATTTCATATAACCATATACCCGTACACATACATGTTGAGATTACGTGTGTTAAAAAAAAATATTGACTTTTCATGCGCGCGCCGCGGAATCGCAGAAGTCCCGTCTCATGACTCATGGGGTGACCAATATGCAGATCACCTGCAGGAAATCGAAAATCATCGACAGACGTGGGATTCCTTGCGCCTTGGCAGCCGGGAACTGCGGAGGCAGGCGCAGAATTCAAAAGAATGCCAGACAAAATTGGACAATTTTGTGATACTGAATTGGTTCAGGCCTATTTGTCTTCTAGTGTGAGCAATCAGGCGGTTTTGCGGATCAAAAAAGTAATCGTTTGCTCCAATAATTACTAGGCAACATGATCAGGATGGAACGATTTTCCCAGCAATAACAGGTTCAAAGCGTAAACAAACCACATTTCGGCCTACTTGTAACACAAAGACACCATACAAAATTGACGCAACAAATGCAGGTCCAGTCACTTCTATTTGAACCAAATCGACCCACAAAGATGACCAGCCGAGGTACTTCCCCATCGACGTCCTGTGTGGTACTTCCGGCACTGCCGTGTCGGAAGAAGAGGAGGTGGATTTGGAAGTGTTGCTGGGGACCTGGAAGTGCGTGGAAACTTGGCTTTCAAGTGACATCGAAAACCCAATATCTTTCGTCATTAACGGACACCAAATGGTATGGTTTGATAATATTCTTTAAATGGATCTTATAAACCAATATGTGGGACCCAGCCAACACCACAGACAACAACCAATTGGAGATGGTAGATGGTTTATAGGACCCATTTTTGCGAGGATTTCGGAGATGGTTTCTGTTCTTGGGTGAATCCCACATTAAATGGATGAGGTCTTGAGGGTTCCTGCCATCATGATGGCTGGGATCCTACACAGCCACGGGGAGGGATTCGTTTTTCCCTCCTTGGGTTTAAGTTTTTTTTTGGGGAACCATGTGCTTGGCAGATATGCGACGTTATTGCCAAAAAACTACATCCCCTGGAATTGTTTTGAGTGACTCCGTGTCCTCTCAGCAAACTTGCTTAGGACACTTGGGGGCTCGACGAGTTTCTGAGAACCAATGGTAGCTTGGCTGCCTGCATGGAGACCGAAACCGGGTTCGTTGCATTGTTTTTTTTTTTGCATTTTTTTTTCCTTCATCTAATTGGGATGATTATCCTCAGCAGATGAAGGTGCTGTTTTGTTTTTTGATGGTCACCCATGACTCATGAGTTTGAAGTGCTCACTGCCTGTCAATCCATGGGCCCCGGTTGCGTGAATCCGTAGCTGTTGTTTTAAAGATTAAAGGGTGGGTTAAGCAAGTCCAACCAGCGCATACACTACAGCATAAAAACATGTAAAAACATATGCTACCTACATGTACTTACGATTATTTACGCATGTTTGAACGTAAATTATCATGTACCATGTGCCATGACATGTATTGACATGTCATATCATCCCTTGCATTTCGTGTGTTTTCCCGGTTCCCCAACTGCGCTTGAACGTTGTCGGGCTTCAGCTTCGAGGGGTGGGCATGCTGCAGCGGAAGTTGGCGGCCAACGCCAAGTGGCCCAACTGGGCAACCTGGTCCTGGAATGGATGGGGCGTGGAGCAGCGGAGCTGTGGCTGGTTCTAGGGAAATCCACTCATGTCATTCAAGAACCCAACAAATTTTGAGTGGATTATCATGGATTAACATTCAAAAAAAATGGATAATCCACTCATCTCAAATTTTGATCAATGCGAAGCTGAGATTATCATAGATGATCCCATTTTTTTGAGGGATTATCATGGATTATCATCATCCATGAGGCAGGGCATCTGTATTGGCGAAGCATTGTAATGGAACCCCCAGAGGGTTTTTGAACACTATTCAGTTGTAATGATGACATCGGATGATGATCCCGATTGACAAACATCAAATTGGTTTAGAGGCATCAGCGAGATCAATGCCGAAGAGTTTGGAATATAAATCTTCACTTGACTACATGTGGGTAAAACAAAAAAATAGCATCCCATTTGGGAATGGTTTGTGCAAGCTATTTATGGTGATTTGGAGGATGGTTTATTATTATTTTAACCACATTACATATGTTTGTTGGATCTCTACTTGGGCCATTGGTAAGGAGTTGGTTGGATGATGTTGTGGATCCAGCCGCTGATCACTGGGATTTCCGTGCCAGTGATCAAACCATTCCAAATGGGGTAAATCTAAAGATGTTTACTGTTACTTGTTGTTCTACCCCGATAAGGAAGTGAATTATCCCACCCTACAGAAAATAACATTATCCTTTGTTAATCTTAGGATTATCCAGTGAACAGGATGATTATCCTTATCATTTACCCTTTAGTGATAATCCAAGTGTGTTTCATGGACATTTACCGAACTAGCTACGATTCCGGGGGCTGAACCCAACAGCTTTCAGCCTAGGACTTTATACGGACTGAGCGGGGCATCCGCTTCGTGAACCACAGCATGTTGGGTGATTTGGTGGAGGATGTGGAGGGGCCAAGAGTCCTTTCGGCTTTGGAACATGTAGGCATGGGTCAAAGAAAACTTGTATACAAGCTATAAATAAATGAATAAATAGATAAATAAATAAATAAATAAATATAGTTTTATGGTTCAATATCGCAGCACCTAAAAAAAGGATAGAAAAGTAAAATCACTGTTGTACCAGAGTGATATTTCGTGGCGGCAGGGTCAACAAAAATGCCAGCCAGTTTGGTGTTCACCAGGCACCTTTCTGGACAGACCCATGTAACTCCTGAGTATGGCATTTTGGCGTATGAGGAACATCTCAGCTGCAAGGTTTTCTCCCATTTCATCGGCCTGTCTGCATATCGTTTTTGCTTCAATCTGAAATTTTGCTTCGGTTTGTGTCGTCGAAGTTGCTTTGCAGGAACAGCACTGGTAGAAACAAGCTGGGTTTCAGTGAGCTTCAAATCGTGGTGGTTTTCCACACTTTCAATTTTCCAGTTTTCTCATACAACAGACCAATCAGGATGCCCCCAAAAATTGTAGACAGCACTAAATAAAACAAACAACGTGCAACATTTGCAAAACAATGGGTCTTCAGATCAGCCAACATTCATCAAAATTAATGAGACCCCGATTTTTCCCTTTCATCAATACATCAACTCAAATCCAAAAAATACTCGAGAAACTCCCAGTTTCCCTAGGTTTTACCGTGATTTTCGTAGGTTTTCCCCATGTTTTCCCCTGGGGCGCTCCCAAGGGGCCGCCGGGTCGGCTCCAGGAGATCGACCTCACGGAGGAGTACGCCTCCAAGGACGGCCAGGGGAATTTGGCCAAGTGCCGCGCCGCAGCTTGGGAAACATATGGGATCCAATCGCGAGCAGCGTCGAGATTTAGAACATATACCCAATTATACCCATTTTTTTTTGAAATATAGACAACATGGACATATATAAGATATGGAATAATAAAACATATAAGGATTTTTTTGGGAATATCCATCAGTAAGAATATAAACAATATGGAAATAATTATAAGATATTTACGATTTTTTTTTGAATATCTATGGGAATATCTATGAGTCTCAGAATGTAGACAAAATTTGGAAATGATTATAAGATATATTTATATTCCAATCGTTAGTGTCTATATGTTAAATTAGCACGCACACACACATAATATCACATAATATATATATATATATATATATACATAAATTAATAGACCAAACATATAAAATGTGGAATATTATATTATAACAGATTTGGATCTATATATTTAGATCTATATTCGTTTAGATCTATATTGTTTAGATCTACATTTGTTTTTGTTTTTTCCACAATGTGTTGATATAAGTCTGACATATTATACCCTATATATATACACATATATATATATATACATATGTAAATAAAAACTGTATGTGCACACATTTGGGGTGACACAAACGAGTTTGATCCGATTTCGGCAGTCCAGTCATCAGGGAACCAGCTCCAACTTTGGCCAGCTCCCAGCTGAGGAATGGCTGACCGTGAGGGATGGGACCGGCATGCTGCGCACGCGGAAGATGGGAGATCTCGGGGATTGGATCGAAGAACGGTTCCTCGATGGCAGGGAACCACCGGGAGATATCCAGGTTGTGCAACTGCAATCCCTATGCCAACAGGACAAAAAATCCAGAAAAATCGAAGCTGAGGAACTCCGCCCATGGATGTTGCTTGAAAAAAGTTTTAAGAGTTTTTCTTCTTCAAACCACACGCACACCGTAATTGATTGCCAAGTATCCATCGTCTAGGGTGTTTCATGGTCGAATGTCATTGTTAGATTCGTACTCTCCCAAGGTCCTCGCACGCAACCATATCATTGATGAGCCCCAAGTGGCCGAGAAATGTTGGCAAAGGTTGTCCTAAGAATACCGGTTTGATAAGCCCCCAAGAAGGGTTGATGAATGTTTCAATGGATTGGTTTTGTTGGGACAATTTACCGGAAACCATAGATTTTCCCATTAAATATGGGGTTTTCCTGTAAAATTTCCCACAAACTAATCCATTGAATGTTGATGGTGAAGAAAAACTCGTTCCGAGGAAGGTGACAGATGATCGCCTGGAGTTTGTTCTGACTCAGTGCCGCGGCGGCTGTATAGTAGGTGGGTTAGGTCATTTCTGGACATGGGATACCTGCTGTATTTAGGAATTGATTTTGGAAATGGGATATTGACATTACCCACATATCAATGACATTCATGATAGAAAAAAAATCATTTTGCTGTATTCATTGACATGTGGGAATCTAGGCCAGAATATTTCCCATCGCCAATTTGCAGATTGTATGATGCGTCCACACAAGAAGGGATATATCAAACATTTTCCATTTTCATACATTTTCCATTGGTCACCAGAGGAAAATATCTGATGTACCAATATTTGATGGCAAAGAAAGAATCGTTTCCTGCCGTTTCCTTCGGATTTCCTGGTTGGATCCCGGTGGCAAAAACCCCACAGAAAGCGCGTTCCATCTTCACAGATGATCCTCCTGGAAATATCAATGTGACCCTGGTTGACTAGGCGATAGCCCGAAAAAATATGAAGTTATGATCAATCCAAATGATCCCCCCCTGAACAACCCTAGGCTACCTAGGATTTACTTCTGGTTGACACTGTTTCTCGTAGGTACCGTAGGCATATCTACCCTCTGGAAAACTAACAAAAAACCATGGAAAATCACCATTTTCAATGGGTAAATCCACTATTTCAATGGCCATTTTCAATAGCAATGTTAGTTTACCAGAGGCTAACTTCTATTATATATCCCATTTATATCCCATTTATATCCTATTTATATCCCATTAAAACCCATTAAATCACCATTTTTACCAGAGGGTAGCTGCAAAACAAGATCCCCAGCGAGGCAAAAGAACGGCTCCAAATGGGGCCGATCCTTTGTGCGCCTTGAGGTGAGTGAAAAAAATGGGTGGAAAAAACCACGGGTGATGCGGTAAAAACCGGTGATGCAATAGGGAAATACTAGGGATATAGTAGGGAAATACTAGGGATATAGTAGGGAAATACTAGGGATATAGTAGGGAAATACTAGGGATATAGTAGGGAAATACTAGGGATATAGTAGGGAAATCATAGGAATAGGGAGGTTTTCAAGATGCAGAACAGCTTCAGAAACTGCCACTAGTATCCACTATTTATATAAGAGTAAAGGAAGGCGCACTTTTCCGCATTTTTGGGTTGGTATTAATTAGAAGACCTATTGAGAAATTTTAGGTTCGAGTGCTGGAGGTTAATGGGTAGGATTTTTTTCATAGTTTGCCTAGATCCCCCTATCCCCCTACTATATGATATTACCTTCCAGTAAATTAACATGGATATGGAACAGCTTTCATTGAAATTCATTTGATACCAGTCATAGATCAGTTGTAGATCAGTTTCCTCCTGAAACACATCTATCTTAGTTTACCAGAGGGCCCCTGGATTTGCTGAAGATTCTTTCCCCTCACTTTGAATCTAGTGGGAACATCTTGTATTTTTCATGGCCCCTTAAGCAGATCCAAGTAGTCTCCCTGAACAGTTTTCGCCAGCAAGACCAGGCCGAACAGGAGGTTTGAGATGGTTGAACCAGCACAATCACGGGGATATACATGGAGATATTGTTGATGAAATCCCAAGCAGGATGTTACGATGTCACAACCCAAGCTTGCCGCACATCCTGCCAAAGTAGTTTCATCTGATTTTCTGCCCTTGGATCCCCCACTTCGCAGGCGAGATGAGCACGCATCTCTGCCACCGGGGGCCCTTTTTGGGCCCAAAGGGCCCAAAGTGTGCAAGAAAAAGGGGTGCAACATGAATTCTGGCGAACCATAGTGATCCCCCGAGAGAGAGTCCTACCATGGAACTTCACCGGGAACTGTGAAGAACCAACTGAGGTGGCACTGTTGATTTGGATGCTGGAGTGATGACTTTGGATCAGGCTCAAGAGCAGCTGTGCCATGTTTTGAACAGTTCAACTTGCGGATTTTTTTCATCCTCCAACCCTCATTAGATTCAGTTGTGCATTTCTTCCCTCGCTTCAAGCACTGTGTTCAGAATGAGTGATTCGAACTACGCGCTTTCAAAAAAGCGTTCTGGACCACCATTTTCTCCAGTGAACAATGGTCATAGCATTCATTTTTGCTTGGTATCTTTCATGAAACGGTCAAAACTAATGCATATCATCAAATGCTGCATTTGTCACAAGAATTCTGTGCTTGCCGTGTTTCGAGTTCGGGTTCATGACATGCCTGAAACAGATGGCAGCCGTGTAGCCTGCACGAAATGGGATAAAACATTTTGAGCCCACGTGGAAAATCGTGGAGAGGTGAAGCAGGTGAAGCCGGTAAAGCCACAGGATTGTGGTATGGCCTTCGCACTTTCCATCACCGCACTTGCAGCACTTCCAGCACTTGCAGCACCGCAAGAATGCGACCAGGATTTGTGCCATATTTCCCATCTGCAATTGCAGGTCACAGGCATTCCAAATGCAACGAATTGGGCTGCGCTTGGCGGCGTGTGCCTTGCTGTGCAGTGTGCTGCAAGCTGCGAGACATGCAGCCTTACTTTGAAGTTTATCAGCAGGAAACTGCGGTCCCGATTTTCAAGAACGCAACGCCCAAAACGCTCCGCTTTCCCAATGGCTCGCTGCTGACCCTTCGTGACTATGTCTACCCAATGGTGGGCATTTACTGTTACCTGAACGGCTATTACGACATGGACCGCAAAAAGTTGGTGAATGATTATGAGTATGTTGAGAAGATCTCAGAAGCACAATGTGCAAGTGTAGAATGGCAGAATTCTGATTTGTCAATGCAGGGCATGTTTGTCCAATATCTGCATGAATCGGAGATTTTTGCACTCCCAATGGCTGAGAAGGGCATTTCTGATGTGAACCAGTCGTTGGTGGACAGTTTAGAAGCCCACTTCGTGGTGAAGTGTTTGTTGGGCCGCAGCCACGAAGCCATTTGCGACATCCCGGAGTGTGCCTGGCGGGGCTGTGTCACGCACGTGTCGCGTATCGACGGAACGAAGGACGCGACGGAGACCATTGTGAAGTACACCTCGTTGAACGAATGTCCCGAGCTCTGAAGGTGAAAGAGCTGTGAAAGAGATCTGTTTCAGAGATCGAAACATCGAAATCTGTCTGACAGCGAGATTGATTTTAGACTAGGCCAAGAGATCGAAAGATTTTTTTCAAAGAAATCATCACAGATAGATCACGGATAGATCGGAATCCTGTTTCACCTTTCTTTCACCCAAAGAAATCGTGGAAAAGTTGCCGCGCGCTTTTGCATGCTTTTGCATGCTGGCATGTGCGTGTGTTTAGCCTGTTTAGCCACGGGCCGCCACGGACTGTTGTGCAACGTTCTTGTCGCAACTGTTGGTCGTCTCTTGCAACCATAACCGGCAAGGAGTTTGCTCGCATCAAGTGACATGAGGACTGATCTTTTGCCGAACATGATGCGTGCAACCTGATAGTTGCTCAAACATAAGTTGCATACTCAAAAGTTCCACAGGGAACAAGACCCTCTCCTTAGCTCCATGGCACGTCATGCCACTTTGCGAGCGGGACTGGTGGTGGCACTGGGTGGCTCAGATGGAATGTGATGATTTTGTCAAGTAGTTATGCGGCATGAAGCACGAGCAGATGCCCTTCCAGTGTCTAGCGGTTTGAGAAGCGTCACAGAACATGCAAATGCCACCTTTTGCCAGGCATGCGGCGGATCGGCGTGACGGCGAGCGAGGAATGCGCCGGTGATGGCCCGATGCCAATGTTTCTCCAAATGGTTTCTTGGACGCAACTGATGCAAGTTGGTTGTAACAAGTTGTAACCAGGATGTTTTTGTTCCTCTGAAACCGAAGGTCTTGAGTTGGCCAGGTTGGGTCGTGTGTGTGAGACGGTACGCACATAAGCGACATGCTTCTGTCGCTCGTGAGGACTTGCGCACGCACAGCTCTGCTCAACGCCATGAGGACTATCCAGTCAATGGTTTGGATGGTTTAGCGCAGGCCTTGAGCACTCGAAGTTCAGCCAGGCGCCGGTTCCCAGCAGGAACTGGCGCCACAGAATGATTCCTTTTCCAAATTCTGCGTTCTGAGACGGAGAGGCATTCGAGTAGAGGTAACAGGTGACCGTCAGGTGAGTAAAAAATTCGCCCGATGTTAGGTTTTTATTGTGACTGAGCAGTTGTTGGCCCGAATGCTGTCTGAGGGGTGCTCGACACTGGCGGAGGAGGACATCGAGCGACCTATCCTGGAGGTCCTTGCAGAACATCCTGATGAGGCCAGAAGTTTGTTTTGTTTGCCTTTTGGATCCTTTTGGATTTTGGCTTTTTGTTTTTCAATTTGTTTAGGAGCAGAGGTCAATTTTTTGGTTGCAGTATATTAGTTATATCAGTCCAGGATGGCTGGTGCCTTTATGGAGCTCTAGTTGGCGGGACAGACTGTACTGCTGCACGCGAGGCCAAAGACTTGAGCTCCTACAAACAGCTCTTAGGCTCAAACTCCGAGTCTTGCCTGCTGCGAGCTCCTATGACGATAGTGATGCCTACGGTGGAAGTGGCGCCTGGCGTGAGCAATGTGACTCTTGACGGCTCCATTCACCCCGTGAATGCATTGGAAGCAATGGATTGCTTTGCAAATGGCTTTTGGAAAGCTCCCAGTGACGTCATGATCAAGAACTTCAGTACGGTGGCAACATTCTCGTCCCTATACTGTCCCTACATGTCGACAGTCGTGCCCAACTATCAGAAGATTACGATGCGAGACTTTCTGATGGAACAAGCAGCTGATAGCCAGACTCTGTGCGACTTGCTTCATCCCGAGCCTGAGGAAAATGGCGTGCACGCACCTCCGTCCCTGGAAGCCGGTCTAAAGCTGCGTGGTGCAGTGCGCTGCTTGTTGTCGAGCAATTCGGTAAATGACAACGGACGGCCCCGTGATCTGCGACATGGCAGGCTGTGCTAGACGATTTTGTATGGGACCACAGATGCGCTACCAGGATGCCTCCCTGTGTTGAAACAAAAAACAGGAAACGGAGTATACGCATCCGGAAAAAGGAGCAATGCATGCGTCCAGCGCTCAGAAGTTTCCTTTGTCTTGGTTTTGGAGTCGGCCTTAAACCCTGCATGAAGGCCCCTTGTCGCCAGTTCAGTCTCACAGTCACACTGTGCTAGTCACATTGCGTAGCCACAAGCGTCACACTGCGTAGGCGTAGCTGCTGCATGATCGTTTCCGGTCCCGTGTTGGTCACTCTTGCAAAGAATACATGCCAGTTTTGCAAAAGCTAGGAGTACTAAGGTGCTCTATATAGGCCCTTTTCACTTTCGATTCGGACCCCTAGTCTGGTTCCCCATCAATCAAATGCGGACAATGTCCGGATCTCATCTCCGTTTTCTCTTGCGTTTGTAACGCTACCGTGTGAGTTCTGACCAAGGCATCATATGGATCCAGGATCCATATGGTATAGCAACACCTGTTGCTGGCGAAAGGGGTGGAAGGTGCCCCATCCCTCGTCGCAGCGGGTCCTTGGGACATGTTGCAACTCTGTATGATTTCCCATCCATTGGCAATTCATGCTTCACGAAGTCAATGATTTTGTTCATCTGGCATGACGCCAGCTGGCTACATCAGATGCCTTTTCCCCATGCAGATGACGATGGCAGATGCCGCATTTTCATGCTGGACATGTTGCACTTGATCATAGTGTGTGTC
>Ga0126342_10022215_pt1 | contig 10504 bp, 9 predicted proteins | sample Cyp1metagenome_FD_92528 | JGI IMG/M metagenome (GOLD analysis project Ga0126342, IMG submission 92528) | Coral microbial communities from Lord Howe Island, Old Settlement Bay, Australia - Cyphastrea 1 metagenome | ecosystem: Host-associated > Invertebrates > Cnidaria > Coral ...
AAGGTCCTCTATAAAATTGTAAGCACTGACGTTGGGTAGGTACCCCTTATTAAGTCAGGGGGTTAAAATGGACCATTTTCCTGGCCTCAACGTTCCCAATTTTGTAGTGGAAATTCCAAGGGGAATGGAATGATCACCAATTAGGTGATTACTAGCATAATAATTATGGGGACATTGTGACATTATTATGACATGTTCAGATCTTTTGATGGAGATATTTGGCCCAAAAAAAATCACCGACGTTTCTGATTTTTGGGCTTTGTCACGGTTTGTGTCTTAGAAAAGGGAGATTTAAGCTCAAAAGTTGGCTACTGGAGAATGGTGGATGGATGAGAATGGGGAAAACGCTGCTTTAATCTACTGGATTCTGGGGTGTTCCCCCTAAATGTTCAGACGAACCCATATGGAACAGCTTCGATGAACATGTCTGCTGAACAGACTCCAAAATGAGACAGTTGAAATCATGTTGAAAATACACATGTTCTATACCGTCCGGAAATCAGCCACATGGCAGTGGATGTTCTCCACCATTTACAGATTTGCCCCAGGCCGTTACATGGCAACACTGGCTGGGCTGGCAGAAGAGACAGCTTTGTTCTGACAGAAGGCCGGCAGCATAAACTCCTGACGGCCAACATCATCAGTGAACAGGAAGTCCCCTATAAATGGAGCTTTTATTGGGAAAATTAGCTATAAATTGATGATTTTCCATTGCTATGTTGGATTACCAGAGGGTAGACACTGTGTATTGAACCAAACCAGCAACACATTGGTGAAATTGGTGCATGATCTTGATGTGCACCACGGAAACACACCAGAATGTTTGAGAAGGAGAATTCGGAATCTCAGCTCTGTTGAGAGGGATGACAAGGGTCCAGTATGTTCGAGCAAATCTCATTACAATCCAATTAGTTTCAGTCCTTCTTCATCTTCATGTCGGCATTGAGTATCAAATTTGCAGGGATCAACAGGTTGTCCCACAGCACGCAGAACCTTTGATGCAATACAGTTGGGGCCAAATAAAGAACCATGAAGCACTTCTTGAAGCATCCCGCATCATCCCGCTACATTGAGCAGAGTTGGCAAGACTGGCCTCTAAGCTCAAGATGTATAGGATTGGGGACGTCTTCAACCCAAAATCATTAATGTTGAAAGGGATAACAAGGAATAACGAGGAATAACAAAGAACTGCTACAGCATCACACTCTGGATCTGGAAAATTCGCCCCAAACTCCATGAGTTGGTAGTTCGCGGGGAATTGAACCAAGCAAAATTGGGATATGGTGAGAATTTACTGTGAATCTGAATAAAAGGGGATTCATATAACCAACAATATGTAACAATATGATAGGTGAGTGTACCTGAAAATTGGGTTTCCCATCCAAATATCTAGGACAACTGGATAAAAAGGGGATTTAAGTTGATTTAAGGGGTATCTATTTCAGGCAAATCCTCGTGCTGGTTCAGCAGAGAGACTCGTTGCTCTTCATCGCTTGAATTTTGAACCACTTCAGCAACTGTCCCTCGGAGGCAGATCAAGGTGATGAAAAAATACGCTGGACTCCGCTGTACTCTGCGGTTCAAGATATCTGGTAGGCTATATAGTTATAGACTTATGTCATATATATATACATAGTATTATATATATAGTATTATATATATACAGTACATATATTATACATATAGTATTATATATATATATAGTATCATATATTATATACATATAGTATCATATATTATATATATGTGTGATTGTGTGTGTCTCAGAGGTGTTGACCTATGCCCAATTCTTTTGCACACTTGGAGCCCTTCTCATTGCGAGTCATATGTCATGCGGAGTTGCTAACAGGATCTAACAGGGGTGTTCCCTCCAAAAGGCTGGTGGCAACCAGGGCTATCCGCAATGGCTTTCAAGCCAAGATGCATATTTCTCCTGCAGGTTGCAAGCATGAGAACCAAGTGGCTAAGTATCATAAAATATCATGGATCGACTCATGCTGAAAGTGATTCCGCAATTTCAAAAGTGAAATTCCAAAACTCTTGTCCCCCAACCTGCTCAGGAATTCTGGGGACTTCCGTCTGCAGTACACGAATAGGGATGAGCCATGTCAAGCATCCCCCAAGTTGAGATTTCACAGATTGCAGAATCTCCTTCGCAGTGTCTTTCAAGGACAACAACTCATCAAGTTTCTCTTTGGCTTCTGAATAGATCTTTGGCATTTGCATCTTGAAGGGATCTGCAGGATCTTCGAAGTATGACAAAATCATCCTAGGCGGTCAGCACGGGAGCAGCACTGGCACCGGGCACTGGCACACCGGGCTGGCCCGAGCTGGTCATTTTTTGAGAAAAAACATATTACATGGATATTACATGGTTGGTCGCTTCAATTCCTCAGTTCTTAGATGTTCTTAGGCATTTGTTTCTAAAGCCCCGCACTTGGTTGATCAAAAACTCTAATTCTACCATTCTTGTCGAGCATGGCTACACATATACATGTGGTTCACGCCACAGTAGCTAGTAGCCAAGAATGTTTATCTCCCATGCATATGTGCAAAATCAGGTTTCTAACCCTTCTCCATATTTTTGCTGTTCTGCTCTGAAATCTCTTCCAAGACTCTGCATCATTTCGTGTTTTGCAACGAAGTCGGAGTGCCTTGAGGCCAAACAAAACAGTTGTGCTGGACCATTCCTAAAATGTCCTGACATTAATTGCATAAACATACTACCCCACATGCAAAGTAGATGGCACAAACCGTTTCAAAAAAGGGAGGTCATATAAATACATGCGAATACAAATGTCTTGTTGAGAATTGCTGAAACCATAGACATGCCTTGGAATAATGAAGATTCTCAGCCTGTCAGCAGGCCGTAAAGCCTACACTACTTTTTTTTCCACTTCAATTTCGACTTCAACAAGGCAAGCAAAGAATCTTAGAGGACAGATATGCCCCTTCGGCCCAGAAAGAAAAATAAGAAAACACAGCTTTCGGAGATTTGCAGATCGGATGATATGGACCATGGTTCCATGTTTTTTTCCCCGAGGCACAGCGCCGTGACACAGAGGTCAAAGTCCTCAAAGGCGATTTTCGCGGACTTATCCAGCTTTTCCTTGGAAAATCTTCAGCCGTTTTTCTATAAGGTTTTTCCCATCAACTGGGGAGGTGCCGGTTTCAAGTTTCCCCAACAATTCAAATAATTCAATTGTTAGAGTTTTAGCCAAAAGGGGACCATAAAAACAACTTACCCTCTGGTAATTTAACATAGCTATGGAAAATCACTATTTTTAATGGGAAATCCATTATTTCTATGGGTCATTTTCAATAGCTATGTTAGTTTACCAGAGGGTAAAAAGCCATCAATTCCCCAGCAGATGTCCCATTTTTCGGGGTCGCCAGAAATCGCCAAGTTTCTACCCCATCTGAGTCCTTGCTGATGCGCCGATTCCTTGGGCTGGAGACATGGCACCAAATTTTTGGTTCATTTTTTAATGACCCGTGAAGACACCAAAAAAAAAAGGTGGTAAATCTGTTGAAAGGATCTTCATACCAAATTATGTTATAATTCAGGTTATATAAAGTATTATAAAGTTATAAACCCCTCTTTTTATTTTTCATACCTAACAACATCGTGCAGCTTTTTCGTGCAGTTGGGTGTCATGTTCACCATACAGGGCATGATCTCCTCCATGAATTGCGACGACTGCTCATTCATCCGATTCAGGAAAAGATCAAAGATGAAGTGCCTGGAGCACGAGAAGCGAGGGAATCAGCCATGCCATCATGCTGTGCCAAGCGCACAACGTTTGGTCATCATAAAAATTGCATTTAATGTCCATGGTGAATTGTGTTTTTGATGATACCTGCAATATAACATGTATATATATAATATCCATTATCATCCATATATATATACTGTATATAATTATATATCTATCCCATCGGATATCCCCACTAATATGCCATTCAAACAGTACTCAATAGTTATATCCCCATCATACCACCTCCATCCACCTCCAGTCCCAGGTACCTGATTCTCCCATCTGATATCCCTGCTGGTATTCCATCTCCACCTATAGTCATCCTGACGTTCCTGAAGTAGATAGAACATTAAAAACACTCACTAAAATATGGGAATATGTATGTAAACTCCAGATTCTATCTACTTCAGGATGATTACGTATATATATATATATATACATATCTCTATATATAATATAATATATATATATATATATAAATTCAAGAAAAAGATTCATTCACATTCCGTTCCCAGCCTGATGTCTTTGCCAGTGGCATCCTTAATGCCTTCCAGCTTGGCCAGGGACTCGATGTCAAAGCCATCGGCTTGGCCCCGATTGGTGCCGCCATTCAGGAAGTTCCCCACAGCTAAAATGATGCCTGGACGTGGCCAAAAAAAAGCCGGGATTTCATGGGAATTCATGGGAATTCATGGGAATTCATGGTCAGTAGGGATCCAAAAAATGAAGACTTGAAGACTTTGATGGGGATGTTCATAGATGATGTTTTCCCCATTGGCTTCCAGCTGTCCAACTTTTCCATGACAGGGGGTGTTGCTATAGCTATAACAAATATGTCAGAAAAAACAGAAAATCTATGAAACAGCAAATCTAAGACGCCCAGCAAGCAGGGCAACATCTCGGATTCCTGGAAACACTCCACCACCTGCAGGAAGTCCGTTAAGGCGGTATGATAGCTGGCATGCTGTTCCTTGTAACTCATGGCAAAGCACCAGCAATCAATCCTCTGCTGATAAGCAGGCATCTTGCCAATGACCCACATGAAACTTTCAGGCAGCGCGAAGGGAACATTTGGATTCTTCTGCCGGATTTCATCCATTTCTTTCATCTGTGGAGGTGTAGGACACGCATTATCCTTGACCACTTGCAAGAGCTCCATGTCCAGAACACTATCGTCCAGCTCATTTAGCGCGCGTGCGACTTCACTAGGCTCCGGAAGTTTCTTCAAGGATGCTTCCTTGCCGACCACGATCTGAGGATCGGTGATGATGCGCAAGGATTTTAACTCCTGGCCAGACATCAGTAACAAATGGAACTGGATTAAGTCCGATGTTGATCCCAATGTTTAAATATTCACAAATATTCACACTGTTTAATGCTATCGTTGCAGGATTTGTATGATTCTGTGGGGTTGTTTCATGGTGTTTTAGTTTTTGTCGCAAAGCCACTCCTCCTTCTTGCCCTCCTCCTTCTCCTTCTTTGGCTTCTCTTTGGCCACCGCAGACTTGGAAAATCTCTCAGTGAGCTCCTCCAAGGGCAGCTTATCCATGTCATCCTTCACCTCGTCCCAAATGGTCTCTCCCTTCTTCAGCTGAGCACCAAACAACATCTTGCTCCACCAGAGTGGCTTCATGGGCTTCTCTGGTTTCACTGCTGGTTTGGTTTCGGCCGAGGCTGCGCCACCCTTCCCACCTTTGCCGCCAGCCTTGCCGCCCTTGCCAGCTCCGCCTTTGGCCGCTGGAGCCCCTGGACCTTTACCAGCAGGAGGTGCTGGACCCTTTCCTGCTGGGGCTGGGGGACCCTTCCCAGCTGGGGCGGGAGGTCCTTTTCCTTTGGCTGGACCCTTGGGGCCTTTCCCTTTGGGCGCTGGCGTCTCCTCTGCTTTCGCTTCTTCTTTGCTCTCCTTGGTCGTTGTGGCAAACTCTGTTGGAAAGAGCAGCGCAATGCCCAGCTTGTTTGAGGATTTGCAATATTTCCAGATTCCTTGGATTCATCTTTATAATCACACCCAACCCCCCCATCCCAAACCTGCGCTGTTGGCTTTATCGTCTATCCCCGGCATACCTGTTTCAAGTGAGACTCTTCCTTGGCTTCTTTGGCTTCCTCGGCAGCTGGCTTTCCTTTCGGTGGTCCTTTGCCCTGCCAAGAATCAAGATTCTGCCGGTCAAAGCCGTCGTGTCAAAGTGCTTTGTGAACTCGAACCATGTTCGGTCATCTCAAACCTTCTCAAACCCACAAACCGCGAAGATCAATGATATTCATGATCTCTCTTGACAAATACTGACTGTACAAGTAGAAGTCTGATCCTATCGTCCCTCTCGGACAGATCAGAATCTGTTCAGAGTCAGATCCTGCTGAGATCGAGCATTGATTCCAATACGTGAAGCCATCCTAGGTCCTATAGATTAGCTCCCTTCCATCAAGCCATCAAATCCATCTCTACTATAAGGCTTTGTCTGAAATTAGGCTCTAGCCCCCAAACGGCCATTGAAAATATTGAAATACGGCACTTTTGTTCCCTTAAACCGTGTTTGAATCATGAGCAACCCACGTGATTTGGCGTTTCACCTCCAATTGTGACCGTTGTATCTGAAAACAGGGAACTCCAAATCCCATTGCGACAAACCAATACATCAGATTGTTGGTTCCATAATGTTATAGATCTCCAGTATATCCAAATGATCTCCCCATAAATGGTTGGTTTAAATTCCTTGTTTGTGTGGTAAAGCCCGGATAGACCAATAAATCTGAACAACTCATAGTTATTCACCTCACAAGTTCAGCCATTCCGGGATGATTCCCCTAATGTTACCCAGATAAACCCAATATTTTCCTGGTTAAAACCGTCCCTTGCCGAGGCCGCCTTGGCCTTTCCTTTAGCTTTGGGTGCCGCACTCGTTTCCGCAGCTTCTTCGGCGGGTTTTTCCTGCCAGTTTTGAGACATCAATGGGATTGCCAAATTCTGATGGCTTCTCGTGGTTTCTGGATGTTTCTGGAGGATGATCTTGTCGGGTTTCTGATGGTTTCTATGGTTTCTCATGGTTTCTGGTGATTGTTTTTTTGGTCAGGGGGTAGATACAGGTGGATATATGATGCTATATAAACAACATTCAGTGTTGGTTTTGGCAAACCAATGAGGATATTATATCATACAACCACCAACCAACAACTGACGTTGGAGAGAATTGGTCGAAACTTGAATGAAAACATGATTTATTGTTGCTACAGAAGGGGATGGTCATCTACTGGTACTTTCATTACATTCTGTCTGGAATCCCATTCAAGATGGTGGGATGATGCCTCATACATCTCATAGTTTCACGACACCAAAAGAGTTTGGGTCAAAACCCGATCAGTACCCTGTCAACATCAAAATTGCCCGGATTCTTTGTTGCTCATCCAGTTCCCTAAAAATGCCATGAGTAACCCATAGGTACACAGTATTGATCCATCACCATTAATGGAGGTTTCCTGAAATAGGGGTACCCCCAGTCATCATCCATTTATAGATGGATTTTCCATTATAAACCATCCATTTGGGGGTACCCCCATTTATGGAAACCCCCATATTATGAGCGTAGCCCCACTTTCCACAGCAAAAGAAGGCGCCCCACCTCTGCCTTGACCTCCGGGACAGTCCCATCGGTGTCTTCTGCAGCCTTGCCTGACAGTAACTCGACAGAATCCCTCCTCAACATAGAGCGATGTAGTGTCACCCTGCTGAATTACCCTCGGGTAAACTAACATAGCTATTGAAAATGACCATTTATAGTGGATTTTCCCATTAAAAATGGTGATTTTCCATAGCTATGTTAGTTTACCAGATGGTATACGGAATGTGATTAGGAACCTGACTCCAGAATCATTATCTAAAGCTTTAGATTGGCGGGAAAACTCCCACTTCAGGATGAGAAGTTTCATGGTGTGTCAGGAACTGTGGACTTGGGTGTACCCAAAAAAAACAGAGTACCCAAAATTCTATTCTCAAATTATATACATATACACGTATATGTATATGCCCATCAGCAATTTTGAAGCAAACCACGGCCAAACCGAAAATCAACCATCATCCCACACCGCCTTCCGCAGGAGCGGCACCTGCACCGCCTTTCCTTGGTTCAACAATGGTTGGTTGATATCCATTACATATTAAGGGATATGTCATGGGATACATATACGACGTATATACATATATATATATATACATATATGTGTGTGTTCATACATAAGTATGTATATATATATATACATATATATATATATATACATATGTATATACATATATGTATACATACATTTAATGGGAAGTGTAATATTCAAAGTATTGATATCCCATTGCCATGAAATATCCCTTTTTCTCCGTTCGCTGGACACATTCGCTGGATGGGACTCTCGGACTCTTAGCGCGCTAGCGAGTTGGTGAGTAGAAAGATGGCGAGTTGGTTAGTGAAGGGAACATGTCCAGCAAAAACCATTGGGACAAAAACCATGGTGTATTGAAATATATTGAAATATCTTGAAATGATGTTTGAACTTTGAAGTTTGTGTCAGTGAAAAAATTCTATCAAGCCCTGAAAATCATCTGTTGAAACCAAATCCCACGATTGAATTCTACCCATCATTCATCGGGCAAAGCTACAGTGATACGAATGGCTGAGAAAATACGTGCAATGGCAAGCATGTGGGTTTGGACTTGCAAAATTAGGGGAAAACCCAATCATCCCAATCCCAGGGTCTACAATAATATCAATAATTTTCCCGTATCTTCCCCATATAAAGTTGCCATAACTTGGCCTGAAAAAATCCACCATTTGAGGAGACACGCCCAATGAAACCCGCCCGTGTCTTGCTGAGGGGGTGACGCAGGACCCTTGGGGCCCTTTCCTTTTCCTTTTCCCTGTGGAGCAAAATGGAAACACAGCACGCCCGTTACGCCGTTCTCATGATGGGTATGTGATATGAATCCCATATAAACATGGGATTAATGTATATTAATGTGGTATTCTTCAACCATCCCACCATAAATTTGGAATAGCCTGGAATAATAAACATATAGTGGCTATCTACACTCCTATTCAAAAAAATGTTACCATTTCCCAGCACAGTTATATATAATAACATATTACATAGATAATACAACTTTTGACTATGGCACATGTGAAAAGCAGGTGATACTCCAGGGGAGCAAGGGACCACAGGACACCCAGTGCAAAGTGTTCATGTCTGTGATGTCAACTGTTGATCCTCAACCACGCAACTGCTTCATTTATGTAGGAATTGTACGTGTCATCTGATATCTTCAGGCGCCAAGGGAGTGTTGCAGTCCGATCCCGAAACCATATCAACCAGGAATGTAGCTGTTTAGATCCACAGGAATCATAGATCCTTGAGGTCAAACATTTCAAAACCATTCCAAAGCCACCAAATTCCAGGCCTGTGCTGCTGGAGGGGTCTCTGCAGGTGTCTCTTCAGGCAAAGCCTGGCGATTCCTACTTGGTTCCTAGAAAGTCCCGCTTCGCAGGTGACAGTAAACTCATGTACGTATATATATATATATAAATAATATGTATAATATATTATATATATAATATGTCATGTATAATCATATATATATATACAGAGAGAGAGAGAGATAGAAAAGGTTTAATCTACCATTATTTTAGTAGGATTTCATCAAGGTTCTATCTTTTTCAGGGGTTGGTGTACAAGTGTTTGAAATCGGAGCAGTTGCTGAAAGAAACATCGCCCTGCAGGTAGATGAAAATATCAGCAGTTTGTGAGAAATGGCACTGATGCAACCAGAATATACAAGAATGCCGATATTCAATGTACAATTCTGATCAAATCTGCCCTACCAAATCCAGCATGTGGTCAAGTGACCCGACGTGACCAGGCGAATTCACCAGGTAATGATAGATTTCAAGACGAGAATGATGTGTTTTCCAGCTATACTAGATTGGTAGATCACCACCGCATTTCGAGATCTCCATATCTGACCGTCAAATCCCCGTCAAAGCAATGCTAAAACCATCATTTTGATTGGTGGCTCATCCCACTTAGCAAGGTATGGGTATAACGATATAACCCTGGAAGTTGGAGGTCAAGATGCTACAAGTGGATCAACCCTACCTTAACCGGGATATGCAATAATAACGAAGAGTACATCACTGATAGAAAATCCACCATCTACAGATATTCAGAGGCTACATCCTGGATTTTCCATTGGTTTCCAGTTTCGCCATGGGTTGGTTTTCCATATCTATGCTAGCTTACCCAGGGATCTTCCATCCTTTATCCAGCTACAAACTCGGCGATTTCATCGCACCTGAACTTTGGCAACGGAAGCCAAGCGCAGGATCATTTCCAGCTGAGCCATGGCTGCTTCAGCATCGTTCAAACTCAGGTCCTGAAAAAAAAAAACGATGGCCTATAGAGACGGCTCAGGGTTTTAGATGTCCATAGGTGTACCCCCTGACCTGATCAGAGGGAAGTGATGAACTAGCTTAATGGTAGTATACCGATTAGTGTCCTGGGACTCTATTGTGAGATGTTTTTCAAAAATAATTGAGTATCTTGTGAATGGGGGTGGGCCTCTATTGTGAGAAGTTTGTTCTCAGATCCAATTTTTTCAGGAGGAGCTTTATCCACCTTTATACACCTTTCTTTGGGTAAAGCTGGTCCATTTACTTTAGAAAGCCATATCCATGTTAAAGCCTTGAAAATGCAAGGTTTTCCAAATAATTAGA
>Ga0126342_10022216_pt1 | contig 10504 bp, 9 predicted proteins | sample Cyp1metagenome_FD_92528 | JGI IMG/M metagenome (GOLD analysis project Ga0126342, IMG submission 92528) | Coral microbial communities from Lord Howe Island, Old Settlement Bay, Australia - Cyphastrea 1 metagenome | ecosystem: Host-associated > Invertebrates > Cnidaria > Coral ...
ACCACCACGACGACCACCACGACGACCACCACGACGACCACCACGACGACCACCACGACGACCACCACGACGACCACCACCACCACCACCACCACCACAGCAGCTACAACTACAATTGCAGCTACACTACATTACACTACAATACACTATTTAAACTTCAGTACATTAAAGCTACAAATGCAAATACAAATACAACTACACTACATTACACCAACTACATTACATTACGCTACAACTGCCACTACCACTGCATTGCACTACACGACACTACACTACAACTACAACTACACTACTTAACATTACACTAGACTACGCTACACTATACCACGCTACAGTACACAACACTACAGTACACTACAAGACACTACACTAATTGCACCACACCGCAACTACAACTGCAACTACACTACACTAATTACACTACATTGCAACTACACCTTACAACTACAACTCGACTACACAACTACAACTCGACTACACAACTACAACTACAACTACTACTGTACTACACCACACTACATCCAGCAATTGTGGTGAGGTGACCACTGCAACCATTGCAACCACTCCAGAAAACACAACTCCAACCACCTTTCGGTCCATCAGTGGATTCGCTCTGCCATCCGTGAGTCACAACAACCAGCCCTTCCTATAGGAGCCCTAATTTTTGAAACTTTCGCCACGGCCTTGTGCGGTACTACTGGTAATAATTGACATATTATACATTGTATATATATATATATAATTTTATATAGCTATTCTTCACTCTGAGGCGCTCAAAAAACTTTCACACTTACAGACTGTGCTTCTCTGGAGGCATCCAGGAGACGAGGCCGGGGCAAGGATGCCAAGGAGGATGCAAAGGATGGCAAAGACGGCAAAGAAACCAAGGAGAGTTGGCTGATGGCTTTGGTTGGCCTCCTCACATTGCCAGAAAGTTCATGTTGCTAGATGCAAAAAAGGTAAAGATACAACAGCTCCCTTCACCTCAAAATTTTGACCCTGAAAACCACCCAGTACGATTGATTCTAAGAGAATCATCGCATTTCCAATGTTTGACTTTAAGTAACACAGCATCGAAGCAGGAAAGCAAGGTAAAGTCTCCTGATGACTCTTGGCTTGCGATCCAGCCGATACGAGATCATCGAACCTCTTTCTTTTCAGCCAGTGTTTGGTTTATGAAACTGCATTGGGGAGTCGACATTACATCCCCCTTGCAATCCAAGGAAATCCTCGGCCCTAGTGAAGGGGAAGAGGCCAGTGGATTGAATGAATAATGCCGTGATTTGGCTTGTGATGTGTTCTTAACAAACCAGCCACGCAACCCTTGATTTTTCTATGTTTTGGTGCTTGGAGTTGAATAGTAAACTTAGAGTGCCGGATGCATCTGGGACTTACCGTTGTCTAGGAACCTCCCTTTTGCAAATTTTTCCCTCCCCAGGAAGGTGGTCAAGAAGGGGGTGAAGAGGACCCTGCAGGGGCGGCCAGCCTCAGAAATGGGTCGGATGTAGGGTTCTTCCTTCCAAGAGGCCTACAATTGTTTTGTAGGAACCAGCTGAGCAAGACGCGGAAGTGGAAGAGAGTGCCCGGCAAGTCTTAGAGATATGCAAAAACCATCATTTTTTTTTTTTTTTCTTCTTCTTCTTCTTCTTCCTGTTCTGCTCATTCTTGTCAGTCTCTCTATGTTGAAGATATTTGGTGCGAAAACCGTCAGATTCCTGCCAGGCAAGGTCCACCTGGAGCACCAACAGGCTGGGGAAGCTATTGGAAACTGGAAGATTTAAAGGATTTCTAGAGAAGATGTATGTTTTCTGTGGTTTTCTACTGGAAAAACATGCGAAAACACAATGGTAGAATGTTATGCAGTATGTTGTAGTAGATTTCAAGGGAACTGATTCGATGTGACAGTCTGTGATGGGGGAGAAGTGAGAAAATCAAAGTGTGTGATGGACTGCAACAGTTCTGAAGGGACATGTGAAAACTGTCAAGAGAAAAATGCCTGATTTCTTGACACCACTTTTTGAAATGACGAGACAGTCTAGGAGACGCAAAGGTGAACATCAGAATCCAAGACAATCCATGTATAGACTGGTCATCTTGGGTACCCCACAAAAAACCCTGTAGCAAGTCAAAGTTTACCCTCTGGTAAACTAACATAGCTATGGAAAATCACCATTTTCAATGGGAAAATCCACTATAAATGGGCCATTTTCAATAGCTATGTTAAATTACCAGAGGGTAAGAGTTCGGGTTTGATGGTTCGAATGTTGCCAGGCTTCACCATGAAGTGGGACTGTGAAGCTGTTGCTTGGCGCAGAACGTTGGGGTATTGATGAGCTGCTCACAACCTAACTTTGCTGGTGTTGAATGGGTGTTGCACGGTGCATGATTTCGGGATCCAAGTATATATATAGTGTTTTGGGTCAAGACGAGCTGGTCTTTGGCACCACAGATTTTGCTTTTATTTCATATGAGCAGGTCAAGCTGTATTTCACCAGTGTTTGTATTCTGCTGTTCCTGTGCACCCGAATTCTTCACTTTTTTTTCCGACTTGAGGAGGAATCACTGACCCCACAAGGAGAGGCCACAACCTTAGCTTGTGGCTCTCACTCACTCCATAGACTGGTCCCTTGACAGCTTTAGCTCTACCGATGGCAAGAACTTTCCTGCTACGACACGAAGTCACTGAGCAACTAAGGAATCCAAATTTGAAGACTTGAGGCTCTACCACGCAACATCCTGAGGAACCTTCTCAGATCTTCTCAGTTTTCATCCAGTTTTCGCGCTTTTCTTCTTTCATCGCGGAAAATAGCGCCATGTGAGGTTGGCACACCACACAACGAGGTTGCGATCATTGTTTGATTCTAAGATCCACCTCCACCAGACTGCCACTCCGGTAGACATCCAAAAAAAATAAAGACCGGTGTGGCCCCTTAATTACGGAGGTAATCGAGCCTGAAGTTGTGAAATATCATGAACATTAATGAAAATTACAAGTCTGAGGTCATTCCAGACATATGGGGTCTGAAGCTTAGCAGTCTGGACAACAGGATCTCTTCACGAAGTAACTCAAAGGAAGCATCTCAATATTATTCGAAGCAGGGTCGCACTCCTATGGGCAGTACTGGTGCACACTGATATGAAAGGTTGGCAATCACCACGAGTGAGACTCCTTGCCGACTTCGCCGCGAAAGCAGTGAATGGCTACGTGCGGGTGCTTGGTAATTATAAAGCAAGCCATCGACTTTTCATCGAGAACAACGGCTCCACCAGGACAACAAAATTGCAGGACCACTGCCAACATTAATACCAGCGACACCCACGGAAAACCTAATTAATGTATCTAGCAACAACGACGACAAAACAACAGCCAACGAGGACAAAAGGATACCAGGGTGAAGCAAGAAAAGCTTTATCAACAGCCAAAGCAACAACCATGCCAACCATGTACCACCAGTACCATTATCGTAGATCTTGACTGATACTGTAAGAACGACGTTGCCGGATATTGAGAATGAAGGTTTACGGCTTACGGACAACAACCGGCAGCCAACAACAAAGATAAAGCTTCCCTATCACAACGGCCAGAACAGGAACATACAGGAACATTTTCCCATTCTACCCCATTCAACTCTTTTGGTTCTGATACTTGTTCCTGTGTCGCACGTACTTCTATTCCAAACAGGTGTCACCACGCACAAAATCGCGCACGCGTAACAGTGTTCAGGACATTTGTATTCAAATCGAAGACTCAACGTGTATATGCAGTCGCATACCTTTCTGGCTCTACATGTCAATGTGTTGCAGGATGTTGCCGGCATTTTTGGCTGGCTGGGCTTTTTATTGGATTTAGGTCTCAAGGGCCCAGTGGTTTGAGTTCGATGGGCACCTTACCAAGCCATCCTGATGCAGTGCTGCCAAGTTTGACTTAGGCAGTGGTTCCTCGATTTCTGGACTGAAGTGCTACTGTGCTGAATGCCACGTGAAAGGTCTACAAGAGACTGGACATCGTCAGCATTCACGTGATCTTGAAGCCTTTGAGAGTTCCCCTCAATCCAAGCTTGGCAGGACAATCCACCCTACAAGGATGGCCCACATGATGACGGCGTGCCAGAGGATTTTCGCATCGAGAATCTGGACCGATGGCATTGCACGCAGAGGTGGTACGAATGAGAATCGAAAGGTGACAAACAACATCAAACAATACCATATTGAAAAAGGCAGACAGTCTTGGAATTCTTTGGAACATTGAATCAGACATATATATATAATTAAGATTAATTAAGTATATAAATTTATGTTGGTGTGTAGTGCATGTTGGCGCTAAATGGATCTCTGAAATCCATCGCTTCAGAAGTGCCATTGCTCTCAGCTCCAGGACGATGACTTGCCCGGATCACAGGGATGGGATCATGGGATCTGGCAGAACGTTTCGACCTTTTTTTATTTTTTAGTTTTTCGATGGCTTCATATCAGTTCCACTGTGAATATATGGTTAATATATGGTTAATACACTGTTATTCTTAGGATTTCTTAGGACTTCTTTGTGGAAGTCCTATCAAGTCCTATCAAGTCCTATGCATTTCTTCCGGTTTTGTTTGAATGATCATGATCCATCATGGAAACACATAGCAAAGAATTGTGAAACGCTTCGTTAAGCGCTTCCTGACCATAATCCTTGTTTTGATTTCTGTACTTTGTCCTGCTTGTAAGCTCTCCTAAGCATCAAATTTCAGAAGTTGATCATGGTATTTGAGCACACATGTTTGCCAAGGATGAGCATTAGGGGTTGGCTTATGAAGAATGCCGCAGACCTCAGTCATGTGTTTGGCCATTTAACCTTGCGGGCAAGAGTCTTTGTCAACTTTGGCAAAAGCAGGGTGCACCAGAATTGCTTCTTCTTCTCAGTATAGTCTCTCAGACCTATGAATTCTTCCTCATGAAGTTCAAGATCGCTGCCAACTTTGTTCGACGGACAGCCGGCGCCAGCAGGAGAGATTCCAGGTTTCTCTGGAAACCTGGATGCAATGTTTGCGAAAAATCAACAGAAGCGATCTGATGACAAATCATTTGACAGCAAGTGGATGATTGGATGTACAGATTTAAAGTTGCAGGATTGGAGTGGTCGGCATTGGTTGGGGTTCTTGGATGGCCTGCTATGGTGCCGTCCTCACATTGCCATGCAACGTGCTAGTCAATGTGGGTCCATCAAATTCCTTTCTTCACAGTGGATTGTAATCCTACAGAGGTGCAGAGTACCTGGGGAGTGAGTTTGCCTGTGCCGTGTATGGTGCTTAGCTGTTACCGCCAGCCTGCTAGCTTAGCAAAAGCCACCTACTTGATGATATTCTCTGGCAAGCCCACCCACGGCTCCCTGGTTCTTTCTGTTCAAGATTCAACAGTATCTTGCCTGATCACCTGATTTTGTTAGGATTTGCACCTGCAGATGCTGGATTGTACCAGATTCATCCAGATGCCAATAATCAGTTATGAGCAAAAGACTTCGGGCGGCTCCTCATTAATTAGTGGTGCGTCAGGATGCACACTCCACTACTCCACATCCTGGGCACATGGGATGGTGCAAGTGTGCCCCGATTGGTTGGGTCGGGTACCTCAGGTGATCTCAGGTGATCCAAACGGATAGCAGTTCTCCGACCGGATGGCACTGAGGAAATGTGTTGGGCCGGTGGTATCCTCAGCGGCCAAAGGGCTGCTACCCTGGCCCTAGCACCACACGGGAAAGGTCAATTGAGTCAATTGTGGCAGATTCACCGGCAGATTCACCGCCCTCCTTTCGTTTATAGGTCCTATTCACTTTGCCAACAGCATGGCCAAAGGACTACGAACGAGGAGGACAGGAACTTGCTGCAACCCTGTTGACGATGCCTGGCAAAAAACCTCACATCAATTGCGCCCTTTGAGGAGAGTTCTTTCAGGTCAACGAGGCACAGTTTCCCAGGCACCCTTTCCGAGCGGTTTAGAGGCATGTTGTAGCAAGTTGGATTGATTTCTGGCCTCAATCATTTCGAATCATTTCCGATTTGCAGCGACTTTCAATTTCATCGCTGTCAGGCAGACAGAATGTGACGACTTCAGATGCATGCCCTATGGCTTTGTGTGGGTCCAAGTATCTATATAAGTGCTACCCGTAGCCTTCAAAGGAACATATCTCTGAAGCTTGGTGCTTGTGACAATGCCTGCGAGGTGTGCACCGCGGACATGTCTCAGCCCACAGAGCGCGAGGACTGCCACATTAGCATCGATCGTTCCAGTAGTTTAAGAGGTAACTCGATTGTTCCAACATCCAACAATACCACCCTTTGGATCCCTTTGGTATTTTGCATGTGTTTGCACTGGCGACTTAGTACTTGCATCTTGGGCCCGTTATGGCACGTTGTCCGAAAAACTAGGAAGTCCTTCGAGCAGTAGCGCTGGCCTGTAGACTTTCGGGCGATCAAATCAACAAACAGAACTGCGAAAACTTGGCGTTTTTCTGGTCATTTTGAAATCTTTTGAATCGTGACGGGAACTGGGCACATCTGGGCACTTTCAATCGCTTGTCTATCGCGGATTCCTTGCCAGTTCAATCGAACAGCGGCTTTCCTTCGCAAGTTTCTGTGGCCCTTCCCGTTGGATTCTAAGCAGGCGTATCGTCGAAGCAAGGCATTCACCAGGGCACCAGACACAGTTGCGCCCCATCGGTCTATCGGAGTCTATCGGAGTCTATCGGAGTCTATCGGAGTCTATCGGAGTCGATGTTTGTGAGATCTGATCCTCAGGCTCGGTGGAGGCTATGCCTACCTGAGGCAGCTGTTGGGGTCGCTGTGTATTGGACCAATTTGGACCATGATCAATTCACTTGAGTGCTTCAACCTCAGTGCCAGGTATCTTTCTGGCAAAGGGGACGTGGAAGCCATGACGGTGCTGAGCTTAGTGGAAGTCATGTGCTCAACAAGCATTGATTGAGCATGCTTGTATGATCTTGTATGGCTACACTCCGTAGATTGGGTTTGGAAGACGATTTTCTCGTTGGATAGAGGTGTAATTCCAATTTGATGCCCTGAAACTTGGCATTTTGGTCGGCCTTAACTTGAAGGCAGCTGTCAATGCTGACCTGACAACAGCGCTGAGAACTTGCTGGAGCTGGGCGTGCCTGCTGGAGGGAGAGATAGCCAAGATGAGGTTGAGCCAGGAGCCACAGTCTGTGACAGGCATGCTGAAGAAACAGGAGATATGGACAGCTGACAGACTATTCTTCAGATCACCGGAGAAGTTTAAAGCATTCCTTGGTATGTTTGCCCTGGGGCCTGGGGCGTGAAAATTGTATAAAGCTGTTTAAAGATTCCGAGAACCACTGAATGATTCTGCTCAGCTATGAGTGTTGGAAACCTTAATAGAATGCATCTGAACTTTTGTCTCAAAATATTTTGAGTTCTGATGCTGGCTGCTTGACTTTTTGTTCCTGTGCGCGCCTACGAGGGTTGAAGTTGAGTTGCCATGAGGGCACAAGCTTGGCAAACGAATCCTTCATTCATGCTGCTTTTCTTGCTGTTAATGGAGAATGGGTCCCTTGTAGCCGCACCGGTTTGCAATTGATCAGCTAGTACTAGAACATACCCAAGACCAAATCCCTTTTGGAACCCAAGGTTGGTGCCATCCATCACTTCAACCCCGGAACCAGCCCATCTAAATCCATCTACTCAGACCATTTTTTGAATATGTCATTCTATTTGGGCTATTCAGTGCGTCCAAAAAGTGTGTTTTGAAACCGCGAGTTCAGTCGGGTGATGAGATTGCATTTCGCTGTTGAGTTAACAGGCGGTGATGCGATGCATCTCCCAGGAACTAATCCTAAGGCATACCGAGTATTCCTGTAGCAATTGTCCGGCATGCTGACCTGAAAGTGAAGATATCGGCTCTTTCCATAGCTTTTTGTGCATTCTTGGACACCACCTATTGTAAGTTCATGTAAGTTCCATTCGCGATCATTCGCGCTTGAGCACCGAGGCAAGCTCCAGTGATCTATGCTGCCAGAGAGGGCTTTGGTGCAGCTTGCAGGGTGCTGGTGCAGTACCAGGCAGGACATGGACATGATCGTGCTGTTGTAAAAACTAGTGGTTGGAAGATGTTGGCAACTCCGTGGCGAGGCGGACGTGAATGAAGTGGGTGGGATTGCTCGCGAGACAGCCCTGCACGTGGCGGTTCAGCCAGAGACTCAATCTGACAAAGTGCGAGAGGGAGAGATAGGTAGAGTGTGAAAGGTTTGCTTTATTTGTGAAGCCGCAGTGATCAGTTCAAACACGCAAGTCTGCACTCAACCAGATTCCTTTCTTCTGCAAGTTGGGAGCTAGATTCTAGACATTTCTAGACGTCATGAATCTGGAACGCAAAAAACAGATCTCGTGGCGATTCGTGGCGCAGACGTTCAAAATCGTTCAGTCAAAACTGAATCTTGGCAGCCAGGCACAACAAGATCAAAGTTGTGCAGACTCTCCTGGCATTTCGGCTGCAATTTGTGCAGATTCCAAGATTCAGAAACATGTGGGCAGGACTCAAGATTTCGCTAGAAATTTGTTTGATTTCGTGCAAGAACTGGGGCTGTGAGCCCCTGAAGCTTTTGCTGGCAGAACCTTCAAGCAGATCCACACCTGCAAGATGCCGCTGGCCGGGATGCTTGTCATCGCATGTCAAGTGAACGTCTTCAGTTCGTTCAATTTCAGCTCTCTCTAGCTTGAAAGGACCACACAGGAAAATCAGATTTCATTCAGTCTTTGATCTGCATGATTCAGCCAAGAAAGACAAGAAAGTAGAATTCTGTAATTACTGTAGAAAGTACACGCAGGATGCAGGACATTTCATCATGGGAACGGAAGAGTACTGTATCCTCAGCAAGTTGCAAGAGGTTAAACTTTATGGTTAAACGCAGCCATGGACATTAGGTCAGGCTCCATTGCACCGCGCAGTCCGTGATGGAACTGCAAGACTCTCAGTGCTTTCGGTGAGACGGACGAAGCTATGCTATGCAGTGCCAAGTGAGAGCCATGTTGTGACTTTGAGGTCAGCTGTATTCAGACTTTGCTGGCCGCAGCTGCTCTGGTGGACCCCAGGCAATGAATTGCTGTACAATGGAATTGTGTATCAACAGATATGAACAGATTCATCAGCTGCTTGGAGATGACAGGGACACTTGCGAGCAAACTCCGGTGCACATCGCTTGCTTCTTTGGACGAGTTTCACTGGCATTTTCTTGCACTTCCGCTGGCTCTGCAGTACATCCGAGCAACCAAAACAATATCCAATAGACCTACGTGTACTATCCTGTACTCATGGAAACAAGGCCCCCTTGGGATCCTTCATGGATCTGGTTTATGTTTATTTTTATGTTTAGCATCAATTGAAGTCATGTCATCATGTCAATGGTTCTGGAATTGATGGAATTGCAATGTAGAAACGCGTGCCGAGTTTCTCAGAGAATTATCTCGTGGATCCCATGCCAGGAAGAGGTCGTCTCAAAGCTCTTGGCAGCGAGGGCAGATGCAACAACCCAAGGGTGAAGCTGCGACCATTGGATCATCCTGGCGGTTTTGATTGTGATTATGCAACATCAATTTAATTGGAGAAAATTATAGAAAATTATAGAATATAATTGGTGAATTATGCTGAATTAATGAATACACTCCTCGATTCGCTTGAAGAATTCGTGCGGATTGCTGCAGTTTCGTGATGCTGTAGAAGCGTTTGCAGTAGTCTTTCCAGTTTCAGGCGGTCGCAGAGAACATCCGTGGCCAAACACCTAGGAAGGCCAGGTCACGTGTTGGATACAGTTTTCTTGTAGTCTAAGGTTAGCTATGGCATGCTATGGCAAACCTTGGAATTTGGAGCTGCGTTTTGGAGAATTTTATGTAATCACGAAAGCTAGCGTCAGCTAGCTGGAGTCTTCTTGCTTTAGCAAGTATTCCGGGGGCTGCTCAAGGACATCACGTGATTTTTCACGCGAAAGGGGGGGGACCCCCCCCTCCCCCCCACCACCATCACCACCAGCATCATCATCATCATCATCATCATCATCATCATCATCATCATCCTCATCCTTATCCTCATCGTCATCGTCATCGTCATCGTCATCATCATCCTCATCATCCTCATCATCCTCATCATCCTCATCATCCTCATCATCATTAGCATCATCATCATCATCCTCATCATCATTAGCATCATCATCATCATCATCATCATCCATCATCCATCATCCATCATCCATCATCCATCATCCATCATCCATCATCCATCATTCATCATCCATCATCCATCATCCATCATCCATCATTCATCATTCATCATTCATCATTCATCATTCATCATCCATCATCCATCATCCATCATCCATCATTCATCATTCATCATTCATCATTCATCATTCATCATTCATCATTCATCATTCATCATTCATCATTCATCATTCATCATTCATCATCATCATCATCATCGTTATTCAATTACATTTTAT
>Ga0126342_10022217_pt1 | contig 10503 bp, 10 predicted proteins | sample Cyp1metagenome_FD_92528 | JGI IMG/M metagenome (GOLD analysis project Ga0126342, IMG submission 92528) | Coral microbial communities from Lord Howe Island, Old Settlement Bay, Australia - Cyphastrea 1 metagenome | ecosystem: Host-associated > Invertebrates > Cnidaria > Coral ...
CTTGGCCCACACTTAGCAAGGGAGACCCCACCAGTTGTATATCATTTACTTCCAAGGAATCATGTTTGTATATATATATATGTATATATATATATATATATATATATATATATATATGTATATATATATATATATATATATATATGTGTATATATATATATGTATATGTGTATATATATATATATATATGTATATATATATATATGTATATGTGTGTATATATATACATATGGTGTTATTTGTCATTCCCATGATTTTCTCCAGAAAATGTCTGGTCTGTACCCCTTGACTTGCTGTATATCCCAGCTATACAAAGTGTTCCAACCAAATTAGTCGCCGCTTAGTAGCTTCGTATTTCGTGTACTAGGGATCATCCCAAGATTTGTTTGGCAAGTAATGTATGATAACTGTACTAATTGTATCGTACCTGATGCAGGGTACCCTTCCTATTACAAATCTCTGCGACTTTAACTACTGGAATTTGACAGGAAACCTGTTCAGGATACCAACATAGGATTTTCTGATGTTTCCTGCAATTGGTCCTTCACACCTTGGGTTGTGTTCTATTTTGTTTGTGTCCTTTGGGGTTTGGATGGCTTTAGCATATATTATAATATATAGTGCGCAAAAACTGGTAGATCAAGACCCAGCACTGGCCAGGAGAAGGTCTCTTTGCGTGCAGAGGTGCCTCTGACCCAAATTTCGACCAGATCTTGGATATCTTGGGGATGGTTGGATTATCCAGCCCATTTCTGGTTAGAAAAATGTGGATGGTTGATGGCTAGGTGTTGGTTGCCCTTCAAATCCCAGGCGCCTGAGTTCTTCCCCAAAGACATGGATATGGATTCCATGCCCGCGGGCACCGTGCTGGTCCCCTGTGTGTCGGACTCCTGAGATTCCGAAAGTTCGGTGAAGGCGCTTGGTGAAGCGTTTTTCGGAGCGCCATGGCGCCATTTTCTCATGGGATAAAGTGGATAGTCTCATGGGATATAACGGTCCAACGCCATCCATTTTCAGGAAAGGTTTCAGAGGATTTCAGAGGTGACTGCATGAAAAGTGATTTTGGAGACCTGGTTTCCCAAGGCCAAAAGTAATCTCTTGTGATGGAGGGGCCATTCTGTCTCGCCCCTGCTAAGGTTGCCACCAGCGCTGCTGGCGTGTTTCCGACGACTCTTCATGACAGATGGGATGTAAGAAACTTCCGGATTGTGGCAAGACAACTTGGACGACTGTACAATCTGTACATTCTACGAGGAAAAGAGCTGGATAGTGCCTTGTGGCCTTTTGATATTTCCCAGCTGGTTGATGTATCTGTACCATAGAGATTATGACCAACGTGAATGGCGAGAATTAGCGCACGCAACCTGAGGATGAAGCAAAAGAAAACTCCGTCCCTACTTGGGATCTGAATCCCAAATGAAGGAACGTATGTCATGTCTTACAAATGGCTCAACCACCAGGCAGTTTCCCACTGTACGGTCTGGCATTTCAGCGGTTTTGATCCATCTAATCTAATCTTATCTATATTATTATAGTTAGGCAGGTTGATGGTTTCAAGTCATTGGGGATCATCATCCCACCCGTGGTAATAGATGGTATATTGCATAACTAATATAATGAAAAGTCCAATAATCCACTACTTCCTATAGTCAAATCCACAATGGATATTGATTAATATCAATTATATAATTATAGTCTATTAATTACATGTAGCCAAATATATATGTTGCTGCGGTGAATATTATATATAAAAGTATAACACAATAGACTATGAATAACTATACATACGCGGTAACGACATTTAAACATGTGGAGGGCGGGCCAGACCGCGAGGCCCCGGAGGTAGTATGAAATACCAGTTTGTATATCTAAATGTAGTTGCCGTTCGTATATCTAAATGTAGTTGCCGTATGTTTAAATGAATTGGATTCCGTATGTTTAAATGGCCGGCCGGGCGGGCCAAGGAAAACCTTCCCGGAGGTAGTCTAAAATACCTGTTCGTATATTTAAAAGTCCGTATATTTATATGTAGTTACCATATGTACACTATATATATAATGTAGTCCAACATTATAACCCATTATAGATATGTTTATAATGCATTGTTTATTATATAATATTATAGATATGATGAACCACATATATATATATTATGTATATATAATGTCCCTATGGATCCAAACACTGTGTGAGAAGGTACTTAACCCTCCAAATTATAGTAATATATACCCCAAACACTTCCTTTCAGAAGGTACTTGGATCCATAGGGTGTATATATTATGTATATATTATGTATACCAGATATTTATATATATATAATCACCAGATATTATTTATCCACATATTGCTGAGTGATTCACCAGATATTTCCTGACGCCAGGGACAGGATGGCTCCTTGGCCGTCCCCGCCGGGCACGTGCTGTTGCTGGGCGCCATGGGTGCGATGTCTCAGCGCGCCGGTTGGGTCGTTGATCCCTAGATGGGGAAAATCAATGGGAAAAAATGGGGGAAATGTAGGGAAACTATGAGAAAAATATGGGTTTACCCTCTGGTTATGTCAAAATAGCTATTGAAAATGGTCATTTATAGTGAGTTTTGCCATTAAAATATGGCAGTGTGTCAAAACCTTGTACCCCTTCTGTTCACATGAAAATAGCTGGGATTTGTGGATGTTCATCCCTCTAAAAATGGTATTAATAGGTATTGACCCAACCCCATATGGGTTGAAATGATGATAAATGGGAAGGACATATAGGGAAACCAAGTGACATATCTATAAATATCTATAAATCGAGGTTAATTTCTGGTGAAATCATCGGAATAACTTGCGACCTCACCTTGTGACCGAACCCTGGACTCCTGGTTTATGGGGAATCCCCAACTTGCATGTTTGGGTCAGTTATGGGTCGCTTATGGTTCATGTACAGGTCATTCTGGATCTTTTTGGGTCATAGTGGGAGTGGATATTGGATTATCTACTGGTAATTATATATATATGTACACACACATATATATATACACATATGTATACATGTATCATATTGAATGCTGGACCATGCTGGATCTGAAAAACTCGATGATGGCTTTGATATTGTTGAGGAATCCAATGAATCCAGAACTGCCGGTGATGGCCGAATTTGGGGGTCTGGACTTATGATCTTTGGATGGGGTCTGGACTTATGATCTTTGGATGTGGAGAAACTGTGGATCTGTGAAAAACATCATTGACCCACCAAATTGGATGTGTGATAATGTTTGATACTCGAATAAAATCACCAGACCAGCAGCGTTTGTTGTTCCATGGCCCCATGCTATCCCCACCTTCCATCGTCAGAAGATGGGGTCATCACCTTGTTCGCAAGGACTGCCGGAGGGCGTGCCATTGATCGTCCCCACCAGTCTCTTTGGCGATGGTGGAGAGGGCAATTGGTTCATGTGGAGACAAAAAAATACTTGCCAAAAAAACAAGGAATGGAATCCTAATAACATCTAATAACTAATAAATGCCTTTACTGGTCCGGGCCTTAGTCGTTGACATAGTATACAGTATATACCTTAGTCGTTTCCATTTTAGAACCGGGAAAAATTGGTCAAATCCCTTGCGCAAGGTGGCATGTTCAAAGATATTTCCTGTAAATATGTCCAGATGTCCCACACTTTTCTATTGTCATGTTGCTATACTTCTGTCTGTCTGTTGAACGCGTGTTTTGGTTGATTAGAGTTTCTGAATGGATGGTATTGCTTTACCGTAATCCCTACTTCTCGTTTGCTTAATATTGTCTGAATCCCTAGCCTATGTATGTTTTTTAGTTTTATTTTTACGTGTATGCGGATTTGTTGATGATCTAAATCCTGTTTTGGGTATCATCATCCCATCAGAATTGAACAGCGTGAAAAACATTGAAAGACAACCACATGTTTCTTGTTGGGGTTCTACTATTCCCGAAGGATCATTATACAAGCCATTCTGGGTGAAGGATATCGGATATCCCTGAGGATTCCCAACACACAAAAATATCAGAGTAGAATCCCAATCTTGGATTTTAATAGCTTCCAATCTTGAATATAGCATAACAATCTCACTAGAATCCCAATGTTAGCAATATACTAACTACTATTGCTACTAATGTGTGGGTAAAACAATAATGAACCATCCATTTGGGAATGGTACCCATACCACCTATAAAAATGGTGAAATTGAATGGGGCTGGTCCCTGTGGTTGTTTTACCAAGCTGTCCGAGGTGAGAGCTCCTGGGAACAGCTAAATACGCAGCTGATGGCTCAGCGGAAGTACCTTTTGCAGATGTTGTGAGTGATGAATTCCGGGTCAACTATGTGATTATATAGAACTGTATACTATATTTGTGTATATATATATATATACATATATACATACGCATACAGTATACTGTATAGTATGTATATGTGTATAAAATTGTATAAATACATATATATATATAATTATATATATATCATATAGCTATAGATATGTGTTGTTGCAATCATCGTTATTTCATGTTATTTCACTCATGTTGAATTGCCATGTGTGCAGGGTTAGTCCAGTTAAAACTCGGGTAAACAAACCCACAAACTGGGGTGAACCACCAGTGCTACAAGCTGGTGCCCCTCAGTTTTAGACCACAGAATTCACCATTCACCTAGTGAAAGAAAATCAAACTTAGCTATAAACATCATATCTGGTTGGTGGTTTGGAACATGGCTTTTATGTTCCATAATATATGGGACATCCTTCCCATTGACTCCATCATTTTTCAGAGGGGTAGGTCAACCACCAACCAGATATCATTATTAACCATCATTAACCAATAACCATATATCAACCATATTAACCATATATTAACCATCATTAACCATATAATAACCATATATTAACCATATAATCCATGGGGATATTCCATATACAACTGGAGGATTTCCCCTTCTGTTTGTTGGTGGATCCCACCGACTCAGCCTCTTAACCGCGACGAGTCGTCGAGGTTCGACTTGGTGCCACCCTTCGAATTGCCCTTCGAGAGCAACCTCCCTCCGCCGGAAGATGCCATGATGGCACCAATGGAGGACATTCCAACATCTTGATGATTTCTTGATAGTCAAAGCCGCTTGCAATTACTCTCTGGTAAACTAACATAGCTGTTGAAAATTGCCATGTATAGTGGATTTACCCATTACAAATGGTGATTTTCCATAGTTACGTTAGTTTACCAGAGGGTACCCATCCTCCTAGACTTTTGGAGGCTTTTTGGGGGAATGATGGATATTGATAACTTCATGTAATTGATACACAGCACAGCTTTTTGGAAGTGACACTTTTGGAAGGGGAGCTGGGGAACCAGCCAGTTAGACATGGATAGCCCAGAGGATGAAGATGTCATTGTGGATGCCTCCAACATGAACTTTATGCACGTGCCAGCAGAGGCCGTCATTGGGACGTCATTGGGATTTCCATGCGGTGAGCATTGGTCATGGTTAATCCATGTTGAAATCCCAAATTCACAAATCCACCAAACAAACACATCACTGGTATGGTTACAACTGCACTCACATGCTCACCCAAGATTGAAGATAGTAATATCTATTTAGTACTGCTGTAGTAATCCCTTGCTCCTCATTTCCAAACATATGAGCCCACCCCAAAACCATGCTTTAGTAGGGAATGACACCACATGATGGTGGGATCTGGGGATGGCAACATGTCCTGAGGATCACGTTGCAGCTGCAATTGCAGCTGCTGCCGCAGCAGCAGAGGCTGAAGGGATGCTGGGTTCGAGCATGGGTGGCACGGTATCAGCCAGAAAACCGGCCTTCGTCTTGATTACGATTATGATGATGATTATGATGATGACGATCATCATCATCATCATCATCATCATTCACCAAGTCACTAAGTCACTATTCACTAAGTCACTAAGTTGTGGGTTTGGACTTGATGCACTGCAAATCAGTGAATATCATATATTCCTTTGTGCTTTCCCAGATTTTCCTTGAGACTTGTCGGTTCTCATCGGCCACAGGCTGATTGATGAGAGTGAAGAGGCTCCACGTTTGCGCCTGGCAACTCAGTTGGGAAATTTCACCATGTTTCAAGATTTCAACTTTCAGATGTTACTTAAACACTTAAGCCGAAGCATCCAAATGGAAAGTTTAAACATCAAAGCGGGGCTGGAATCTGATTTGGGTTTGGCTCAAACTTTCTCCTGAAAATTTTCTGAGTCCATTGGTGTCCCAAGGGAAACCAGAAACACGTTCCAGGAATATGAGGATAACTGCTTGGAGGCAACCATTTCATGTAGAATTTCTGGCACTGAGACTGCGGGCAAAAATATTAACGGTCAGACAGGCAGATCAATAGAGAAGCAATCCATCATGGTGATGTCCATCTGAATATGGATGAACTGGTTGGTGATTTGGAACATTTTTTTTTGTCCATCTATTTGGAAGAATAATCCCATCTGACTTTCATATTTTTCAGAGGGGTAGTGGTTGACCTACCAACCAGTGAAATATCTACCATAAACCATAGATTTCAGCCACTTATAAGCCACCTGAACGCTATCTTGAGGGCCCCCCGTCCGACGAGTCCGACGAGTGCGGTGAAATATTGGAAATCACTATGATAGCTTAGCTATTGATTGGAAATCCATATTGGTATAGTGATTTCCAATATTTCACCATTGGTATAGTGATTTCCATATCTATAACCACCAACCAGTGAAATATTGGAAATCCATATTGGAAACCGCAAAAAACATGGTGATGTCCAACTGAATTGGTCGTCCCAACCGGAGGTCTGTGCAATTTTTTCTAGGCGTCGCCATTGTGAAATGGGGTACCGTAGTTGACCTGGTTATAAAAAGTACAGATTTGGGTTTGTCTGAAAATAGGGTATATTCCCAATTATAGCCATTTAATAGGGATAATTATCATTAACCATTGGGTTTAGGGGTACACTATTTTCAGACACACCCATTTATAACAGTTAACACCCCAATTTGTGGATACAACAATGGTATACCAATGGTGTATATATCAACTAATTACTAATAAGCATTTAGAACCTTCATCTATATGACTATAGACTATAGATATCTTCACAATAAACCCATCCGCTAGCGTGATAGACCAACTAACCTGTCGTTTGGGGGCAGCTTCCTGAATCATACGGGTCTTTCCCTTCACCCCAACCATCCCCAACCAGAAGAATTGATTTGGAAGCGGGTAGAAGTTCAACATGGGGATGGGGGATTAATATGATAAATGGTGATTAAATATCGATGATCAAATATCTATATTTATGGTATGCCATATATTTGTGCCATCAATGTAGAACCAATTCCCAATCTTTTGCACAGATCCTGTGGCTCACGTCCGGGTCTGGCACCCGATTACTTGACTTCACCATTTCTTCTGCAATTTGAAGCAGCGCTGCCCAAGCGTTTAGTGGAAGCACGCTCGAGACAATTGCGAAAAACGCTTCGGACATGTGAAAATGACAAGTGTTTGCTGGTATAACATCTTCAATTTTCATCCTGAGAGATGCTGATGCCAGATGACGACATTAATATATTGTACATATATAAATCATATATATATATCCATATATAATCCTTGGGATGGGGTGAAAAAGATCATACCCAAGTCTACGGGACTAGTGATTCTTGCTACTAAACAAACAATTGAATACGCATTCTGGTAACTAGATTCAATTGAACATCTGAATAGGAAGGGTCCAACATAATAATGAACGGTCTTAAAATGAAACGTAGATTTAAATGCCTTGGCGGGTTGCTACATATATATAATTATATTTATAATAATTTTACCATATTCATATAAATTCATACTAGTAGTACTTGATTGTACCGGGACGGATCTTTTTAAATATATATTGGATATAAATGGTGATTTAAAATAAAATACATATTTAATAAATTTGATTAATTAATTTAAATTAATAATATATATATATATTTATATTAAATAAATCTAAATAATATATATTTATATTAAATATATTGAAAATATATTAATATAATTATATGTAATATTTAATTTATTAAATATAATATATATGATTTATAATATAATATTTAATATATAATATTTAATATATAATATTAATAATATTATATATATAATAATTTATATTTTTTTGATGGGAATTTGGAAATTTTGATGTATATTTTTAAAATTATAATATATAATTGTATATATATAGTTTAATGAGAATTTGGAAAATTTGGCAATAAAAATATGTATTTTTAGGAATTTAAAAATAATAATTTATATAATATATTTTAAGGTAATTTAAATTTAATTATATTAATTTATTTGATTTATTGAAACAAATATATTTTATATAATATTTATATTTGGTGGTTGTTGGAATAAAAATTTATATATTGGGAAAAAAAAACGATTTATTTTTTTTTAAATATATTATTATAAAAATAATTTATTATTTTTTGATATATTTATGATATATAATTATTTTTGAAATATATTAATTAATGAATTTATGGGATTTATATAATAATTATTATAAATTAATAATTTAATATTAAATTTAATTAAATTAATATATATTTTATAATTAATATTATTAAATATTTATTAAATATATATTAAATATATAATTATTATATTTTTACGGATAATTATATAATAATTTCTAATTATTTTATTATTGTATAAATATGTGTAAACAAAATTTGTATTCCCCTTGATTGTACCTATATAGAATGGAAAAAACCTATGCCTTATATGAAATGGAAAAAACAACATTATTTTATATATGATTTATTTTGGAAAATGGGATAAAAAAACCCTTAAATTTTGATGCCATATTATATCCCTCTATTTTATATAAAATAATAATAATTTCATTAGATATAGCTGTATTTTTCTTTGGAATTATTAGTTTTAAAATCGGCATTTCTATTGGTAATTCTGAATATATATTTGCTTTTAATATATATATATATAATTATGGATAATAACCATAAATAACCCACATAACCCATAAAACAACATATAATCCATATAATTATATATAATCTATATAACCAAATATAAATGAGATATTTTTCATTTTCTTATTATTTCCCCCTATTTGGTTACCCGTTGTGTTACCCCGTTGTTTTGTCCAGGTGGGAATGCCATCGTCTTGCCCCGTCCCTGCCGGGTCGAAATTTTCGAGCCATAAGAAATATATAAAATAAATAAATTATGAAAAAAATCCAATATTTGAAATATGAAATACAAAAATAATAGAAAATTATCCGTTTTATATACCGAAAATATGGGGTAAATTTGTCCAGATTTACCCCACATTTCGGTGTATAAAATGGAATAATCATGAAAAATTTAATATTTGAAACATAAAATACAAAAAAAAAATTATTTCATACAAGGGGAATTTCCCAAATACCTATGTTGTTTATAAAATGAATCATATTGATATATTAATATATCCGAACATAAACAATAATTTTATCTTAAAATATCTTGAGATACCTTAAAATGATCCCCTCAAAAAATGATCAAAATAATATATAAATCAAATTTTCTTGGTTTCAAGAGTTCATTTTTTTGTCATTTTCATAATATATTGGCGAAATATTTCTTTATATATTCGGCCTGTTAGGTAGTACAATAGTGATATTTCATAATATATATGTCCAAATAAAAAATTCATTCTATATAAATATATCTGTACCCAACCATTACATAAACCAGGTTTTTATAGAATGGTGGGGTACGGGTTCCTACCCATCAATCAAGGGGGATATATTTTGTAATTTTCTTATTTTTTTTATATTTATTATGCTTATATATTCTAAAATTATTTACAATATCTTTATTGGTGAAGCACAAAAATTATATCAGACATTTTACCTGGATTTTGGTGATTTTTTAAAGATCTTAAAATAATATGGTGTAATTGGCGATAATTTTCTTATTTTTTTAAAATTTATTTTTTTTATTTTTCTCATTATCTACCTTATTTTCTTCATATTTCCCAGATTCCCCTTTTCCTTTCAAATGGTGGAATATATCCACAGATCGTTTTATTATCATGATATTTTTTTTTTTTCCATATTGGAATCCTTATTATCCAAAACGATTACCACTTGCGAAGACAGGTACCTCCACACGTGATGAAAGGGGAGAAATGAAAAGGATGGAAAAAGAATAATGAGATCATGATATTAATGGATGGATTTATATACCTTCCTTTTAGACATATTACATATATATATATATTGATTGAATCTAAGAAGGCCTGTGGGAGCCCTCACAGGCACACCCCTGTAAACCACCAAAAATAAAAAAATAAAAAAACAAAAAAACATTAAAACAATAAAAGAATATAAAACAACACAAAACAATAAATCTAAAACAATATCAATAAAATACATTTAATAATATAATATTTTTTATAAAATATCTTGGATTTTTCCAAGATATTTTTGTTCATACAA
>Ga0126342_10022218_pt1 | contig 10503 bp, 7 predicted proteins | sample Cyp1metagenome_FD_92528 | JGI IMG/M metagenome (GOLD analysis project Ga0126342, IMG submission 92528) | Coral microbial communities from Lord Howe Island, Old Settlement Bay, Australia - Cyphastrea 1 metagenome | ecosystem: Host-associated > Invertebrates > Cnidaria > Coral ...
CAGGCATCCGGATGCCAACTTAGCATGCGCAAAACGACTGCATCTGCATTTGCTGCTTTGTGTTCTATTTGCTGCGCCTTTGTTTACCCCCTGGGTTTTCTTTTGCTGGGAGTGGCGCCCCATTTTCGGATTAACAGTAGTTAGTAGTCCAGCACTTACATCAGGTTCGGTCACTATGCACCATGCTTATTCTGCACTTGCGTGACTCGAGAAGAGTGGGATGTATGAGCACTTTGCCGGTTGCGGTGGCATGGCAATTTGCGTTCCGCCAACTACAGCCTGCACACTCATTCGTTCTCAATCCGCATCAGTAGACAGTCAGTCTTCTGTCTGCAGAAAAAATGCCAAAGTTTACACAATGCAGATGTGGATAACGTGGGAATTTGCATCAGGGACCTGAGTTCCGACTGGCACTGGCAACGGCACCACACCAAAATGTGTTGCTGGTCGCATGCCCTTAGTGTCCAGCATCTTGGGGAATTTTACTTGACAGAATGCATTCTGCAAACCGCACACTCTTAGCGTGCCTGCTGGACATGAACAGCATTTGTGGCACCACAGCAGGACCCTGCATAGCTCATGCACGGCTCCGCCATGGCTCTGAAGACATTAGCAAGTTGTGCTTTTTAGCTTGAAACTTGATCAAGTTGTTGTCGAGTCAAATATGGGGGCAGAGGGTACAAAAACATCCACCAGTAGCTGTACGTTGCAACCGCAGAAAAAACTGTGACATAGCAGCATTCCAATCTCCTAGTTCAATCAGCTTGGATTCCAACAACCGGAAAGAATGAGAGTGTGGTGAGAGAAAGCCCCTATTCATGATGGAGAACGAGTCGCTGGTCTTGTCTGGGTTGTGGGCCCTGAGGTTGTTGTTTCTCCGGTGCCTCCCTTGAGATCAAATTCTTCATCATTCCCCAGAATACGCTGGCAAAAGCTGGCAAACCAAAAAAGACAGCACACTAAGTCGACACTAAGCCCACCATGGGCTGGTTCACTTCAAAATAGCATGTAATTTCATGTAATTTCATTCCTTGTCCAAGACGAGTAAAAAGAATCTTCCACCAAGCATGGGCCGCTGCACATCTGCAGGGGGATCTTCTCTTCCGGCTGTCGATCGATTTCAGAAAAAAATCTTTCGATGGGTGTTATCATGCCTGCATTTCTGTATCAGTGCTTGCAGTGCCTGACAAGTCGTGTTTATTTATCATACCTATGATTAAAAGGACATCATTCACAGTAAGACTCAAAGCCAGTCTCCACCAGCAATAGGTCTTTGCTGTTTCCGCTTCTGTTGGGAGTCTAAGTCGGATCTCCAAATTTTCATATACTTTCTATATTCGCTAATTCACGGGAATTCATTCTGTTCAGTTGTTCTCCAACACCCATGAACACTCATTGCATAAATTTCACAGGTCCCGCTGTTCCTGCAGCAAACAGGCAGCACTTCACTTTTGCCACGTGAAAAGTGTCTTGCTGCACTGCTTTGGTTGCAAGTTCGTCTGTCCTGGCAGCTTGAAAACCGGAGACTCATTGAAAAACGTTCTAAAATCTAAAACGTCCCTCACCTTTGGCCAAATTTACATCAGGTGGCAATTAATGGATGCCAGCGAAAACGATGAACATCAATATTCAATCAACTGAACATCAATCAACATCCCCACCACATGACTTGAGGCCAGATCAACAGGTCCTTCGAAACTATGCCAAAACTAGGCAAAGCTTTGCTCCATCTGCTCAAGTCTGTGCAGGTCTGTGAGCACTGCACGATGTGCATTTTCTTCGTTGGCTTTGGCGGTTGCCTCTAATTCCTTGTCTGCTTGCAACTTCAACACCATTTTCTGAAGCTCCCTCCTCGAGACTTGAAGCTTGGATGCCGTCTTTGGAGCTTCAACTCTGGGTTGATCCCCTGTAGATGCTGTGGATGCCGGTCGAATGGGAGCATCCTTTGTAGATGGTGCTGACGAAACGGAGTCTGATGCCTCGGCCATTTGACTCAAATGTCTCACCTCTGCAGTTGCAGCCTTCACTTTCTCGATGGCAGTAGAAGCTCGCGCAAGCTTCGACTTTAGCTGGTGGAGTTCAGCTCTATACTTCTCCTCTTCCTCTTTGAGTTCTTTTAGCCTGTCATTTCGAGCCTGCATTCTGGATAGCTGCTGAATCTTTGCCAAAGTGCTGTCATTTTGCACTGTCTCCCCCTCTCCAAGCTCTTTAAGCCCACTGTGTTTTGCTTTTTGCGCTTGCACTGCCTTGTCAGCAGCCAGCTTAATTTTTGCAATGAGTCGCTTTGCGGCAGAAACACGATCCTGAAGATCTCGGATGTGGGCTTGCTTCTCGGCAACTTGAAGAGCATCTCTTTTCTCAACATCCATAACTGAAGCGGCGACTTCAGTGGCTTCCTTTTTGATGTTGGCTGCTGCTACACTGATGGGCATATCAAAAGCGCCAGTATCAAAATTCTGGGATTCGACAAGATTCCCCGTTTCTACTTGTGCATGTGCCAATGAGGCTATACACAGCATCCATTGCAGGCGAGACGCCTGCCGTTTATTCATCCCGGCACCCCTCACTTGGCGCCCTCTACGTTGAAGCGGATCGCTGCAGAAACACATGGGCAAAGCATGGCAAAGCTAGGTATTGTATGGTATTGTGACCAGTCCAGAACAGCCCGGAAATGTAAACACAACGTTGATTGCAAAGCACTATAGCAATGAGCAACACTGTTTCGGAACCCACCTTTTACTTCAACTACAACGCGTTGAACTCTGCGGTAAGCTGGTGACAGGCGGACAGTCGCATCATGTCACTTTTCTAACTTCGACTAACTTCACAGCAGCCAGCGCAGAACAGCTAGTGTCGCAGCCTAGAGTGGAGCAGTTAGATGTTGAGATCTTCAATTCACTCCACGTCCATTTAAGGTTCAAGGCTTGCTCAAGGACAACAAAATTCAACGCATCAGTCAGCGTACTTGTGAGGCAAGCGATGCCGCGAAGCTTCTCTCCTCCTCCTCTGAGGTTTGAGCCTCGACGATTCTAGCCCCAGATTTTCAGGACTGCAGCATACTGCAGCTCCAAAAGAACAAACTTGTCATCTGGCTACCATCACACGTTCTTTTTACACGTGTTCCAGCAGCCACACCTCTTGGGCTGTTTTCCTTAGACGGGAGCAAATCCACGACAATTTTGAAACAGATACGAATTCGATCTGTGTGTCTGTGATCTGTGCAGATGATCTGTGCCAGGTCTCGCCAAACAGGCATCTTTATCAACAAGTTCCTGATGGCTTCGTGATTTTTTCGAAAAAAATACGGAAATTGTTTGATTCAGAAACACAGCCAGCGCAGTCCTTGCCCAGGCATGAATCACCAGACCATAGACATTTTGGGTTTTTGTTGCACGTATCCTCGCAGAAAAAGCCAGAACCAAAAGTTTCTGGTATACGGTACATATACGCATTCAACATGATAGGACCCTCAAGACATATTCACATGAAATACAAATCCAAATCCACAATCGGGCCTTGGTCTTCTCCAGGACACAGACTGCCTGGAAATCTGAAAACTGCAAAGCCACAAGTCATGACATCAGGCTTCCCTGTGAAAGCCTTCGCATAGGTGGCAGTAAACATATCCTCGTTGCCTCAGTGCTGACAGTGAAGCATTCGGATACAAAGATACAAAGCAGAACAGAACTGCCAACTTCTCTCTGCAACTGAAGATCCGCAAGTCTCATAGGAGTAGTAGATACTCTTTCCTTGCATAGTTCCATTGAGGTAGGTGGACACCTGCAGCCGTGAAGAAAAGCATTCAAATGTAAACAAAATGAGGAATAGAAATTGCAATAATAAGACGAGTTCGAACCTTGGGTGGTTGCGACACAGAACAAGAGCAAGGATCTACCTTAGCTCAAGCTGAGTCACTTGGTCCTACCAAGCAATGCAAGACCAAGCAGTGCAAGCACAGTTCTGATTGCATTTGAACAGGAGAGGAAGAGGCAATGCCCTGCGGGCATATGTGCAGGTAGCGCAAATACAACGCCGAACAGGCCAAACAAGCATGCTGAAGGTATCGAACAGAAGCAGGGATTGAGAATGCGACAAAGCACCATTTCCTCGGTGTTATTTGTGACCCTGAAGAAAAGCCCCTCTAAAGAGGAACAAACTATAAAAACTGGACAAATGCGTTAATGAAGCACTGACTTACAATTCACACGCATCTTCACTCTTGAATCGTTCATGTGGTTTCCATATTATATATTGGTCATCATCTGGGTTGCTGGTGCTACTCTTCGAAACTTTTCATCTCTATGCCCTCTGATATTCTTAAGTGTTTTCCACAGGTATGCCCACAAACACAAACAATACGAAAGCAGTCTGTCACGATTCTGGCCTTTTTAAGTCAGTGAAGTCTCAAATCGCAAGGTTGACCATCTCCATTCTTTTGGAACCACCACAAGGAAAGTGTTTTTTTTCATCAATCTCTTCGCCGGGTCGTCCCCCCCAAAAAAAAACATGAAGAAAAGAGAGCTTCATGATTCTTCATCTTCCAAGTTTCCTGTTGCACCATTCTGGTTTGCTACCCTTCACAGTGCACTGAGGATGGTTGTCAAGGTCCTTGGATCAAATCTGAGGGACTGTCACGGAGCAAACATGCATCGCATGCATCGCAAATGCATCACAGATTCCCATGCGTCACATGAACCACCAGCTTCCGCAGGATAGAGCACCTGGCGAGCCATAACAGGTCCGTCCTGAACCACAAAATCAACCCCAAACTTACTGCTGCACAGGGCACTTCCAAAATTTTAGTATATTCCGAGTATATTCTGGCATTAGTTTAACAGTTTAACCATATCTACTTCAGTCCCAAGATTCTCGCAACACAAAATATGCTGCCAAGAGTCATTGTCTTGATCAATGTCAAATTTAAGGCTCCCTGCGCACAGATTTGAAGCTTTCAAACGAATGCAAACAAACAAAGATGAACCAGTTGACAAAGTTGCCGCATTGATACTCTTCGCACATTTCAACAAGCGGTTTCTCATGGTTTCTCTGGAAATTGCAAAGATGAGAGTCAACGAAAGAACTGCAAAGGTCGTACAAGTCTCTCGTTTCAGCAACGATGGAACGAGACAGACGTGCGAGCTTTGCCTGGCATGTTGTTGACACCAACACATCTGCATCCACCGTTGCCCATCACCGCAACCTGACAAGGCAAATTTGAAAGGCATCATGTGTACAATAATTGCAATGTGAAACATGATGTAGAATGTAAAATGATGCGGAGGCAAGTGGAGTGAAAGATGGTACTGTAAAAGTGGAGTCAAAATCTTGAGAACACAAGTGGCCTGCGCTTCTTGCCCCCAGCTGCCTGAGAACAAACATGAAAATATGTTGGCAACTCATGGGCCTACGGCCTACGTATGCATTCCTTTTCAAAAGCATGCAAGCTGCTTGCAAGCTGTCATGCAGACCTCAAGCATGTGCTTCTGCCAAGTTGCTTCCGCAGGTGGAGTATGAGTAGAAAAGGGGCATGTGCTTGTAACCTGAGCTGGACTGCTTCCTCTACACTGTACACTGGAGCACAGCATCTGTTTGCACACCTGTGATGGTTCGAGTCATTCAAGTCTCATAAACCTGCCAAGCAACGTGCTGTGGGCATGTATGTACTCATTGTGGGAAGCACATCCAGTTTGCATTGTCGAGGATCTACATAACACCAGGGCTGCCCGCACCATTTGCCCTTCTCTGATTCTGCGCACTGAGGGTGGACCCCATCATCCCAAGTGTCGCAACTGCTCCCAAGATCTGCTGGGTACTTGACCATCTTTCCATCGATCAATGTCAATGCTTCACCTTCCAAGTTATCAAAACCGATGCATGGGCACGCTTCGGAGCCGTACCTCACGGCTGAGACATTGGAATGGGACACTGAGATGTTTGCCTCGGAGTGGTTCGAGTGATTTTTGGTGACTGTGGTCACTTTGGTCGCCGTGGCTTTGGTCGCTTTCTCCGCTGATTCGTTGCCTGACACTGCACGCTGATCGCCTTCCGCAACCTGCTTGCTTGCCTGATCTTTTACCAGTCTCGCACTGGCAACGCTGCTGCTTGGGACTGTTCTTACCTCTCTTTGATTGCCAGGAAGTGAGTGGATTGGTTCTTTTTCTTTTTCATGCTCAAGTACCTCAAAAAAGAGCAAGTGCGTGGCAGAGCAGAAGCGGACGTCGAAAAACACAAAACAAGATTCAATTGGAGTCGCGGTAGACTGAATGGAAAGAGGATCTTAAAACCAAAGCTCTAAAGAAAAGAACTATGTTGCTCTATTCAAAAGTCAAATGCGACTGCTTAAATCCAAGGTTAATGTATTCCGATCATAATTGCCAGTTTATTTCGCACTAGAAGGGATGGGAGACTGAGAGATAGGGTTGCAGTGTTTGTGCTTCGATTCAGGCGGTCTCCATATCCTACACAGTGGGGCAACGAACTGATACATTACTGCTACAGACTCTGGCAGGATAGTGGACCGAGATACTGGTAATGCCCAAGACGTAAGTACAGTAATTAGATGTTTGGAGTGGATGACAGAGTGGCTGACGCAGGTGTCGGAAAAAATAAATGTATTGTTATTGGACGTTCATCTTGTCAATATCTCAAAACAACACCAGTGTAAGAATATTCAACTGCAAGAAGTTTGATTGAATTTGATCAACAAAAAATTGCCTAAATTTGATTTCAAGGCATCATTCTAGACCGGATTCATGCGCTGTCATAATGCAAACCAAGTGCAATGCGTCTAGCATCTTGTGCTGCACTAAAAGCTTCGCTTTTGATTTTTTTCATCTCTTCCTCCCTGCAATGGCCAAACCAAAGTGGAAACATGGAAAATTATGAATATAAAAATATGTAACTTATGTAACGATACAAATTTCATCCGCAAACCCAATGCTGGGGCAACTGCTTTTTTCGGAGAATTTCCTGGCGCGAGTATTCAAAGACTATTCAGAGAAGGGAATGATTTAGCCACCTTGGCCCTTACGCTAGTTCAATGCGTGCCACACAGCGCGCCTTGGTCTGCGCAATCTCTGCTTTCAATTGTGAAATTTCCCGCTGCTTGGTAAGAACCTCACGAATGAGCATTGTGGAAATGTCATACAAGACCCAATTGCAAGTTGCAAAATTTGAAATCAAGCAGGTGTCGACACCTCATCATCTAGGATTCTATCATCCACAACCTGACGCAATCGAGAAATTGTCACTTTGGTTCATGTTTCAATGGATTTGTTGAAGCTTACGAACCATGTTTTTCAATCTTTGTGATGGGTTTGCATTGGGACATATGTCCAGCCTTTCGAACATCAGGAATTCCTTCAATGAGGTCCCTCGGTCCAACATTACATTAGCAAAATACAAAAGATTTCGACAAACCGCAAACTTGGTAAGTTGAAAAACACTCTCTGATCGCGTGATGCAGAAATAGCAGTTGCCAAGCTGAAAGCTGGTGCGTTTTGGCAGCCACCACTCCTGCCACCAACAATATCCGATTATCCAACAAATTTGGTCAAAGCATACCATCCCCCCAACTAACATAGACCCTTCCAAACAGGGGTTGGAAAGTGAGTTTCCACTAAAAATTGGTTCTTGTCAGGGTCTATGTTACTTTGGGTGAGGGTAAGAACCAACATGCATGTTGACCATGAGAAATGCTGGCCTGTCAAACAAAAAGAGGCTTGGAAACAAGCTACGACAAACTTCATTGGTACGAAAAAATGTATACCTTGAGCAAAAGCGTCAAATTCGATGAATTATATAAGAAATATTAAATAACTAAGATTCATTCAACCACATGTTGACACTGCCGAACTCCCTTCAACTGTCCACTTCGGGTGCTATTAAGATCCGGATAAAAAAAACGCTCGTGGCGGCAAACAACCACATTCAAAATTTTGAAAATTCCATCCGTGAAAATTCAAAAAAACATAATGTCACGCACGGACAAAGACTGTGACGAACGGCACCATTCTTAAAAATGGCACTTTGAAATGGTACCATGCTTTCGTATACGGCATTGCTGAAAGCAACAATACGTCACCGTGCCTATGTAATGTCAGCAACAAAATAACTACTGTTCAATTGAAAAAATACATATCATGCAAGTCCCACCTCAATCCCAACACAACATATGTCCGCCAAATTAACCGCACAATTCCAAATAGAAATGTTCTAAGCTAACCACACTTAAAGTCACAATTGCTCACTCAATCAATCGAATGACCATTCAATCCGGAAAATGCACATAAACAAAAAACATTCAAATATGCAACCACGACAAAAATGTTTACAACCTCAAAAATGTTTACAACCTCAATTTGATTTTTCTTGTGTCTAAAATGAATTGATAGCTACAAAATCACACAGCAAAAACAACACAACACAACAATTTTTGCAACGGCCAAAAAATGAACATGGATCAAACCATTGAACGCTGGTTTTTCAAGAACGAAGTTTGCGTTTGAACAACATGTTGTTTCCGTTTTTTCTGTCAATGGACAACCTTCATTTTGAACGTTCTATTCAGCCTGCATTTTGCATTGCTGTTCGGTCTTGACTTGGTCCGGCCATCGCCAATTGGTTCGGTTGGTGTTTTCTGTTTTTTATTTAATGTTGTTGGTTTTGGTTTCCCAATTTTTAAGGCACGGATGCATGTTGAGTCAAAAAAACCAAAACCGCACAATGCAAAATACACAAAGTTCATGTTGCAATATTTTTCTCAAAATTTATACTAAATGCTAAGATCTGTGGAGACAAACGTCAGCACAGACAGCTCGTCAAGCATGGCCAGATCTGCGCAAGGATGACAGCACAAATCAATTCACATTTGCCGACGATCCCAGGCTCAAGTTTGCGTGGTAGGCCCACGAAGCTCCAGTAACCTTTGGGGTAATCCAACAAAAGTCTAACTTTTTAATAAGTGGGATTGGGCCCTGGAAAGACCTCTCAGGGTGCGGTGGTTGAGGCCGCGCACATGTTAAATGTCCAGCCTTTGATAAAGGCTCTGCAAAGACTGGTCGATGGCCAGTAACAGGCTGGGTTCTCGAGGCTGCTTCTTTTCCTTGAATCAGAAGTGCCTTCAGATGTGAACAGACACTACACTGAGCAACTATTCTTCAGGGTCACTGCATTCGCACATCTCACTGTTGAGATAACGAAGTCTGCGTTGGCTCTCAGTTTCCATCATCTCATCACTGTCTGATTGGTTTTCTTCCTCTGGATTTTCCATTTGAATCGGAGGACGTTTATCAATTGGTTTGCAACTGCATTGACATGTCTGCTTTCAGATGGGTGGTCGCTGCTTGAACCTGCATGCACTGTCTCTGCAATCCTTGACCCATGTCGAAAACTCTTTCTGCAGCATCCATCTCATTGGAAACCTGAATCAAAGACATCTGATGCAATGGAGAGTCTTCATCCTCTGACAAATCCTGCATACTGCGCGTCATGATCGACGCTGAGTGGAGCGTCTCTGGGTTGCCACTCCTACATGCTTGCATGACTTCACATAAGATTTTTTTTCCCTCTGTTGCGGCCGATTTCGCTCTGAGACTCGGTCCCAACAATGAGAGAAGCGGGTAAACAAATTGCAGACATATGAAACACCTTAGTTCCACAATTTCAAGGCAAATCAAAAACCAAACAAAAACCGGGCAAAACAGCGACGACACGCAAATCTCCCCGCCAGATTTGCGTTTCGCCAGCAGGAAAAACAGCAAAACAACACAAAAAAGGGCCGGAGCCACAACCAAAAATACCCAAAAACAATAGAGTTTGCCTGGACACGGAGGGAAAACCCAACGTGTCATGAAAAATGCACCAAAAAACAAGTTAGCTTGTCTACGGCCCAGAAAAGGGTGAAAAGCTGTGCAACTGTGAAAAGCAGCAAACTTGCGAAGTTCTGTTGTCAAGCTGCACACTACGGCAGCAATCTCAGAGTCCTCTCAGACGTGCTTTTTCAATCTTCCAGGGAGTTCTTGCAGTCGCCAAAAACGTTTGAGTGTACATTCCGCAGAAGGCTGTAAGAATCCACAGACAAGTCATAGCTCTGTCGTCAGACCCATGTGGTTCAGTGAGTTGCTTGCAGCAGTGCCGTCCAAAGAGGGAACAGCACTGCGGGCCCAGACAAATCTTCCGGCAGGGGCAAGCTGCCGGTCAAGACGGCCACGCTATGGCCCACCAACTACAGTCTTCTATGCGGAAGGCTACAGGCCTTCGAAACCTCTACTTGGGTCAGCATCCAGGACGTCGTCCTTAACAAACTAAGACCGTCCACGCAACCAAGTCAACCACTCCCAGAGCTCAGCCACTTTTACCACAACACACAAGAGAAACATATCTTGCTCATGTCGCTATGGTTCTTGTTGGTGTGTCACGCCTTGACACAAAATGATGCGGAGTCGCCAGTTAGCATCTTTCTGCCAACTTCACAAAAGCGATCAAAAACACATGTCCTCACAA
>Ga0126342_10022219_pt1 | contig 10503 bp, 13 predicted proteins | sample Cyp1metagenome_FD_92528 | JGI IMG/M metagenome (GOLD analysis project Ga0126342, IMG submission 92528) | Coral microbial communities from Lord Howe Island, Old Settlement Bay, Australia - Cyphastrea 1 metagenome | ecosystem: Host-associated > Invertebrates > Cnidaria > Coral ...
ACAAGGGCGTGCAATTTTTCATCTCTCATCTGGCCAGCTGGCTCCGCACCCGCCGCTTTAGCGAGCCTACTTTTCGACCCTCCGGAGCCCCAAATCATTGGAAAAACAGACTGTTTCGCGGCTTTCCTACCTTTTCGCGCACCTGGTTCTTCTTTCTTCTGAGACTTTCTCTTCGCTGATCTTCTCTCTTCTTCTCTTCTCATCTCTGACTCTTCCCACCTCTGCTTTTCTCTTCTCTTCTCTTCTCTGACCTTCTCTGACTCTTCCCAGCTCTGCTTTTCATCTGTCCATATTGTCAGAAGTTTGACTTCTAAACCTCCTTCGACGACCCCACTACCCCCACATGTATAGTCTACATTCCTCAAATGAATTGTACAGTCATCAACAGCTGTAAATATCCCCATAGCTGAAAGGGTTAGCAATTATTGGGGTTGTAGCCATGTATAGATAGGAATTGGTTATCCCCTCCAAACTCCAGTAGGTCAGGTTTAACCATAGTAGCCTGTTGACTATATGGCTCAAACACATAGCAAAAAAAGTGTGCGTAACTGGATGCCAGGGCGTGGGACAAACCTTACTGTTTGGTGTTTCCCCTGGTTTTCTCTGGTTATCAGCCGTATTTGTTTTCTTTTTGGGTGTTGGAAAGGTTTGTCACACGTCCTGTGTAACTTAGGCCCCATCGCCCCATCTTTGTCACTTTCCGCTTTCTTCTGTTTCACCTGCATATGGTCCCAGAGGGTCCGGAGGAAGAGGCTGCTGGGAGGACGAACCGGCGCGGGTTGTAGCGGAAGTTGCCGAAGGCACAGAAGCTGCATCCGGTGCCGAGTTCAGAGCCAGCTGGGCGGACATCTGCGTGCAGGGACTTCTCAACAGGATCTGATTGACTTTGAGGAGCCTGCAGCTTCGGTGGAGGATTCAGGTGAGGGAGGGGCAGCCTTCGAAGTTTCTCTTCAGGAGGATGCTCCACGTTTCGACGCACTGTTGCTTCTTGACCTGGTTGGGATTAAAGAAGAAGAAGAAGAAGGAATAAGAAGGGCACGTGACAGCAGAGCAGATACTTCAGGAACTTCACAGCAGCCTTCGCCTGAGCCCGCTGAGGAAACAGCTGAAAGCCAACCGGTTTTAGACCAGGAAGCAGATAATCTCGAAGGTGATATCCCCGAAAATAATCCTGAGACTTTGGAAACCCCCGAACATGATTCGAACCTCTTGAACCCATTGTTGATAGTTCCCCAACTGTTGGCTTAAAGCAAGAGCCAGATTTTGAGAGGGAAACAGAAGCTGCTCCAGCTGCGAGTTCCGAGGGTCCCGCATCCGTAGAGCCTTCAGCATCCGATCTTGCAGCCGCTAGGGACGCAGCACTTGTGCACGTCCAATTTCTTAGTCAAGAGGGCGGAGACGAAGAGGAGGCAGTCGGATCCGTGGAGTGCGAGGTGGAAAGGCCAAGAGGACCGGACAACTCATCCAAGGCCGGTTGGCAACGTGATTTTGATCTCTTCTCAAATTGGCTCTACAGGGAGACGCCAGGGTTGCGGCTTTCTTACCAGGTACGAAGCTGCAGACTCAGATTCATCTGGACTATCCGGGTGTTCAGAGTGCTTCGACGGTACTGCACTGCTGATCAGATCTTGGTTTATTTTGCCAACACTTTCCGTCCGTATCGCAATCAGGTGTTTTCTTACGGTTACAGGTGGAGACAGGGTCTAGCTGTAGCCCAACAAATTGCAAATTCTGAACTGCTTGACAGGGATCACGTTGATTCGCAGGTTTTTGGTGAAGCAGACCCAGACCGATCTACTTGGGACAATTAAAACCAGCAAAGAGGACCTCAAAAGGCAAAGGGTTCTGTGTTTACCCGTAACACTAGCCACCACCACCAAAGAAAATAGCTTAGGACCAGACCCATTGGGGGATCAAGATTCATCTTCTGAAGATATTCATACTTCTCCATCACATGCTGGGCCCCCTAAAGCTAAGGCAAGACCCAAGCCTGCCGGATCTCAGGGACCTAAAAAGCCTGCACATCCGCTTCCGGGTTGGATTCCATCGCTCAGGGCACCTGATCACGTTCCTGCACCTAAGATCACAACTTTCGTAACCAGTGTTCCGCCGCCTTGGAAGGGGGGCTGATGCAAAGCGCCCAAATTCCAAAGGACCACAGCAGACTTCAGAGCCAAAGGCCCCAAAGGCCAAAGCATCCGAAGCCAAGGCATCCGAAGCAAAAGCCACTGTGGGTAAAGCAGCCAATCCTGCGCCATCAGAGCCCAAAGCATCGGTCCCTGTTGCTAAGTCCAACAATAATCCACCACCAATAGGCCCACCTAAGACACCACCACCTGTCGTAGGACTTCCACCAAGGCATCCACCTAGGTCGTCGACACCTAGGGGTACTAGGAATCAAGCTGGGGAAAATGTCCCGTTCCCGTTGGACTGTGGTATAGCTTCCCCATCTACTCCCGGTCCTAAACCTAGATCGCTTTATATCACCTTAGACCGCATCATAAAGTTTAAGGAACCCCCCGGTTGTCGTAAGGGTTGTACCAACGAGACTCGATACCACACACCTGAGTGCCGAGCACGGTTTCAGAAATTGGTTGATGAAGAAAAGGAGCTGGAAGAAAAGTCTTAAGTCCAAGTCGGTAGTCGTAGAACCTCCTAATGAAGTTCCTGAATCGCTTGAGGAAAGAAGTGCCGGAGGATCATACAACATTAGATAGCATCTTTGATGAGATCGTAGGTGAACCCGAGATAGCTATCCCTTATAATGTTTCTGGTGCTGCCACTGTTCCCAAGACTTCTCCCAGTTGTGCTGGGCTCTGTAGAGATACCTTGCCGGTTTTTGGTACGCAGCCAGTGCCTGCATGCCCCGCAGTAAATCATAATAATCGTCGCAAGCAGCCTAAAGCCTGATGAGAGATTAACACTGTTTGATTTTGCATGCTCCCTCAACTCACAACTGGGCTTGACAAGCGTTCAATGCGATAAATCACATTGGGTTAAGCAAGGGGCGTATTGACTTAGGTGATGAGAATCAATGTTCCCAGCTTGATTATCAAATAGAAGAGGCAGCTAAAACCGCGCCCCAGCACCTATCGTCATCAATTCCCTGCACTTCAGGCTCACCATGGCAATATATAAACCGCAAAAAGTGAGAAGCTGCTTTCATGAAACGCCTAGCGCTCCAACTCCGTGAGTCGAAACGGTTTCTCAAAAGCTTCACTAAACGGGCAGAATTAGTATTAAAGCTAGGCGACTGTTCCTTGTGAATGGCCATGCTACTCAACTAGCTGGAAGAGGCCGGACGTAGCAGCTTTCTTTCGTTTGCACCCGGAGTTTATGGATGCCGAATTCGATGGAGGCGCGGTGGGCCTTAGATCCAAAAAAGGAAACCCTACGAAAAAGCCTTGGCGTGTCAAAACCACATCCCAAAGGATAGTAGATGCGTTTAAGGATAAAACATGCAGTTGTGGGCATCCACATGAAATATGTGAGGGCACCGAAACAGCGCGGTCAGCTATGTATCCTCCCCAGATGACAGTTTTGATCACCCAAGCGCTGTACCCTGCCAAATGCGCTCAACAGCATGCCCCAGCGGAGCATAGAGAGGTAGAGCAACATCTTAAGCACGTGTCTCCGCTATCTGTTTTGAGGACTTCGCAGTCGCAGTAGAGTCTGATCCTACTGTAAACCATTTAGTGGCTGAACTTTTGGGCCACGACCATCTCCTAGCACAAGCCCTCGAGCATGAGGACAAGCATCGCCCCTCGCAGGAAGTTCTGGCCATGGTCACCAAATTACTATCACGCGCCGAGATGCTCTCTAACCCTAAAGCCTTAGAAGCCGTTAAGGCAGAGGCGGATGGCCTTATAAAGGCCGGCACCTGGCCCCTATAGACTTTGTTAGAGAAAAGGAGGATGTCAGAGCCGAAGCCAAGTACTGGGATATCCGTGCATTTCGGTCAACTGATGACAATAGTTTCAATAGAGTTTTAAGAGCCAGCACAACACCTACAAAAGATGAAGGGCAGAATTGTCTACAGGGGTGATTGTGCTAAGGATGAACATGGGGCTGCCGCGGTTTACAGAGAATTGGGGGCTAATCCAACTTCAGTTCAAGGTTTGAATGCATGTTTAGCTTATGGTTCTTTGCCCGGTCATAGTTCTTCAGCGGCTGACGCTGTTAAGGCATATGTTCAAGCACTCCTGTCTTTTAAATACAAGACCTGGATAGAGCTGCCTCCCGAACTTAGACCCGAACACTGGCAGGAAAAATTCATTAAGCCTGTAGTTCTCCTTGTGGAGGCCCTGTAGGGTCACCAAGACGCTGGCAGTCTTTGGGAACAGCATCTAAAGAAAATAATCAAAAAATTACGTGGTCAGGAAATGCCAGAATACCCTGGTAACTTCTTTTTCCCCAATACAAAGCTGTTACTCTCCACATATGTTGATGATTTGACTTTAGCTGGTCCAACAGAAGAACATTAACCCCTGTGCCAAGCTGACATCAGTTGCTGACATTGAGCCGCCTGAACGGGTTTACCGAATTCTAGGTCGCAATCATCTAGTCATGCCACTAAATCAGGTCGAGGGTCATGAGGAATGTACTGCGTTTCGCGCGCGAAAGGGCTTGGTTTTGGACATGCTGCAACAGTAGACCTTTACGACAGTAGACCTTTACGAGTCCATCTCCGACACTAAGAGTCTAAAGCATGCTGCAACACCGTTCGTCCCCGATGGCTCCGCCACAATTGACGACGAAGAAGCTAAAGGCGAACTAGCCCCTAACGCATGCCGAATTCTGATGAAGGCGCTATGGCTTGGTCGACTGTCTAGACCTGATATAATAAAACTAATCAACGATTTAGCCACCAAAGTACAGTCTTGATCTAGAGGGGACGATAAACGTTTGTTAAGGCTCATACAGTACATTGGTTCAACACCCACTACCGTTTGGATGGAACCATAATCGATAGCCTTGAACGTAGACGCTGATTTTGCAGGAGGTCGCCTATCTGGCAAGTCTACTTCAGGGGGGCTCTTAAATCTTGTACGGCCCCAATACGTTTTTCCCCTTAGCCTGGGTGGGAAAAAGGCAGACATCGACCTCTCGATCCACGACGGAATCCCAAGTCGTCTCTCTTGCACACTCACTATGCCAAGAGGGCTTGCCGGCACTGCAACTTTGGGAATTGCTATAAGGACGTGATGCAGTGTTGCCTTGAAGGTTCTTGAGGATTACCAAGCCACCATCCTGGTGGTCCGTAAAGGGTATTCCTCAAAGCTCCGACACATTGCGAGAGCGCATGGGGTGAACCTGTCCGCTCTTTCAGAGGTCTTCCACAATGATTCTGCCGAATTAGAGTATTGTAAGCCAGATATAACCAGGCCGCGGATATCTTCACAAAAGCACTGCCGCCGCAAAAATGGGGGCCAGCCCTATGCTTACTAGGCATCCGAACTGACTTCCAAAGTGAGCACAAAAGACGGAAGGGGCAGCGCCACCGCGCTCCAAGTAGTCTTAGTGTAGGCGTCTCCAAGAGTGGGACTGGGCAGGGAGGGGTAGAAATATTACGACCCCATTACCCCCACATGTATAGGCTACATTAGCTCACTTCATGCGGTAGTAGTTGTAGCTATGAGTCCAATCTTCGAATGAATTGTACAGTCATCAACAGCTTTAAATATCCCCATAACTAGAAGCGTTAGTTATTGGGCTTGTAATGTATAGATAGGAATTGGTTATCCCCTCCAACCTCCAGTGGGTCGGGTTTAACCCTATAGTAGCCTGTTGACTAAAATGGCTCAAGCACATAGCATAAAAAGGTGTGCGTAACTGGATGCCAGGGCGTGGGACAAACCTTGCTGTTTGGTGTTTCCCACTGGTTTTCTCTAAATCATTACAATTACTCATCATACTTTGCAAACGCCGCGGTCCTAGCCACCTAAGTGGCCACGCAAAATAGGCGGTCCTAGCATTACTGCGCCGGGCCATTGTTGTTAGCGGCGCGGACTCTGGGGACAAAGTCTGCAAGTGCACGAAGCTTGCGCCAAAAAAGATGAGACATGACATAACAAAGAACCGGCCAGCCCCTCTACATTTAATTTCTCTAGTCTTCCATGTGTATCCATGTCTCTACATGAACGCTCCTCCATTGCCACTTGCCAAGGACCAACGGCTCACCCAAAGGTTCCGGAGAGCGTGGATCTGGACAAATGCTTCAAATGCCAGTCACCTGACGCAGTCGGGCAGGTGTGCAGTTGACATTGAGGTGGAATATGAGGAACAAAGCGGGGGCAATTAATTTTTACGGCGTGCACTAGAGGAATACAGGCCCCAATGGTTTCCTAATTCAATCCTATTCAAGCATTGTTCCGTCTTGCTTCTCGCCCCCACGATCATGGTAGCATTTGAGCTACGCAGAGGTTCTAGGGGATTGTGGAATCCTAGGTTTCCATTATTTATTTTATGTGTATTTTTCAGCTCCCCCCGCATAGATGTAGAGAAAACCACGGAAGGTGTTGGATGAGCACAGCAGGTGTTTTTCGTGCTGTGCCTGCGGGGCGGAGGTCAGTCCTCCAAAAGCAGCAACGCATTCGCCCCCGAGACCTGCGGGAGCACCAAACCTGGTGCCTCAGATGCAGCGACCAGCGACATGCAATGACCACCTGTTTTTGCTTACTATAGTATCACGCGGTCTCATCACTTGTTTTGCCTCTCACTAGCTCCTACTTGTTGACTTTCGCCTTGCGGCCGTGTTGCTTCCAGACATTTCCAGCTACTTGTAGCTGTTGAAACGACGGCGACTCGTTTGATACATTTACTTTCTTGATAAGGTTGTTGTCACCTTCCCCTGCTAGAAAGATGGCCTAGGAATGTCGAAAACTCTTGTCTAAGCCCTTCTTCCCAAACCACCTGGATCGTAGATCTTGGACACCTCACATGATGCTATGCGTCAGTTGCTTCAAATAATGACACGAAAGAATTTGGTAACAACAGGTGACAATTGATACCATGCCGAACCGTGTCGACCAAGGATGCAGTGCATGTAGAACACGCAGTTGATGCCTTGAGAGCGATCCTTGTCAATCAGAATGGACAGATGGAATTCAAAATGGTTGAAATCCTCATTGGTATGGATATAAGGCCCGAACTAGAAGCCACCATAGATAGTCCACCCACGTCTACCAGTGGGAGATCCCACCTTTCGACGATCTGCCGCACCGCTTAGGAGCAGAGTGATGCGCTGGTTTGGCGTGGCAAAGCCTTTGCCGCAAGTGCCACGGCATTCAAGAATATTTTCAGTGGAAATCTGAATGTTTTCTCCAGCAAGGGGATTTGACTTGGACCTGGATGATGTGATTTTTTTGGGGGGATGGTTCTGCCTTCAAAGCCTCGCGCATATGATGGAAACAGTGCAGATCAGTGCGGTGGCCTTTGCTCAGCCTTTACCTAAAGGCATTCAACAATATTGCAGAAACAAAGTGGGACAAGCCAAAGCTTAAAGGCCAAATGATGCGGCATTGTATTTGTGACGCCGGCTGTGCCAAGGTGCAAGCTATGTTGGAAGAGATGGACTTGGATCCTAAGTTGGACATGGTTCCACTGCTTTGCAGACATGCAGGGGCTGTTTGGAAGCCAGCTAGTGCTTTAATGAGTAGCGTAGTTTGTCGGTTTGAGTTTCCGCATGGCCCAAGTTGTTCGCAACTCCTCAGGATGCAAAGGGAAAGTTGGAGATCGTTGAGCCCTGGCCTCAGGGCCATGGCGAGTTTGTATGAGCGCGCGCTGTTTGAAAAACTGTATCCAATGACAAAGGCAAGTTAATTACGGTATTTGTTTCAGGTTCTCGAAGCTCATGGACCGTCTTTTCTCAGAGCCGAAGCTGCAGTCATTATTGTTGCGCTTGGAAAGCGGCAGACCGAGACCACGGGGGAGACGCCTTTGTAGACACGGGTTTTGACCACAAGAAACACAAGAGAGAGAGAGAGACAGAGCGAGAGAGACACGCACACGAAAGGTAGGAAGGAAATGGAAGGAAACTTGTTTGAACCAACCTCTGCAGGCATGGGTTCCATGCCAAAGCTGCGCTTCGCGACTGCCTAATGACCCAACGTTTGCAAAAGAAATAACATGGTTTGGAACCGCTGACCTTTGCAGACAATCATGCGATGTTCTTGGCGGGTTGCTTGAGCAAGAGTATTGAAAGCCACCTGGCCAAACCTTCTGGATTTCCATCAATCATTTGGTAGACGTGACGTGGCGTGGATGCGTGCGATTGCTCAGGAGATGCGAGAGCGGCAATGGAGTCTTTTTTCAATGCTTGACAACAAGGGCAACGACACTGCCTGTAGCTCAGCGCCCATGCATGCATGCTCCCTAGATTCCACTTCCATTAGGTGTTGTTTACAGGCCTTGTCGGTTCTGGGGCCCAAAGTTCACTTGAGACAATTTGAGGATCCCACTGGGCATCTTTGAATCGCTATCGTGTTTCTTTCAGGTGATGATCTCGAAGATACCATTTGCTGTTCAGAGACTTGGCCCGAATGTCATCGGGCATCAGGACTTAGCTGTTTAGCACGAGTCGCCAAACACGCGAGCTCCATAGGGCAGGTATGAGCAGACTTTTCGGCCACCAGCTTGGGCTGGTTTGCGCTAAGGAAACTCACGGGCCCTCATGGAGGGTCCATCGCCAAAGCAGAGAAAGCTGCCAACAAGGCAGGTTTCACTTTGATGGACACGATGCTTGGAGAAAGGTATTGCGCTTGAGGTCAATGTCTGCGCACATGTTTTCACGTTGTTGTATGTAATGCATTGGCGTTTCGCCTGTTGCCCAGTTCCAGCTCCGACCCTGTCCGCAATTCAGTAAAATGAACGGAAGATGAGCTCACCCGGACTGAGGAAGGCTTCAGTCTCCAGAGAAAAATTCAACTTATTCTTCCAGAACTTCCGCCCCCTTGCGGAAAGATATGGGTGACGGCTGATGACTGGCTGGATACATGCATCAGCCACATGCATGCGTGATTCAAGCAGCTGGTGGTCAGTGATGCGGATAGAATTGTCGGGTGGGAAGCTTTCCCATTGGCACTCAGCATGATTCGCATACATGTGCATGCATTCGCGCTGTCCGAGGCAGGTTGGAGCTAGAAGAAATGCGAGAACACGCATGCTACAGTCCCTCCGAGGCAGGATCACAGCTTTGCCGCCGTCTTAAAAAGAAAGCTTGGCCACGGCGCAGACTCTGCCCAAAGGTGATTGCTCTCAGGGAGTGCTTCAACAAATTTGACAAGGACGTCTTTTTGGCCCCCTCAGATTCCCAGTGAATTTCATTGCGCTAGCTTTGCTTTCAGCATTGCTGAGACTCAGGTTCACTTTGGCCAGTGCAGCCTTCAAACCCGGTTTTCGCAGGACAAAAGCGGAAGTGTGGAAAAGCGAGAGCTGGCCAAAATTATTGCAGAGTACTTCCCCGAGGCCTGTTTCTGACTACCCCATTTCAATATTGATGGATATTTGTTGATGGAACAATGTTGCTTTCGTTTAGATGTTTTTTGGGATTCTGGTTCCCAGCTCCTTTGCTTTTCCTTGATTTCCCTGCTTCTCTGCTTCTCCCTGCTCTTTTGTTGTCTCTCACAAATAGACCTTCAGAAACATTATGAGGTATGGTCAAACTTGCGGCATCGCACCAAACTTCAAACGCTGTGTAGCAATAGGCCCCCAAAAAAAGCGATACCTACAAGCGTGTACAGCTGACTTGCACATAAATTCTAGCAGCTCCCTGGGATTGAGCGTCCGCGCGCAATCACCACCCTTTTCGTGGGATGTAAGCATGGGGGACGATCAAAAAATGTAAGCAGCAATTTTGACCCCTTCGTATTTTTTCTCGATGGGGAAGGCTATATGTATGTTAATTAGACCTCTCCTACATCAAAAACCGTGCCCCGGAAGATTTACATTTAGGGGGGGTTGAAAGTCCATAAGAGATACGTCACCCCGTACCCCCCTCCGAACCCCCCCGGTACTCTACGGATAGGGGGGGAAGGCAAAAATTGTTAAATGTCCGCGCGCAGTTGTTTGTAAACTGTTTGTGTGGTGTCTTTGTGGGGATGTAATCAACCTAGGTCTGAGGTCCATAGTTCCTTGCAGAAAGTGTTCCAAAAAAAGATAAAACTAAGATAGAAAAATGTAACCATCCTACACCTGAGGCCTATAATTCCTGGCAGGAAGTGCTTAAAAAAGAAGGTAGAGATGAGATAAAAAATGTAACCATCCTACACTTGAGGTCCTTAATTCCTTGCAGAAAGTGCTCAAATGGAGATGAGATAGACTTATGTAACCATCCTACACCTGAGGCCCTTAATTCCATGCAGAAATTGTTTAAAAAGAATGTAAAAATTAAAGGACCGGATAACCCCACATGTTACCAACTTCTTTAGACTTAGACTGAGCAGAGAAAGCGAGAAGGGAAGAGGAAGTATGAGAGTGATGGAGGGACGATGGTGGTATGTATGT
>Ga0126342_10022220_pt1 | contig 10502 bp, 8 predicted proteins | sample Cyp1metagenome_FD_92528 | JGI IMG/M metagenome (GOLD analysis project Ga0126342, IMG submission 92528) | Coral microbial communities from Lord Howe Island, Old Settlement Bay, Australia - Cyphastrea 1 metagenome | ecosystem: Host-associated > Invertebrates > Cnidaria > Coral ...
CAAGATCTGAAGATATGACATTGAGGGGCATGCTTTACTAGAAAATCAAAGACCTTAGGGTGTCGCAAGCCTTATCTCTACAAAATCAGTTCCATGACCAAAATGTGAGGTTTTGTGCACTTCGTGCTGAGGGTTGGGGTCCCCATTTACAGAATCATGGACCTACTAAGATACAGTCCAAACATGTCCAAAATGGATGGCTTTTGCGTGCTTGCCAGCCCAGGTTTTTGTTTTTGTAGCAAAGTAGGGGTGCAGGATGGCTCTCCAGAATCGAAGGTTTTTGGGGTGCCAACACCCTCGATTCTGTAGAGGAAATTGCAACAAGGATATTTTAAAACCAGGTGGTGAAACCGACGGAATAACCAACCAAATAGGACTTTTCGGCTGGTTATCATGTGGGTTTCTTACGATTTCAATCTATTCAATCTATTTCACACCTTGCCCGCGGCCAACCCTTGGAGCTTGTACCTTTGGTGCCCCTGTATTGCCGGCTGCAAATACACCAAGAGCCTGCAGCGGAAGGGTCTAGAAGGTTAGTAGAAGCCTTTTAGCATCCCAAGCAAAGACTCCACACCCATCTGAAGGATCGTTGAGCTCATTGGTTCTGCTGCTTTGAACCACAAGCCAGATCCATAACGGATCAATGGCCCCCATTTGATTCCACATTTGCTGTTGTGAGACACCCCGCCTCTGGTTTGCTGGGCCTGTCGAGTACCAGTGTGTTGACGCCTCGATGCTTTTTTTGGAAGGTCAAATGGACCAACAAAAGGCTGGTCATTCCTACTCTTAAACTATATATAATGATCATGTTGACCCATGCCATATCTGAAAATAGGCTATTCCCATGAAATCCTATGAAAATCCCATGGGTTTATGGCAATGTTTATGGCAATCTTCAGCTTTTTTCCATATGAAATGGCCATTTTGGGGGATCAAAAACCCCTCTGGAAGCCCGGGCGGTGATGGAGCTCCGGCACCGGCGAAGGCGCTTTGGGGCGAGGCGCCTGCCGCAGTGCTCAGCTGGGACCAATGGATACCATGGGTTTTTACAGGTCAAAATGGTCAAAAAGGAATGATGGAATGATCATCTGGGGTTGTCCCAGGAAAAATAAGATCTGAGAAAAAATGCTGCATCGCAAGTTGCGATCTGAAACAGGAAACTCTTGCGTTTCGCACTTTTTTGCGGACCAATAGCCAAAAGTTCTTGAAATACCCCATCCCAAACATATGATATTGGAGTCAACGGTTGATTCTTCCATCTGGAACAAAATCTTTAAAAGCACCAACCAGTCTTCAATCACTTGGGGAATCCCTGCCATACCCTCAACTGAGATCCCAAACTGGCGCCACTTGCGGAAGCTCCTCCAAGGCCTGCACATGCAAGTGACTAATATGACATTGTGTACGTACACATATACTGTACAAATGTGATCAAATGTGACTATTGAATGTTATTGAATATTCATCATATGTACACTATAAAATATTATATATAGCAGTATGTGTATATATATATATGTATATACCTGTGGTCATGTTTGTATTTGGATATACCCAACAAAAATGAAGAGATTATGGCCTACAAGAGCGAGGGTAAAGGTATCCAAGGTAGGAAAGGATGAAAAAACAATATATAACGGAAATACAAAACTGGGGATACAAAATTCAGAGACATCAGCGACATCATACCCTTCGCAATCCAACTTTGCAATGGAAAATCATACATACATTCAGCGAAGCATTCACCCATTTCAAATTAGGATCTTTGAACGCAGTGGGAAAGTTTATACAACTGAATGACCCAACATTCAACATGCATTAGCATGATGATAGGGAAATATCGTGAGTGTAATACCAAAACCAAGAAGATGGGAGCATGGAAATGTTATCCCACACAAATCCAATTTGACAACAACTGTCTATGTCGTAAACGCCTCCTAGCTCGGGTATATCTACAAGTAAAGTTGAATGTATTGGAATATTATGGAATATTTTAACATAACATAACCATACATAACCTATATGTAGAAAGGATTAGAAAGGATTTGAAAGGATTAGAAAGGATTAGAAAGGATTAGAAAGGATTAGAAAGGATTGCAATGATTCCAAGGGAAATACTAACTCTCAATTCCCAATCCCTGTAGGGGGATGCGCCTCTCGTTGATCACTGGAGCGATGGTTCCGCAGCCTCTCATGCCAACTCAATATCAGAGAGGCTCTTGAAATTCATAATTAGGATCACAGAAAAACAAAGAAAGACGTGATGTGGAAGATACACTTACACCCAACCCGAAGTCACTGGAAATCGCTCACAAAACACAAAAAACATGACCCCCTCTAAAACAACGGTGCCAGCGGAACCCATTTTTTCCGCTAGAAATCGGGACGTCCCCAGTGCCACTCGGCTACCCCCTGGAATTCCATTAGAGCTGGGTATCTTCATCTGGAGACGAGCCGACCCTACAGTCGTGAGACCGAAACTGCCGGCGGGAGCCACTTTCGGGCGGTTCCCTGGATGGTCAGAGAATGGGGTGATGATCCATAATGACTATTAACATCCCATACCCATTCCCTACTAAGCACCAGTAAGATGAGTGAAAATTGCGCAACTTCTGACTGGCATCATTGCCAAGAGTTGATACTTCAATGAAATTCCCCCGCCATCTGCTTTTTTGGGTGGACCACATCTACCGCACATCTGTGAAATAAAAAAAATAGCATGTAGCAACATGAAAAAGAGAACAACCCGAAAAGCCATCAAAATGTACAAAGGCGCATTCTCTTTTTGCATTCTGTTGAAAAGTTGCCTCGTCAACATTCTCTCGTCTCCTTAATGACACACGGATCAAGGTTGAAATGAGGCAAATCTCTGGGTGTAGACATGCACCAGCCAGGAAAGGTGGGTCTCGCAACGGCGTCTTTGCACAGAAGCTACGGGCACGATGTGCATTTTGCAAACTGGCCCTGGTCGACACAAGGTTGGGAAACATCCAAAGGTTGCACCCCAAAATGTTGGCGGGTGAGACTGTTGGACTGCTGGGTTGTAGCCAAACGGATACTGCGCAAAAATTACAGTCTCTGACCCCGTTGGCTGCACACCCTGGTCATGTCAAGGGTTTCGCGATGTTTTGTTTCTGCAGCACATCTGCTTTTCCTGGGTCCTTTTCCATTTGTTGCTAGACCTGAAAGTCTCAATTTAGCCATTGTCAATCAGTCAGATCACCCAACAAAACCTATTCGTGTATGGATCGAGGTTTTTCACATCCCAAATCGATGGTTGAAGACTAGAAATGGCCGATTTTTATTGGGTCCTTGGTACCGCATTGTGCAAAAACGGGGTACTGTACCCCGCATTTGTTATATTTATATATATATATACATATAATACATGTATGTATGTATATATATATGTATATGTATATGTATATGTGTATGTATGTATGTATGTATGTATGTATGTATGTATGTATGTATGTATGTATGTATGTGTGTATTTATGTATGTATGTATGTATGTATGTATGTATGTATGTATGTATGTATGTATGTATTTATGTATGTATTTATGTATGTATGTATTTATGTATGTATGTATGTATGTATGTATGTATTTATGTATGTATGTATGTATGTATTTATGTATGTATAAAGATATATTATGTATATGTATATATGTAATTGGGAAACTGATTTTCTGAATCATTCGTTTTATTCAAACCGGTCGTGGGCCATCCCAACCTTTCACGACCAACTACGTCGCTCATCGATGGGGTGACCTGGGCTGCGGTGGCCATGACATGACCAACGAGGCGGTTTTCCCCCCCAGAAACAGACACAATTTCTAGTTTACAAAATAACGTATGGAAAAAGTGTGCAGCTTTTTTTGGGGGACGATAGAGTTGGTTCAGCGAAAAGTTCTGGCATACACCTCTTGCCACAATCTTCCCTAATTGGGCAGTCCAAACTCTTCACGAAACTCCATCAGAAAAGGTGCACTTTGTTGGAGTGGTGCCTCCAGTCCGTTGTCAAAATATCGAAACGTTGTCCCGGCAAGAAACCCCAAACTGTGTTGAGGAAAATCTGTGTCGGCAAGACCTGACAAGAACCTCTAATTACAAGATGTTCGTGCAAAAAAATGTAGGAAAACCGGAAAAACATCATAAAAGCACCGTGTAGAAAACTTACAGGATCTTGATACAAACAAAAGCTAAGAGCATCCCAGAAGAACTTTGATACAAGCACCTCTTACATAGAGGACATCACCAGGACCCCAAGATCCGGGCTTCAAAACCGAGAGCAATCCCACATGCACAAAGTGTGGAGAAGGTTCTGAGAATATCTGAAGAGAGACGATGAGAATTGAAAGTGTGAAGAGAGACATTTTACATTCAACGATTTTCAACATGTTTTTTTTAAATGGGGGTCTTTAAAGTATTGCACCTGCAACAAAAAATGAACCTGAGGCATCCGAAGTCCACCTGCCACGCGACATGATCCCAGTGTACCGCATCCAAACCCAACAGTTAATAACGACCCTCTCACACAACAAGCGTTTTGCAGGTAGGTTTCAACACATCATCCAAATTCACTAAATAGCGCGTCTGCCACACGAAATGACCTCCAGCGGCACCTGTTACTGTGACACATGCCAGCCAACGTGCTAGCCAAGCGGTTATGCCGCCACACGAAACATGCATGGCTGTGAAAACCGACACGGCACTCCGCAATAGAGGTCCCCTAGAACACATTTCGTGCAAGGCTTCCTGCAAAAACGGTAGACGTCTTGTCACTTTTGTCCTGTAAGGGACACCAAAACAACTGCAGGCGCAGACACCTTCCATCCTCTAACACTTGCCGCAGGAACCCCAAGTGTGACCGCACTGTTTGGGGAATAGGTTGCTGTAGGTCACTGTTTAGGCGAATTTCAGGCAAAAATGGATGTATCCAACCAGTACCGAAACCTAAACCAAATGCACATCAACTGATATCAACTGATACAAACATCATAAACATATGGGTTTGTCTGAAAATGGGGTGCCCAAAAATCTGAGTCATCATCATTGTCCACTAAAATGGGTCATTTGGAGGTATCCCTCCTTTTCAAAGAAACGCATATCTTGTTTAATTCACAGCTAGCAACCTGGGATCACCCGGAAGCTCCATCGCAGCCGCTGACCTGCATGTTTTCACACAGGAATGGTCTGATTCTAAGTTGTCCTCATGGTATTGTGTTGCCCCTGGCACTTTTTGTTTTCGTACTGTTTTATCTGTGTGGGTCCTTTTGGTTGTTTAATCAGATTAGCAGATAACTTGTTTGTATTGATTTGCAACATTTTGTGGTTTCATGTGTTCATCGTGCGCACCACAAATTCTCAAGCTTTCCCGCATTCCCTTGGCAATGCCTTCAAGAAAATGCAAATATAAATTGGAAAAGAGTGGTACAAAACTTTGGGTTCAATGGCATTGAGCTATATGTTTGATCATGTTTAAGTACCTACCCTCTGGTAATCGAAAATAGCTATGGACCACCACCACTGTTGATAGGTGAATCATCTATAAAGAGGAACATGTTCGAAAACTAATTATGTTAGAAAACCAGATGGTAAGTTGAAAGAAGTTTCAGCAATCTCATCTCCATATCTGCCATGGTAAAGTTAGATGGTATATGGTATATGGTATATGGTCATCCCACCATCATGAATGGGATTCCTTACATCATGGATATAAATCCCTATTATTCAATTGACAACTTATGTACAAGCGATCAATGGATTAGGAAGATGTGTATTACATTGTATTACCATAAGATCATGAATGGGATTCCTATGGATTCCTGAAAAAATGGGGTATATAAATCCCTAAGTATTCATACCTTGACGACCCAGGAAAGCCTCAGAATCTGTTCTTGGAAGCTGTTCACCGGTCGCTCCCGTAAGGCATCCGTGGGAGCCAAGGCCTGTGGCAGCACTGGCAAATACAAGTAGTGGATCATGTTGTATGTTACCAGTATGTATATATATAGCATAACCAACGCATTCAACGCATACAATGTTTATGTATGTATGTATATATATATATATGATATATATTATAACCAATACAACTGCTATGCTACTATATAATATATACCATCACAATATAATTGTCATGGTATTCCATACTGGAAATGTCTGGAAATTATGACTGCTGTACCGTTTTCCCGAACAAATTGCACAGCAAAAACTTATCCACCAAAATCAGCCAAACTCTAATGAGCGTGGAACAAACAGATTCATGGTGTGTTCCCCAAGTCAGGACACGCTGATTCCAGGGCATGACCCAGTGATGTGGCTGTTGTGGCTGTTCACTGTTTCTTGCGGCTTAGGGCTGGAATAACCCAAGGATACCTGAGGTATCTGTCCAAATATATGCTTCCCACAAAGCAAATGACTTGATTTTTGATGCTAAAAGGACCGAAAACACTGGGATAGGTCTGAAATCATGACTCAACACCAAGTGATGGCAGCAAAATAGAACAATATAGAACACACTGGATGAGCGACCTGTAGCCCTTCTACTAGTTCTCAGACTCCTGTGGGTCAAAAAATCAAACCCTTGGTTGAAACGGCAGGTTTCAGCTATATTCAAGCTGAGTTCTAAGCTGTCAACTCCAGAATAATTCCTGGACACCCAGCCTCGCTAGATTCACGTGGATTCGCCTGTGGATTCTCATCACGAGAACCTCACAGGAGCCAAAACCCTGGTAACCCTGCCTGACCTGGCTGGACATCCTCGCTTGGGACCTATCCGACCTATCCGACCTATCCGACCTCATCTGGAATCCATGCAGGCAGAACAAGATACACAGCCTGTAAACAGCAGGGGAAACTAGCAATGCGCATGGATCAAGTCAACCCCTGCAAGACTGTCACTATTGAATGTGTAGAAACATTGTGAGAAATAAATTTCATTGTGAATTCAAACCTTCCTATGTCTTTGATGAGGAAAACAAAGAAATCTGAAAGCGGCGCAGTTTGAGCTAGTCAGTTTCAACACAGTCGAAATCCGAAAATACACCAGATTATGTGGGCAAAGCCCGAAAATGGAGCACTGGACCCACCAAATTCAGCTCCGCACCATTCAGATTGTTGACCAGCATCGCTTGCAGCGCCATGTCCAGATTCGGACCTCGGACCCCGGCCCACTTAAAGAGGCCAAGAAAACCCAAGAAACCCATCTGATTCGATATTCTATCCATGTATGGTATGGTATGGTATGTGTATGCATGTGTATGCATTTGTATGCATGTGTATGCATGTGTATTGATGTGTATGCATGTGTATGCATGTGTATGTATGTGTATGCATGTGTATGCATGTGTATGCATTTGTATGCATGTGTATGCATGTGTATGTATGTGTATGCATTTGTATGCATGTGTATGCATGTGTATGTATGTGTGTGTATGTGGATGTATGTGTATGCGTGTGTATGCGTGTGTATGCGTGTGTATGCGTGTGTATGCGTGTGTATGCGTTTGTATGTATGTGTATGTATGTGTATGTATGTGTATGTATGTGTATGTATGTGTATGTGTGTGTATGCATTTGTATGCATTTGTATGCATGTGTATGTATGTGTGTGTATGTGGATGTATGTGTATGCGTGTGTATGCGTGTGTATGTATGTGTATGCATGTGTATGTATGTGTATGTATGTGTATGTATGTGTATGTATGTGTATGCACGTGTATGTACGTGTATGCATGTGTATGTATGTGTATGTATGTGTATGTATGTGTATGCATGTGTATGCATGTGTATGCATGTGTATGTTTGTGTATGTATGTGTATGTATGTGTATGTATGTGTATGTATGTGTTTGTATGTATGTATGTATGTATGTATGTATGTTTGTATGTATGTATGTATATGTGTATGTGTATGTGTATGTGTATGTATGTATGGATGGATGTATGTATTTATGTGTGTGTATGCATGTGTGTGTCTGTATTTGTTTATTTGTATGTATGTATGTATGTATGTATGTGTATATCTATGTGTGTGTATGTATGTGTGTGTATGTATGTGTGTGTATGTATGTGTATATCTATGTGTGTCCGTATGTATCTGTATGTATGTGTATGTATGTGTATGTATGTGTATGTAGGTATGGTATGTATGTATGTGTATGTATGTGTATGTATGTGTATGTAAGTGTATGAATGTGTATGTATGTGTATGTATGTTTATGTAAATGTGTATGTATATGTACATGTATATGTATATGTATATGTATATGTATATGTATTGGTATGTATTGGTATGTATGTGTATGTATTGGTATGTATTGGTATGTATTGGTATGTATTGGCATGTATTGGTATGTATTGGTATGCATTGGTATGCATTGGTATGGATTGGTATGTATTTGTATGTATTGGTATGTATTGGTATGTATTGGTATGTATTGGTATGTATTGTTGTGTATTGTTATGTATTGTTATGTATTGCTATGTACTGTTATGTATTGTTATGTACTGTTATGTATTGTTATGGATGGTTATGTACTGTTATGTACTGTTATGTATTGTTATGTACTGTTATGTATGGTTCTGGATTGTTATGTATCGGTATGTTTTGGTATGTATTGGTATGTATTGGTATGTATTGGTATGTATTGGTACGTATTGTTATGCATTCTTATGCATTCTTGTGCATCGTTTTGCATTGTTATGCATTGTTATGGATTGTTTTGCATGTTTATGGATTGTTATGGACTGTTATGGATTGTTATGTATTGTTTTGTATTGTTACGTATTGTTCTGTATTGTTATGTATTGTGATGTATTGTATGTATTGTCATGTTAGTATTCATGTATTGTTTTGTATTGTTATGTATCGTTATGTATTGTTATGTACTGTCATGTCTTGTTATGTACTGTTATGGATGGTTCTGGATTGTTATGTATCGGTATGTATTGCTATGTATTGGTATGTATTGGTATGTATTGGTATGCATTGGTATGCATTGGTATGTATTGGTATGTATTTTTATATATTGTTATGTATTGTTATGTATTGTTATGTATTGTCATGTATTGTTCTGTATTGTTTTGTATTGTTAAGTACTGTTGTGTATTGTTATGTTACGTATTGTTATGCATGTTACGTAGTGTTATGTAGTGTTTTGTCTTGTTCTGTATCGTTGTGTATTGTTATGTATTGTTATGTATTATTATGTACTGTTATGTATTGTTATGTACTGTTATGTATTGTTATGGATGGTTATGTATCGGTATGTATTGTTATGTATTGTTATGTATTGGTATGTATTGGTATGCATTTTTATGGATTGTTATGGATTGTTATGGAATGCTATGTATTGTTTTGTATTGTTATGTATTGTGGTGCATTGTGATGTATTGTTATGTATTGTATGTATTGTCATGTATTTATGCAGTGTTTTGTCTTGTTATGTATCGTTATGTATTGTTATGTATTTGCATGTATTGCTACGTTTTGTTATGTTCTTTATCGTGATGTTATGGTATGTATTGTTATGTATTGTGATGTGATGTTATGTCTTGTTGTGTTCTTTCATGTTGTGTATTGTGATGTTATGTTGTGTATGTATGGATGTATGTATATATGCTATATATGGCTATCGTGTTTCATCCCTGCGGCTCCCAGCCATCCTCCAAATCTCCCAGACCTGGGACGAGAAAACCACAATTCCAATGGCCCAAAATGAAAAAAGGCTGGCCCTCCTGCATAACAACAACTTTAAAGCCTTGAAATCTTGACTTTCACAAAAAATGCTCCGAAATGCAAGTTTGAGGTCTTGCCATTCTGAACAATGTTCAAATTTCTCAGGGTCACTATTGGCGCCGGTACCTAGTTTTGAGATGGGAAACATGGAATGATTTTAGGGAAAAATCGCAAGGAACACATGGATTTGGACCCCCGATTTTGGATGCCCTGAGTTTCCGTTTCATGCAGATCTTGGGAGAATGAAAATACACGAAAATCTGATCATCCACACAAATAAACATCAAACTCCCATGAAACTTCCGTGAAGTGAAGTTCCGCAAGAAATCTCTGAAAAAATATCAGCACAAGATATGGAAATAGTTGAAATCTGTATGAAATCTGTTTTTTTCCCTGAAATCATGGGGGATCCCCAAGTCACCAGTTTCAATACTAAGTTGTGGTCGGACTTGGATGGTTTGAGGTACGCCCCCAGCCTCGATCCTCGTCAAAGCCCAAGTGCGCACTCAGAAGATCCACCAGGGCCGAAGCGGTGAACACAACCTGGGTGCCCGAATGGATGGGGATGGGGATTTCACGGCCACAGCAGGCGCAGAAAATGATCGAAAATCCCAACATGTATAAATATTATATATACATATATTGTTTATATGGGCCATATGGTCCCGGGTCTCGTGTTCACGGACCTACTCCCCACCCTCTCCGCACTTGGCGCTCGCTCGCCCCCCCACCCCCCCCCCCCCCCCCCCCCCCC